>Ga0334895_1002692_pt1 | contig 14617 bp, 16 predicted proteins | sample GraSluR3_MG_7_FD_207229 | JGI IMG/M metagenome (GOLD analysis project Ga0334895, IMG submission 207229) | Sludge microbial communities from methane-producing bioreactor in Wageningen University, Netherlands - Granular Sludge_31_05-R3 | ecosystem: Engineered > Bioreactor > Anaerobic >... | reverse complement strand
AATAAGTCGCATCCTTCCTATATGGTGCAATATAGGTAAAAAAATAATTCAGGAGGATTAAGGGTAATGGATTTAGGGTATATACATGGAAACGGAAGTTTCAATAGGAAAGAGGGGTTATTATGGAGATACGGCTTGATGCAAAACTGGTTGAGTACCTGAACGAAGAAGGAATAAAGACCATTACCCTGAAAAAGACATCTCCCGGGCACTGCTGAGGCGGCTCCGCCATGCCGCTGGTTTCAGCGGGAGAGCCCGAAGAAGCCGAAAGTTATAACAGGTTTGAAGAGGACGGTATTAATGTTTTCGTACACAGGGATGTGAACTCGATGGACGGGGTGCTGAGATTCAAACTCAGAAGGTTTTTGTTCCTGAAGGAAATGGAAGTCGAAGGGGTAAAGGTTATATAATGCTTCCCGGGCTGAAGGGCCCGGGTTTTCTTTGCACCGGTTTTGTTGTATTATTGTACTAGCAGGAAATAAGATAAGGTTTAGAGGGGGGGTTGTCATGAATATAAGGGAAACACAGGAGCGGCGCGAACCGGAAATCCTGGCGCCCTACGCCTGCTTTTCGGCAGAAAGCAGGGGACGGGACAGAGCCGAAAAAAAATGCCTGATAAGAACCGAGTTTCAGAGGGACCGCGATCGCGTTGTTCATTCCAAAGCCTTCAGAAGGTTAAAGCACAAGACCCAGGTGTACATATCCCAGGACAACGACCATTACAGGACAAGGCTGACACATACGCTGGAAGTAAGCCAGATAGCAAGGACCATAGGCAGCGGACTGGGGCTCAACAACGACCTGATAGAAGCAATAGCACTGGCCCATGACGTGGGGCACACACCCTTTTCCCATTCCGGTGAAGAGGTGCTTAACGAACTTATGCCGGGAGGGTTCCGCCACAACCAGAACAGCGTAAGGGTGCTGACCATGATAGAAGAGGGCAGCGCGGGCCGCGGCCTGAACCTTACATGGGAAGTACTGGACGGAGTACTGTACCACAGCGGTTTTGACGGCAGGGACAGGGAAGCCGGTACGCTGGAGGGGCAGGTTATAAAGCTCAGCGATAAAATTGCATATGTACAGCATGACATTGACGACAGCATAAGGGCCGGTATACTGAAGCCCTCGGACCTGCCGAAGGAGTGCATAAAAACTCTGGGCAGCACCCATTCAAAGAGAATTTCCACACTGGTTACCGATGCGATAGAACACAGCAGCGTCCTTATTAATAATGGCACCGGCATTATTAAGCTGAGCCCTGGTATTGAGCAGGCTCTGGTAGAGCTTAGAAATTTCATGTTTGAAAATGTGTATTTCGGTGCCGCGTGCAAAGCCGAGAGGGAAGGGATAAGGCACATGATAGAATTCCTTTTCGCATATTACATGAAAAATCCGGACAAAATGCCGGACTTTTATCAGGAAACCGCCGCAGACGAAGGCTTGGAAAGGGGAGTTTGCGATTACATATCCGGTATGACCGACAACTACTGTATAAATACCTTCAAAAGCATTACCATACCCAGGCCCTTCAATATATGATAATAGAGGTATTATTCACAGGCCGGCAGTGCCCCGCATTTTTCGAGCGAAGCCTTTACTATTTCCCTTTCATGGGGGGACAGCGGTTTTAAGGGACGCCTGGGCAGACCGCCCTGGTAGCCCAGCATGTCAAGGGCGACTTTAAGCGCCGGTATGCCGTACTTGCCGGTTACCAGGAAATTCGGTTCCAAAATCCTCTGCTGAAGATCCATTGCTTCTTCCAGCTTTCCGGAATTAAACAGCTCAACCAACTGGCAGCACATTTCGGGCAGTATGTTTGCGCAGGCGAGGGTGCCGCCTTTGGCTCCAACTGCCAGTGCCGGCAGAAGATAGCCCGCGTTGCCGGCGAATACCGAAAAGTCTTCGGCGGTGTCCCTGACCAGTTCCGCCAGCTGTACTATATTTCCCGCCGTGTCCTTTATACCCACTATGTTGGGATGCTGCGAGAGTTTGGTTACAAGGCTTACAGAAAGGTTTATCCCGGTGTTTTTGGGCATGTTGTATATCATCACCGGAACCGGTGAATTATCCGCTATATCCATGTAGTGGCTGTACAGAACCTCTTCGTTCATGGAGCCCTTGTAATAGTGCGGAGGCAGCACAAGCACCGCATCCACGCCGGCCTCTGCCGCTTCTAAACAGAGTGCTGTTGTATCCCTTGTGGTCTCACAGCCGGTACCGGCTATTATTTTTTTGCCGGGGCTGAAGTTTTCCACCACGAATCTTATTAGCTGTATTTTCTCGTCCGTGTTCATATACACGAACTCACCGTTGGTTCCCAGCACCACTATACCGTCAAGGTCGGTTTTCCCCCACCGGTCCAGATTATGGGCCATCTTTGAATAGTCTATCTCTTCCATATCGTTGAACGGTGTTACTATCGGGGTAAATATTCCCTTGAACATGTTTTTGTTCCTCCCTGCTATGTATTTGTAAAACTTTATGCTTTACGTGATATGCCCTATTAGATATTCTATCATATTTTACCGGGTTTTGTACCGAATAAATATTCAGGCACTGCAAAAAAAAGCGAACATATTTTTGCAGATTATAGCACTGCTGATGAAGGAGTTCATGCATTTTTGTAGAAGTAAATACTGTAACCTCGCAAATGTGAGAAGTATTGTGCATTCTACCGGCGTCCCGAAGGGTATATAAAACAAATTAATTGACTAAAATACTAAGGATAATAAAGGTAAAAATTTAATAATAATTTTTGAAGGAATAAAGCCCGGGATGTCGAATAAACTAAAAATTGCGGAATCAGGGGAGGTACAGAACTCTTATCAGTCCAAATAAGGTGAATAGAATGGGATATCAGATACCTGAGGACTTCATTAACAGGGTCCGCGAAAATAACGATTTGGTGGAAGTAGCCTCCGAATATATGACATTGACAAGAAATGGAGACAGGTATACCGGGCTGTGCCCGTTTCACAGGGAAGATACTCCTTCGTTCAACATTTCTGTCGATAAGCAGCTATATCACTGCTTTGGCTGCGGCGTTGGCGGAAATGTAATTAATTTTGTAATGTCTATCGAAAACTTGGATTTTGTTGATGCGGTCAAAATACTGGCCGACAGGTGCGGTATGCTGATGCCGAAGGAAGGCGTGAAAAAGGGTGTAAGCGACGAGTATAAGCTGACAAAGAGGATACTTGAAATAAATGTCGCAGCGGCCAGGTACTATGCAAACTGCCTGTCAAAGTCGGAAAAGGCTATGGAGTATCTGAAGGGCAGAGGACTTGACAGCAAAACCGTCCGCAGCTTTGGCCTTGGCTTTGCACCGGAAGGATGGGACGAACTGGCGGTATACTTGAAACACAAGGGTTTTGAACAGGCGGTGCTGGAAAAGGCGGGACTTGTGAGCCGCAACAAAAGCGGCGGTATATATGACAGGTTTAGAAACAGGATAATATTTCCCATAATAGATGTGCGCAAAAGGCTGGTAGGGTTCGGGGGAAGGGCATTAGGCGACGCAAAGGGGCCGAAATACCTGAACTCTCCGGAAACGCCGGTGTTCTATAAAGGAAGCACGCTGTACGGTTTAAACTTTGCAAAGGACCATATTCAAAACGATGAGATAATAGTGGTGGAAGGGTACATGGACGTTATCTCGCTGCACCGGGCAGGTATCCGTAACGCCGTGGCCTCGCTGGGTACTGCCTTTACACAAAGGCAGGCGGAAGTATTAAAAAGGTACAGCAGCAGCATAACAATAGCATATGATACCGATGCCGCGGGCCAGGCGGCCACCAGGAAAGGGATGGAGATTTTGAAAGCGGCGGGCTGCAAAGTAAGAATACTGCAGCTGCCGGACGGCAAGGACCCCGACGATTATATCAAAAGCCACGGCAGGGAAGAGTTTTTAAAACTTATGGAAAAAGCGCTGCCGCTTACAGACTATAGAATAGCACTGCTGGAGAAAAAATACGACCTGGCCGACAGGCAGGACAGGATTGAATTCTTAAAGGAAGCGGTCCTGGTTTTGTCAAAACTCGACAGCGAGTTGGAATTGGCCGAATATACAAGGATGATAGCACAAAAAACCAAGGTTTATGAGTCCACCATCAGGAAGGAGATTTACCGTATAGCAGGCAGGGATAATAGGCGCAGCAGGAATATATATGGTAAAAATAGGCATAATAGTAATGGCGGCGAATATAGTTATTCTGTCAAGGCCGCAAACCTTGAAGCAGAGAAAAATCTTCTGATACTGATGCTTAAAGAACCGAAGCTGAGGGCGGATATATCCGGAAGGCTGACCGGTAGCGATTTCAGCGATGCGCTTTATGGCAGGCTGTTTGAAATACTTAAATCAAAAGGTAATCAGGACAGCCTGAAAGAAGCCGATATAGTGAACGCCTTTACCGACCAGGGCGAGGTAAACAGGGTGGTGGCCATGATACAGCAGAGTTTACCGGCATCCGGTGAGGGTATAGATAAACTGATTAGTGACTGCATTCATACCATATCCATCCATAAATACAGGATAAGGAGTGATTTTTTAAAGGGGGAAATTGAACGGCTGGCAGGCAGGGGGAAAGAACGCACCCAGGATGAAGAAGAGCTTTACAAGGGATACTGCGAGGAATTTGTAAGGGTACAGAGAAGGCTTAAGGGTTTGTAAGAGGTTAGATAGAGGGGAGGGGATGCCAATGAAGATCGAGAACGCATCCGAAGAGAATGTGATAAAGAAGCTTGAGCTGGGCGATACCAGGATTCAGGAAGTTAAGGAGCTGATAGAAAAAGGCAGGCAGAAGGGTGTGCTTACCTATAAAGAAATAATGGACACCCTTGAGGAAGTGGAGCTGGATCCTGAACAAATCGAAAGAATCTACGATACCTTTGATGAAATGGGTATAGACATCATCGGGGAAGACGAACTGGTTAAGGATATGGTGGATGACGAATCCGACCTTGAGGAGTTGGAAAGTGAAGAGTTTTCCATTCCCGAGGGGGTAAATATAGATGATCCCGTCAGGATGTATCTCAAGGAGATAGGAAAGATTCCTCTTCTGTCGGCGGAAGAAGAAGTAGAACTGGCCAAGGGAATAGAAGAGGGTAACGAGGAATCGAAAAGAAAGCTGGCGGAGGCGAACCTCAGGCTGGTGGTCAGCATTGCCAAAAGGTACGTGGGTAGGGGAATGCTGTTTCTGGATTTGATACAGGAAGGGAATTTAGGCCTTATAAAGGCTGTGGAAAAATTCGATCACCGCAAAGGGTTCAAGTTCAGCACCTATGCCACATGGTGGATAAGACAGGCCATAACACGGGCCATTGCCGACCAGGCAAGGACAATAAGGATACCTGTGCATATGGTTGAAACCATAAACAAGCTTATAAGGGTTTCAAGGCAGCTGCTGCAGGAGCTGGGCAGGGAACCGTTGCCCGAGGAGATTGCGGAAGAAATGAACCTGTCCGAGGACAAGGTTAGGGAAATACTGAAGATTGCACAGGAACCGGTATCGCTGGAAACGCCTATCGGCGAGGAAGAGGACAGCCACCTGGGCGATTTCATACCCGATGACGATGCGCCGGCACCGGCGGAAGCGGCGGCCTTTACCATGCTCAGGGAGCAGCTGGTGGACGTGCTTGATACACTGACACCGCGGGAAGAGAAGGTACTGCGGTTAAGGTTCGGCCTTGACGACGGCAGGGTCAGGACCCTTGAAGAAGTGGGCAGAGAGTTCAATGTCACAAGGGAGAGGATACGGCAGATTGAAGCCAAAGCCCTTAGAAAGCTGAGGCATCCCAGCAGAAGCAAAAAGCTAAAGGATTACCTCGAATAATTTTTACAGCTTTAACCGGTTGACAATAATACACTAAAGTGTATAATATATATTGTTAACTTTATTCCTCAGTAGCTCAACGGTGGAGCACTCGGCTGTTAACCGAGGGGTTGCTGGTTCGAATCCAGCCTGAGGAGCCATATTCGGGCCTTTAGCTCAGCTGGCAGAGCAACCGGCTCATAACCGGTCGGTCCGGGGTTCGAATCCCTGAAGGCCCACCATTTTTGAAAAGCACTTTAAGAGTGCTTTTTTAAATACAAAGAAATTGACACTTTTCAATTTGCATACTTAAGTTGCCAATCATTCTAATTAAATGTAGAATTAAACTATGGGAAATAAAATTTGGGAGGAAAAACTGTGATTGATACGGTACTGTTCGATCTTGACGGCACGCTGCTGCCGGTTGACATGGATAAGTTCATGCATTCGTACTTTAAGGCCATTTCCGAAAGTTTCGGCGGGTTCACCGAACCCAAAACCCTAATAAAGAACATTATGGGAGCCACCGAGTACATGGTACGCAACGCCGACGGTGATACCACCAACCGGGCCGCCTTTGAAAGGGAGTTTAAAAGGCTGATGAACTGTGACATAGACCCCCTTATGGATAGGTTCGAAGAGTTTTACAGGACGGATTTCAAAAACATTAGAAAAATTGTAAACCACCAGCCTGTCTGCAACAAGGTGGTGGACATATTGAAGGACAAGGGATACGATATGGTGCTGGCCACAAATCCGCTGTTTCCGCGGATAGCCATTGAAGAGAGGGTCAGGTGGGCCGGCATTGACGCGGATTGTTTCAAACTAATCACCTCCTTCGAGGAAATGCATTACTGCAAACCTAGGATTGAATATTACCGGGAGATTATGGAAATAATTAACAAGAGACCGGAAAACTGCCTGATGGTGGGAAACGATGCAGAGGAGGATATGGTGGTCCACAGGCTGGGAATGAAAACTTTTTTACTGGATGTACATCTTATCAAAAGGGGAGACAAACTTCCGCCGGTTGATTACATGGGCGGGTACCGGGACCTGTACGATTTTGTACTGAACGAGCTGCCGGTACTGGAGGAAAAGGCAGTATGAAACTCAGTCCGCGCCTATTGGCGATAGCGGAAATGGTGCCGGAGGGAAGCAGGGTGGCGGATATAGGTACCGACCACGGGTATATCCCGGTTTTCCTGATTAAAACCGGCAGAGCCAAGTGGGCGGCGGCCAGCGATATTAACACCGGGCCCCTTGAAAGGGCCGCGGAGGTTATCAGACGGCACGGCATGCAAAAGAAGATAGACATACGCCGGGGTGACGGGTTGGCGGTGCTTGACAGGGGAGAAGCCGATACCATAGTGATGGCGGGTATGGGCGGGATGCTAATGAGGAATGTTCTTGCGGCGGGTACCCGGGTGCTGGAGGATGTAAAAAGGCTGGTGCTGCAGCCTATGAACGCCCAGGAAGTGGTAAGAAAATGGCTGGCCGAAAACGGTTTTGACATAGTGGAAGAGGCCCTTGCCCGGGAAGGGGACAGGATTTACCAGGTAATAGCAGCAGAGCACGGGCATCAGCATATTGAAGACCCGATATATTTTGAGATAGGTAAAAAACTGGTAGAAAACAAGGATCCCCTTCTGCCCCGACTGATAGAAAAAAAGATTACCGAATACAAAAAGATAATGACCGGGCTGCAAGGCTCCAAGGACAGGCAAGCGGTGGAAAAGCTAAAAGAGTATACGGTGCGGCTGGAAAGGCTGCGGGGGGTGATGGAGGATTGCAGGAGACGGAATACCTGACGGTAAAGGGCTTCGGCCGGGCAGAAACAGTTGTCCGGAAGTCAAGGTTCATTGCCCAGGTGGAAAGGGCCGCCACCGAGGATGAGGCAAAGGACTTTGTACAGAGTATTAAAAAGCAGCACTGGAACGCCACCCACAATTGTTTTGCCTACATAACCGGAGAAGGAAACGGTGTACAGAAGGCCAGCGACGACGGCGAACCGGGCGGCACGGCGGGCATGCCCATCCTGGAGGCGATAAAAAAGAAAAGTATAATGGATACGGTGATAGTGGTCACCCGCTATTTCGGCGGCATAAAGCTGGGTGCGGGGGGATTGATCCGGGCCTACGGAAGGGCAGCCAATGAAGGGCTGGACGCTGCGGGGATAATTAGAAGGGTCCTTATGCGGAAGGTGCATGCGGGATTTGACTATACCCGGCTGGGCAGGATAGAAAACCTGCTGGCGGACACCAAATACATTGTCAGCGAAATTCATTATACCGACAGGGTTGTTATGGACATACTGGTTCCCGTCGGCAGCGAGTGTGGGTTTACCGACTGGATGACGGGTATTACCGACGGCCAGGTTGAAATAAACAAGGGAAAAACCGAATACGTTGAATTAGTGGTATAATTATACCAGGTGCAGCTATAAGGGGTGATAAAAATTTCAGTGAACTGCAGGTATATAACAGGCATTATGGAAAAATTGGCGCCGGAGTTAATGGCGGAAAAATGGGATAACGTGGGCCTTCAGATTGGCTCTCCCGAGAAAAAGGTAAAAAGGATACTGGTGGCCCTTGACCTGGTGGAGCAGGTTGCCCTGGAGGCGGCTCATATTCGAGCGGACATGGTTATTACCCATCACCCGTTCATTTTTGATACGGTGAAGACCCTGAGGGAAGACCGGCCCTTTGGCAGGATAGCGGCGCTTCTGATAAAAAACGATATAGCGCTGTACTGTGCCCATACAAACCTGGACAGCGCACCGGGGGGTATAAACGATTTGCTGGTGCGGCTGTTGGGCTTAAGGGATGCCAGAGTGCTGGAGCCCTGTGAAGGGTGCGGTTATGATAAGGTTGTGGTATTTGTACCGGCAGGCCACGAGGACAAGGTGGCGATGGCCATGGCGGAAGCGGGAGCCGGCTGGATTGGCAGCTACAGCCATTGTACCTTCAGGGCAAAGGGTATAGGCACCTTTAAACCGGGGGATGGTACAACGCCCTTTATAGGGGAAACCGGAAAGCTGGAACGGGCTGACGAGTACAGGATAGAGAGCATAGTACCCTCCGAGCTTACCCGGCAGGTGGTGCAGGCCCTGCTGGATGCACACCCCTACGAGGAGGTAGCCTACGATATATACCGCCTTGGAAATAAGCGCGGAGATTACGGACTGGGGCGTATTGGTCTTCTGCCGGATGCAGTTACGCTAAAAGAGTTTGCCGAAAAGGTGAAAAGGGTATTGCACCTTAAACAGGTAAGATGCACAGGCGCGCCGGAAGAGATGGTTCAGAGGGTAGCCCTCTGCGGCGGCAGCGGCGGCAGCCTTATGGAAGCGGCGGCGGCGGGCGGTGCCGATGTGCTTTTGACAGGCGATATCAAGTACCACGATGCGCATAAATCCATCGGTATTGGTATGGCGCTGGTGGATGCCGGGCATTATGGCACCGAAAAAATTGCAGTGGATATAATCAAGGACCATATTGAAAAACAGGCCGGGGAAGCAGCTGCAGGGGTAGAGGTTATTAAATCCCGTATAGACATTGACCCCTTTACCATTGTATAGATTTCCGTATTCCAGGTTCTGGAGAGGAGATGTAAGTTATGAGACAAATGGATTTGTTGTGGGACCTACAAAGACTGGACAGTCGTATAGGCGAGCTGGAAAGACAGCTTGCAGTATACACGAACAAAACAAAGCTGAAGCAGCTGAAAACAAAATTTGACAAGGAAAAGGACCTGTTTGAAAAGAATGATAGGGCGCTGAAGGAAGCCGTTAAATCTTCAAAAAGCAACAGGGTCAAGGTGGAAGAGCTTAAGTTCGGTATACAAAAAACCGAAGAAAAGCTGTACAGCGGAGCGGTATCCAGCGTGAAGCAGCTGGAGGGCATGCAGAAGAACCTGGACGAAATGCAAAGGGGCATAGAAACGCTGGAGATCGATTACAGGGATATCCAGGACCGCAGAAAAAACCTTGAGCGGCAGGTCAAAACCAGCAGGACCAAGCTCAAAAAGTACAAGAATACCTTTGACCATCTCAAGGAAAAATATAATAAGGGCGAATTGGATGCAGGTTTGGAATACGAAGAATTAATAGAGAAGCGGGAAAAACTCATAAAAAAGATTGACAAAAGGATTCTGGACAGGTACGAAAGGGTCAGGCTGGGAAACGATACGGCGGTGGTGGAGATAATAGACGGTAAATGTGCCGGCTGCCATATGGAAGTATCGGTGGTATACAGCGAAAAGCTGAGGGAAGACGAGCTGATTAACTGCGAAACCTGCGGCAGGATACTGTATTATAAAAAGAATAGTGAGGAAAACGATGAATAGAATAAAAATGTATACCGACGGCGGTTCCCGCGGAAACCCCGGTGACGCGGGGATTGGCGTTGCAATATTTGACGAGGCTGACAACCCGGTGGCGGAGATAAGCAGGTATATAGGAACCCAGACAAACAATGCTGCCGAGTACTATGCCCTGGTACGAGGGCTTGAAGAGGCAATATCCCTCCAGGCCGGCTGGGTGGACATATACATGGACAGCGAACTGGTGGTAAAGCAGATTAAGGGTGAGTACCAGGTAAAAAGCGAAAGTTTAAAACCGCTGCATGAAATAGCCAAGGCATACCTTAAAAGGCTGCACGGCTATTCGATAAGCCATATACGAAGGAACGGCAACAAGCTTGCCGATAAACTTGCCAACGATGGAATGGACAGTAAGGACAGCCAGATAGTATAGATTGACATAAAGCAGGGATTTGTGCTAACATAATATTTGCAGAAAGACTCAAACTAAATCAGGCGAGTAAGTCAGATGGTCGCGTTGGCCCATGTAAGGTCAACGAGGAAAGTCCGAGCTCCATAGGGCGAAGGTGCCGGGTAATACCCGGTGGAGGCGACTCCAAGGATAGTGCAACAGAAATATACCGCCATCCGCTGTGCGGACGGCAAGGGTGGAAAGGCGAGGTAAGAGCTCACCAGCGTGCAGGCGACTGCACGGCTCTGTAAACCCCACCTGGAGCAAGACCAAGCAGGGACGAAAAAAGCGGCGGCCCGTCGTGTCCCGTGGTAGGTTGCTTGAGCCTGCTGGTAACATCAGGCCTAGATAGATGACCATCCAATACAGAACTCGGCTTATAGACTTAGTCGCTGATGAATGAAACACGTCGATACGGCGTGTTTTTTTGTTATACCCATGAAGACCAAAAATGTTGAAACAGGAGGTGGAGAAACTGGATTTTTAGGGGTGGCTTTGACCGCTGGGCAAAAATTGAGCATGAAATTAGGCGGAGTTAAGTTGCCAGAACAGATAACGCATAGGATAAGGAGATAAGACGGATTTATTTTTAATTTGATTATCCGAAATGATTTGCAGTCTTTGTGACCTGTGATTGCAGCTGTTAAATCAGAAGAAAAATACAATTATTAACGAATAACATTGTATTCATGAAGTTCAATTGGTATAATTAAACATATTTATGTTATGTTAGCGAGGTGCAAAAATGGTAGAACAATTGACAGTTAGCTATAAAAGGCTTTGGAAATTATTGATTGATCGCGACATGAAAAAGAAAGATTTGCAAGCGGCTGCGGGCATCAGTCCATCGTCAATATCAAAGCTTTCAAGAAATGAAAACGTCAGCATGGATGTTCTAATAAAGGTTTGCTCGGCACTCGGTGTCAGTTTTGAAGATATTATGGAATTGATACCGAGTACAACAGCTGAAGAAAGGAAGCAGAAAAATGGATAATAACAGAAAAGAGCAGGAACGCGCGGAACTGCACCGCATGATATGGAATATGGCAAATGATCTAAGAGGCAGTGTTGATGGCTGGGACTTCAAACAATATGTCCTTGGGATGCTTTTTTATCGCTACATATCCGAAAATATTACCGCTTACATTAATTCTGGAGAATGGGAAGCAGGTAATGCTGAATTTGACTATGCAAAGCTTTCCGACGATGAAGCTGAGCAGGCGCGGGAGGATTTAGTCAAGACAAAAGGCTTTTTTGTTTTGCCTAGTGAACTCTTTGAAAATGTCCGCGCTCGAGCGAAGGATGATGAAAACCTCAATGAAACATTGGAGCAGATTTTTAGTAATATAGAAGCATCCGCGCAAGGAACAGAAAGCGAAGATAATTTCAAAGGCTTGTTTGACGATATTGATGTTAACAGCAACAAGCTGGGCAACACTGTAACAAAGCGCAATGAAAAGCTGGTTAAGCTTTTGAATTCCGTTGCTGAAATGAAACTGGGAGATTACAAGGATAACACAATAGATGCCTTTGGTGACGCCTATGAATTCCTGATGGGCATGTACGCCTCTAACGCGGGTAAGAGCGGCGGCGAGTACTTCACACCGCAGGAAGTATCCGAACTGCTAACACGCCTTGCATTAGTGGGAAAAGATGAAGTCAACAAGGTCTATGACCCGGCCTGCGGTTCCGGCTCATTGTTATTGAAATCTGCCAAAATCCTTGGGAAAGAAAATGTGCGTCTGGGATTCTTTGGGCAGGAAATTAATATTACCACCTACAATCTGTGTCGAATTAATATGTTCCTCCATGATATCGACTATGACAAGTTCGATATAGCCCTTGGCGACACGCTTACCGATCCGCAGCACTGGGACGACGAGCCCTTTGAGGTCATAGTTTCAAATCCGCCTTACTCCATAAAGTGGAAAGGTGATAGCGACCCTATACTAATCAACGACCCGCGCTATTCGCCAGCAGGGGTGCTTGCTCCCAAGTCCAAGGCAGACCTTGCCTTTATTATGCACAGCCTTTCATGGCTATCGACAAACGGTGCAGCCGCAATAGTATGCTTCCCCGGGGTGATGTACCGCGGTGGTGCGGAAAAGAAAATCCGCCAATATCTCATTGACAACAATTATATCGATTGCGTGATTCAGCTGCCGGACAACCTGTTTTATGGTACCAGCATTGCTACCTGCATTATGGTATTGAAAAAGTCTAAATCAGAAAACAGCACTCTGTTCATTGACGCTTCAAAACAATTTGTCAAGGTTACTAATAACAACAAGCTGACACAGGAAAACATTGATACGATTCTAAATGCGTTTATTGACAGGAAAGATAAAGAGTATTTCGCAAGACTTGTGCCAAACAGCGATATTGCTAAGCAGGATTACAACCTTTCGGTTTCTACCTATGTGGAGCAGGAGGACACAAGGGAGAAGCTTGATATTGTCGCCCTAAATGCCGAGATAGAGAAAATTGTGGCCCGGGAACAGGTTCTAAGAGATGAAATTGATAAGATTATCGCGGAAATAGAGGTGAGGGAATGAAGAACGAATTTACATTTTTAGTCTATAGGTCCGCATTGGAGGATGTTACTGTAGATGCGATTATTAAGGATGAAACTATCTGGCTAAATCAACAGGCAATGGCGGAGCTTTTTGGCTGTACAGCAGATAACATTTCGCTGCACCTAAAAAATATCTATGCAGAGAAGGAACTGGATGAAACAGCAACTACCGAGGAATTCTCGGTAGTTCAGCAGGAGGGTACAAGGCAGGTACAGCGCAAAAAAAAGTTTTATAACCTGGATGCCATTATCTCTGTTGGTTATCGCGTCAATTCAAAAAGGGCTACCAATTTTCGTATCTGGGCAACCGGTGTACTCAAAGAATATATGACTAAAGGTTTTGCCCTCGACGATGAAAGGCTCAAGCAAGGAAAAACTGCATTCGGTAAGGATTATTTCAAAGAGTTACTAGAACGTGTACGCTCTATCCGTGCCAATGAGCGCCGTATCTGGCAGCAAATCACCGATATTTTTGCCGAGTGCAGTATTGATTACGATAAAAACTCTCCAATAACACAGGAGTTTTACGCTATGGTGCAAAACAAATTCCACTATGCAATTGTCGGGCAAACCGCTGCCGAAATCGTTTATTCCAGGGCAGACCGCAATAAGGGAAATATGGGGCTGACCACATGGAAAAATGCCCCGGAAGGACGCATCCTAAAATCAGATGTTACCATCGCAAAGAATTATTTGAGCGAAAAGCAAATCAGGCAGCTGGAAAGAACCGTCAGCGGTTATTTTGACTATATAGAGGATCTGATTGAACGGGAGAACACATTCACCATGGAGGATTTTGCCGCAAGTATCAATGAATTTCTGTCTTTCCGCAAGTACGAGATTTTAAGGGATAAAGGGAAAATATCAAGGCAATCCGCTGCTGCCAAAGCGGAAGCAGAATATGACGAATATAACAAGACGCAAAGGATTGTTTCGGATTTTGACCGGGAAGTGAAGCGGCTCATAGAAGGCGGTGGGAAAAATGAGTAAGCTTGAACAATTAATACAGGAGCTTTGCCCGGATGGGGTGGAGTATGTGAGAATTGAAAATGTTTGCATTAAAGTATCATCAGGTGGTACCCCAAACACTTCTCGAAGCGAATATTACGGTGGAGATATTCCTTGGTTGAGGACTCAAGAAGTCAATTGGATTGATATAATGGATACAGGAGTAAAAATTACTAATGAAGGCCTCCAAAACTCGTCTGCCAAATTGATACCCAAAAACTGCGTTATTGTAGCTATGTATGGAGCAACCGCCGCAAAAGTTGCAATCAACAAAATACCTTTAACCACAAATCAAGCTTGTTGTAACCTTCAGGTGGATGAAAGCAAAGCGATGTATCGCTATGTTTATTATTGGCTTACCAATAAGTACAGAGAGCTAAAAGAACTTGGGCAGGGTTCACAGTCGAATATCAATGTGAAAATTGTCCGAAATTTTCCCATCCCCCTCCC
>Ga0334895_1002690_pt1 | contig 14637 bp, 14 predicted proteins | sample GraSluR3_MG_7_FD_207229 | JGI IMG/M metagenome (GOLD analysis project Ga0334895, IMG submission 207229) | Sludge microbial communities from methane-producing bioreactor in Wageningen University, Netherlands - Granular Sludge_31_05-R3 | ecosystem: Engineered > Bioreactor > Anaerobic >... | reverse complement strand
AAGGAGGGTAGGCATATCCACTATCGTCTCAACGACGATCATATCGCCCGAATACTCTCACTGGGTGTCGAACACTATGAAGAGACACTTGGGTAGTCTCTCTAGCTCTTTTTGTCCAGTTCCTTCGCTTTGAGCCAGTAGTGGTGAGCCTGTAGCCGAATGCCATTGATATTGATGAACCCTTTGCAGTCGACTGGTTGGTATCCACCTGACACTTCCATGCTTCCGAGCGCTTCGTTGTAGAGTGAGTAGGGGCTGTTGACTCCAGCTCCGATAAGATTACCTTTGTAGATGACGATCTTCGCTGTTCCGGTGATGAGTTCCTGACTCTTATCGAATGCAGCCGAAAGGAAATCGAATTCTGGACTGAACCAGTACCCGTTGTAGATCAGTTCTGCATACTTCGGCATAAGCATGTCTCTGAGGTGCATGACCTCTTTGTCCATACAGATCCCCTCAAGGTCTCGATGCGCGAACCAGAGAATAGTACCCCCTGGGGTCTCGTACACACCACGGCTCTTAATCCCGACGTATCTGTTCTCGACCATATCCACTCGACCGACAGCATTGTCGTGTCCAATTTTATTCAGATAGAGAAACAACTCAAGTGGATCTGTTATCGTGGTTCCATCGTTTTCATTGGTCACACGTTTAGGAATACCATCTTCAAAATCGATTGCGAGTACCGTTTCGGTATCTGGTGCATCTTTGGGGGATACTGTGTGAGAAAAGACTTCATCGGGGCAGCGGAGTGCAGGATCTTCGAGAATTCCTGCTTCATGGCTTATATGGAGAATATTCTCATCTTCACTGTACGGCTTTTTGGTAGAGGCCTTTACAGAGATTCCGTACTTTTCCGCATAGGCGATCATATGGGATCTGCCTTCAAATTCTGCCAGCCATTCAGGGTCTTTCCAAGGAGCGATGATTTTGACTTCGGGCATGAGAGCGTAGTAGGCTAACTCAAACCTGACCTGGTCATTTCCTTTACCAGTAGCACCATGAGCTACATAGAGGGTTTCCTCTTTCTTTGCAATCTCAATATGACGTTTGGCGATGATCGGTCTCGCGATGGAAGTACCAAGAAGATATTTTCCTTCATACATGGCGTTTGCTTTCAATGCACGGAAAATATAATCGGTGACCAGCTCTTCTCGTAGATCCTCGACATAGACTTTCGATGCCCCTGTTGCATAGGCTTTCTTCTCAATAGCGGAGAAGTCTTCGTCCTGTCCTACGTTGGCAACATAGGCAATCACTTCGAAGCCTCTATTTGCCAACCACTTGAGAATGACCGATGTATCAAGGCCACCGCTGTATGCCAGAATAACTTTGTCTTTTGCCATTGTATCACCTCGTTTGCATATACGCATAATATTTCATAAGTTACTGGGAATATTGCATAAAGATAAAAAGAAATCAAGAGTATTATGCATAATTATGCAAAAATGGTGGAGAGGTTTTCGTTATCGTAGCTGTGATGGGATTCTGAGTTCTTGCAATTCGAGAATAATGTTGTCATCTCCTGTAAGTTCTGGAAGTGGAAAGGGAAGGTTCCGAAGAAATGGTGTCTCTTCGTTTTCTCGAAACAGCTCAACAACGATCGAATATTCGTAGATTCGAGAAATATCACTTGGATCATAACGTAAAATGAAATTTACTGGAAATCGCTGGGGGTTTCTGATGGTTTGACTTACTACGGGAACAATTCTTCCGGTTGATACATGTTCAGCAGTAAGTGTAATCTCTAACCGAATTCTCGATGGGAAATAGAGGTTGTTAGGATAGAAGATCGATCCTGTGAGCACACGATAGGGGATTTTTTGTGCAGGTGGTGTTAGATCAATCTCATCGATGGTTACGCAGCTCCAGAAGAGAAGCGGAATCAAAAGAGTTGCGAAGATGTAAAAAATTGCCAGCGGTGTCCTCATTCTTTTTCGCACTGTGATACCTCAACACATACTATACTACAGACAGGCAAAAGCGAGAAGAGAGAGATTATATAAGAGCATAAAGTATTAAACTGCATATGTTTTCATAAATTATACATAATACAGAATAAAAATACAAAAAGTATGCACAAGAACATAAGAATATGTTGCAATTCCAAAATATGAGAGACAGCCCTTCATGAAAGGTTGACATATTACAAAAATTGGCTTACATACATTTGTATGACAGGAGAAGTGTGATCATGTTACAAATGCCTTTCTTAAAACCTGGCGATGAGAAGCAGGTGCTTCTTGAACACGGGGTGAGACCGCTAAATCACCGCGTAGCCGTATATCGTTATCTGGTAGAACACCAGAATCATCCGACAGCAGATGATATCTATGGAGATCTGAAGAGACATATGTCTTCTATCTCGAGAACGACTGTCTATAATGTCCTGAATCTGCTATGTGACCATAATGTGGTGAAGCGGATAGCAATCGAGAAAAATGAAATGCGTTACGATGCCAATACAGCGAATCATATCCATTTCAAGTGCAGGGATTGTGGAAATGTATATGACTTACATACCAATACATTCCCGCAGATAGCTGTTCCAGATGGGTTCTGTGCCGAAGATGTTCAGATTAACATAACCGGGTATTGCCCCGCCTGCGAAGCGACCGCTTGATACTATCTCATCAATAGACATCTCATATAAAAAAAGCCATCATCCGAAACATCTGCTCTGGACGATGGCTATATAAATGCACGTTCTATTCTACTAGTATGTACTATCCTTACCATACAAGATGGTGAAGTAGTCCATATCTGTCGAGAATACCTTGTTGATGTTCGGAATCGTCTTCTTGTACGACTCCAAGGTTCTCCAGAGCGTGAAGAATTCGGTATCCTGTTCGTAAGCCTCAGCATAGATCTTTGTCGCTCGAGCATCGGCAATACCTTTGATACGTTCCGATTCGGCATATGCCTGACTCAAGATACTTCTCTTGTCATTGTCTGTCTTTCCGACCCATCTTGCCAACTGACCTTGACCGTAGGAACGGTAGGCTTCGGCAATCTGATTCCTCTCCTTAATCATGCGCTGATAGACACTTTGGGTGAGGTCGTCACTGTAACGAATCTGTCGAATAACGATGTCGATCACTTCAATGCCAAACTCTTGTGTGAATCTGCTTGCCATAGTCAGCATCTGTTGACTCAGCCCTTCACGTCCAATACTAATGGATTCTTGCTGCGTCTCGGTTCGTGTGAGATTCCTCAGTTGTTCGGCATCTTCAAGATTCTCGACATTCTGAACTTGCTCTTCTACGCGCAGTATGTTGATCTTGTTCGAATTCCTGACCGCTTCATTGAGATAGTTCTCACTTATGACGGTTCTGATGGTGGAGTCGATGACATCGTTCAATCTGAGAATCGCATTCGGCATGGTGTTTACCGACTGGTAAAACAGGGCAGGATCTGTTATGCGCCATCTAGCAGTGGTATCGACCCATATGAACTGATTTTCCTTGGTCGGAATACGTTGTGCATCGCCGTCCCAACTCATGATCTTCTTGGGATACTTCACGACATTGTCCACAACCGGCACCTTGAACTTCAAACCAGCGTCCATGTATGTGTTCTCGATTCTTCCGAATCGGGTGACGACAGCAACTTCTCCTTCCTGAACAATGAAGAACGGTCCAAGAAGAACGAACACTACAAGCACTATAAGAATGATTACCAGGGTAGTTATAAGTTTTTTCATCTGACACCTCCCTGGCTGAAACTCAGGTCACTGATGGGAAGGAAGTTATCCAACTCCTTATCAATGAGCGTAAGCGTTCCAGCATCGGCCTGGTCAAGAATTTCTTCCATAGCTTCGATATACAAGCGTCTTGCCGTGATATCCTTGCTCAATTCGTATGCTTCAAGTACGGAAATGAAGCGCGCAACATCTCCCTGTGCATTGTTGACACGTTCGGCAGCATATCCTTCTGCAACCTGGATGAGCTGTGCAGCTTCACCCTGAGCTCGTGGGATTTCACGGTTGTATTGCTCTTTTCCTTCGTTGATCAGTCTGTTCATATCCTGAATTGATTTGTTGACATCCTCAAACGCATCTTGTACCTCACCAACAGGGGGTACGATGTTCTGCAACTTGACAGTAACCACACGTACACCAAAGTTGTACGAATCGAATGCTTTTTGCATACGATCCTGCGATTCAATCTCGATTGCGGTTCTTTCGCTCGACATGATTGCGAGAATAGGGAGGTCTCCAACCAACTGGTTGATTACACTCTGACTGATATCTCTGATAGTCTTGTCTCGCTCCTGAACATTGAACAACCATTTCGCAGGATCTTCAATCCTGTATTGAATGATCCACTGCACATCTACTATGTTCAAATCTCCTGTCAACATAATCGACTCACCTGCCGAAGAACCGGAAGGGCTCGACATGAATGAAGAACTATAGTTCTGTGAAGGGGTTGTCTGTCCGAATGTCATGGTCTGGACGACTCTCGTAGGAATATTGTAGTTTCTATCGATTCCCAGAGGAAGTTTTGTCTGTAGCCCTGGTCCCACAATTCGGTTGAATTTACCGAATCGCAACACCACGGATTGTTCCGTCTGATCAACTACAAAGAAGCTACTCATTACCAATATGAACAGTATCACTACTGCAACAACGGCAATGATGAGCTTCGGACTCAGTTGAAACGGATTTCGGGACGATGCTCCCGTAGTATTCATTACATCTCCTCCTTGCATACAAGGCATGTAGCCATAGCAACAATGTAGCTCAGATGAGAGGCAACGTCAATGAACCGCATGTATTATTGAAAAAAGGTGTGTTCAAGGGTATAGTGGTCTTCATGAAAAAACGATTGATAACCTCAGCACTTCCTTATGTAAATAATATTCCCCATCTCGGGAATCTGATTCAGGTGTTATCCGCAGACTGTTTCGCCCGCTTTTGCCGTTCCAAGGGTTACGAAACACTGTATGTCTGCGGTACCGACGAATATGGTACCGCCAGTGAGACCCGGGCACTCCAAGAGGGTGTGGATCCTCGTGAACTCTGTGATCGATACCATGTGATTCATCGAGACATCTACAGCTGGTTTGAGATCGATTTCGACCATTTTGGGAGAACTAGTAGTCCAGAACAGACCGAGATCGTACAGGATGTCTTCAAGAAAGTGGACGCTGCCGGATATATTCGCCCTTCGGAGATTGAGCAACTTTACTGTGAGCACGACAAACGATTTCTTGCAGACCGTTTTGTTGAAGGAACTTGTCCGAAATGTGGATCAACTGGAGCGAGAGGAGATCAGTGCGATTCGTGCGGAACACTGCTCGATCCAACCGAACTCGTCGAGCCTGTATGTGGGGTCTGTGGCAATACACCGGTACTGAGAAGGACACGACATCTGTACATAGATCTCCCCAAAGCGCTCCCGCTTCTTGAATCGTGGTTGGACAAAGCATCAGTCGAAGGCTTCTGGGCACGAAACGCCATTCAGACTACTCGTTCATGGATCAGGGATGGCTTGAAGGAACGTGCCATTACGCGTGACTTGAAATGGGGCATACCCGTACCTAAAGAGGGGTATGAAGACAAGGTGTTCTATGTCTGGTTCGATGCACCGATCGGTTACATCTCGATTACAGCCGAATACACAGACACATGGAAAAGCTGGTGGCAGAATCCGGAAGAGGTCGAGCTGTTCCAGTTTATCGGGAAAGACAATATCCCATTTCATACGGTGATCTTTCCGACAACGCTTCTTGCGACCGGAGAGCAATGGACTATGCTCCACCACATGTCTTCGAGTGAGTATTTGAACTATGAAGGTGGAAAATTCTCTAAGAGCAAAGGAACCGGTGTCTTTGGTAACGATGTACAGGAGACCGGCATTCCTGCTGATATGTGGAGATTCTACCTCTACTACAATCGACCGGAGAAGTCAGACGTATTATTCACCTGGAAAGACTTTCAGGAAAAGGTGAATGGAGAACTGATCGGAAACCTATCGAATCTGGTCAACAGAACACTCACATTCATCACCCGGTTCTACGATGGAAAAGTACCAGAAGGTTCGATAGACAGTAACCTCGCGAAACAGATCATCGAGAAAGAGTCAGAGATCGACAATCTCTTCGAACATGCCGAACTGAGAGAGGCATTGAGAAGGGTGTTCGCCCTTGCCTCGATAGGAAACAAAGCTTTCCAGGATGGAGAGCCTTGGAAGATGAGGACCGAACAACCGGAATCTGCCGCTTCGCTTCTGAGAACATTGGTCTACCTGATTCGTGATCTTGGTATTCTTATTCAACCGTACATGCCAGAGACTTCTCGAACACTATTGGGCTTTCTCGGATCTGAACATGCAAGCTGGGAACATCTGGGTACTTTCACCGGTGTACAGGAAATAGCTAAACCGACATACCTGTTCTCCAAATTGGAGGATGAACGTATAGAGACACTGCGAATTCGCTATGCAGGCAGTCAGGAATCAAGGAAAGAGGAGAAGCAACAGATGGAAGCACCACAGGAAACACCACAGGAAACACCACAGGAAACACCACAGGAAACACCTGCAGAGATCTTTGCACAGAAAGTGACATTGAAAGTAAGCAAGATCGTCGATGTCCAGCGACATCCCAATGGAGACAAACTCTATATTATCCAGGTGGATACCGGTGCCGAAGAGCCGACTACAATCGTCTCCAGCATCGTTCCATACTATACTGAAGAGCAACTGCATGGCAAAAACATCGTCCTTGTGCAGAACTTGAAGCCGGCAAACTTCAGGGGAGTGAAGAGCAGAGGGATGTTGCTTGCAGCCAGTGATCGAGACGAAGCCGTTCCTCATTCGACCTGTGAAGTCCTGTTTGCTGATCAGTATCCGATCGGAACAGAATTACTTCCTGAAGGTTTTGATGCTCCCGAGAATCCAAGAAGTCAAGTGAAGGCTGACCAATTCTTCTCCTTGAGACTCTACACCGAGAATGGAGTTGTGAAAATCGATGGTAAACCCATACAAGCGGAAGGGAAGGCTTTGGTAGCCACCACGTATGTGAATGGAGAGGTGGGCTGATTAGATGTCCGAAACCACCATAGAGCGAGTTGGTCTGGATCAGCTGGATCCAACCATGAATCCTTTCCAGAGCCATTTCTGGGCAAGCTTGAAACGTCCCTCCGGGTGGAGGGCGTTTGCCTTTCGATTCACAGCCGAAGGTGCCGATGGTCATTCGCATTCAGTCGTGATCATGGTACTCGTTCGTCGGCTGCTGCTTGGATTCAGGCTCGCCTATATCCCATTTGCTCCACCGGTGCACGAATTTGCGCAAGAGCCATCTGTAACCATCAGTACATTGGCAAAGAGTCTTCGCAAAATGCTGCCCAAGGGGATGGCGTTCGTACGGTTCGACCTGCCGTGGGTAGAGCCCGATACTATCGAATTGCCGGAATTGACAGGAAAGAGCATACGAGTCTGCAGGGAGTCTGTTCAACCAGAGGGTACTACCCGTATTCTTCTTTCGGAGGGGTATGAACATGTTCGTATGCGGTACCGTGAACGAGCGAGAAGAAACATCCGTAAGGCAAGAGCTCACGGGATCGAGATTCGCACATGGGATGGTTCGGAAAAATCGTTCACTGCTTGGTATAACGTCTATGTAGAGACTGCCAAAAGAGACGGTTTTGTGGCTCGTCCAGCTTCTTATCTTCGCCATCTACTCGCCTTGGATGCTTCTCAAGTCTCAAGTCACCTCTATATTGCTTATCAGGGTGGAAGAATCCTAGGTGGAGCGCTTATCATTGCCTCTTCCGGAGTCTCTATCTACTTATATGGAGCATCACTTCGCGTGGAGGGGTGTTCTCCATCGTATCTGTTGCAGGATTATGCGATTCGGGATGCCTGTTCACGCGGGTGTAGAATCTATGATCTATTCGGCATAAGCGGACCTGGTAACAGAGGGATTCATCTGGAAGGGCTTCGACTATTCAAGCGGGCATTCGGAGGATTTGTCTGTTACCGGTCACCTTCGGTCGACTTCGTCTATCGGCATATCGTTCGGTTCTTCTATATTCGATTGGAACAGATCAGATACAACTCTCACCGCAAGCGGCAACCAGCCCGAATGGCACAACAGTATTCAGTAGCTCGAGAGGAGTAGCATCACTCTCTTTCCTGCAGATCCTCAAACAACTTTCTAAACTGGTCGCCCCGATCGAACTCGTGCTTGAACATACCGAACGATGCAGCACCAGGTGACAGAATGACAGCAACATGTGGGAGCATGTCGGTGTCGGCCTCTGCTGCCCGGCAGGCAGCGTAAAACGCTTCATGCATCGAATCGAAAGGTCCTTGATAGGAGATGTCATTGTCGTGGAGGAGGGGTATAAGTTTGTTTCGGGTGAAGCTTCCCTCAAGCAGATATATGTTGGAGGCATCTTGCACCGCCTTGAGCATGCCGTCCGGCTTGAGGTTCTTGTCCGTTCCTCCACAGATGAGATGGTAGGCCCAGGGACAACTACTACAGGAGAATGTTACAGCTTCAGGAATTGTAGCCGAAGAGTCGTTGATATAGACCACATGGTTCTTCACACCCAGTTGTTCCTGCCTATGTGGAACTCCTCTGAAGGAGACAAGTGCTTCTGAGATCTGTTTGATTCCGAGTCCAAGACTTCTACAAATTGCCCAGGCTGTGCGAATTTTTACATCGCTCGATTCAGCGCCAAAAAAACTCTCAGTGGTACGAACAAATCTTGGTTTGATATTCGAAATATCCAGTACTTCTTTATATACCACTTTGGGAACAATCATTCTGGTGTCTCTTGAATCGAACAAGATCCATTTGTCATCTTTGTATGTTTGATAGTCTGCGTACCGGTTCAGATGATCCGGAAACAACGATGTGAGTGCAACCAAGTGGAAATCGGGCCTTTGGTCTCTCATGGTCATGAAGAGATCACGAATCTGCCAACTGGAGAATTCGCAGATCAGGTATTCAGGGAGAGACTTTCCCTTATGGAGTCTACGTTCCAGTTCTGCAAGTATAGAGAAACCACTTATTCCCATATTCCCCATCTGCAACGCCTCATGCCCCTGTTTCTCAAGAATATGTGCTACAGCAGCTACGGTTGTTGTCTTACCTTTGGTGCCGGTGACTGCAATTTTCTTGAGAGGCTGAACGAGTGGGGATTCTAGGAGATAGGCAATATCGGTGGTTATCCGTTTAGCGTACTGCAGGTACTGATTGTCGGGACTGACTGCGGGGTTTTTCACTACAAGGTCTGCCCAACGGAAGTCCTCTTCGCGATGTTCTCCACACACAACAAGAGCTCCTCGCTCACGGAGGATCTCAACAGGATTTCCCAATTCAGACTCTGGTCGCATGTCTGTTACCCGTACTTCGTGGTCACGATCCAGAAAATATCCTGCTGATGCAAAGCCGCCACCAAGGGTTCCAAGGCCGAAAATCAATACTCGCATAGTATGAGCATTGTATCGAGCTAGCAGTATCATCGCAAGAAGGTGAACCCCTCTTGACGTTATTTTGTTATCCGCGCATAATGGCACGGTAATTACATTTTCGAACGAGATATCTTATCGATGAAGGAGCTCTATCGTGCCTTGTGGAAGAAAAAGAAAAAGACATAAGATTGCTACGCACAAGCGTAAGAAAAAACTGAGAAAGAATAGACACAAGAACAAGAAGTAACAGTGTGTTCTTGCAATCTTATCGAAACCGTCGGATCGTTCCGGCGGTTTTTTCTACTCGAATACAATCTGTGGTGTTGAACCACGCCTCCTTGACATGTAGGAAATACTTATGATAGGTTAGTTTGACCTCTTTATCCACAGTAAGTGGATCATATAGTCCGTAAGGAGGAACTATGAGAAATTACGAGTTTACCGTCATCTTCGATTCTAACGAAGATCAGACGGCGAAAGGTCTTGATCTGATTCTAGCAGAATTCAACAATGCGCAGGTCGAGATTTCCAAGCAAGAAGACATGGGCGTGCGAAACCTTGCATATCCCATCCGTAAACAAGAAAAAGGCCACTACTACTATTTTGAGCTCAAGGCAGATCCGTCGATCATCAACGGATTCAACAATACCTTCAAGCTCATGGTACCCGTACTGAAATTTTTGTTCGTACACGCGAGTGACCAAGCATAAAACGGAGTGATTGATTATGGCGAATGACACGAATATCGTAGTGCTCGTCGGCCGTCTCACACGTGAAAGCGAATTGCGATTCACCAACAGCGGTACTGCCGTTGGAAGATTTTCCCTTGCTGTCAACCGAATGAAGAGGTCTGGTGATCAGCGGGAAGAAGAGGTGAGCTTTTTCGATATCACGGTTTGGGGAAAGCAGGCCGAAGTACTGAATCCATATCTCACTAAGGGACGCCAGGTGTGTGTCCAAGGTGAGTTGCGACAGAATAGATGGGAGCAGGATGGACAGAGCAGGAGCAGGATTGAGGTCGTAGCCAACAACATACAGTTGCTGGGAGGTCCTTCGGGAAGTGGATCCTCCTCAGGTACGTCCGATCATCGCGGAGGACAGGACAAGGGTGCACGCTCATTCGAACAGAAGAGCGCTCCCCGTACACCAGCTCCACCAAACGGATTCCCTGGGCCGGAACAATTCGACGACGATATCCCATTCTGATCGAACGATAGGAGAAATATTACATGCGAGATGACAAAGATACAATGAATTCACGTGATGGAAATGATGGACGCGGAGGGAACAATTCGCGTGATCGTCGTTTCGGTGGACGTAGAGGCCCCTTCAAGAAGAAGGTTTGCAAGTTCTGTACCCAGAACCTGGTTGCCGATTACAAGAACCCAGATCTGCTTAGAAGATATGTAACCGAGCGTGGCAAGATTCTTCCGAGCCGTATCACTGGTACCTGTGCAAAGCATCAGCGTGCTCTGACCACAGAAATCAAGCGGGCACGAGTATTGGCCTACTTGCCATTCGACCGCAAGTAAGCGGGGTGGTCATGGAACAGCATACCATTTCGATGGTACGTGCAGGAGCTCTAGCTATCGTGCTTTCACTGGTATTGTACAGGATAGCCGCTTCTTCGACACTATTCATCGTTCCATTGCTGTTCTTTGCTCCCCGTTTCAATCCCACTAAATGGGCATTGGTTCCCGTAGGGGTTGTAGCAGTTTTACTTGTGGGCTCACAAGTGGTAGGGCTGGGGGGCATACTACAGGATGTTTCGGTATTCGGAGCATTGATCATCGGTTTCTATATGCCGGTATCACTGCTGGCAGGAGCCGGAATATGGATAGTACTGCAGTCGAAGGGGAACTTGGTGCGTTTACTTGCATCCTCCTCATTCGCAGCGGTATTCGGTTTTTCACTAGTACTATGGCTGGCAGGCGGATCCGAATCGGCTATGGCGGCGGCAAGTGTGTATCGAGAGATACTTGATGTGCTCGCACCATCTTTGTTTGGTGATTCCATGCCACTCGGTATGAATGCCGAGACGTTGTTCTCTGCAATCGTTACCTTGCTGAGACTGGGATTCCTCCCGATTTTTATCGGGCAGTTTGGCTTTTCCGTTTTTATCAGCGACCTGCTGATTCATAGAGCGGATTGGTCGTACCAGGACAGAATGGCTCGGTGGCGACTTCCTGAGAATGGAGTTTGGGTTTTTCTAGGAGCTTGGACAGTAGTATTGGTGACGTTGTTGGTGGATATGCCGGTGGTGGAGAGCATCGCCTGGAATGTTGCATTATCCAGTTCTCTGCTCTTTATGGTGCAGGGAATGTCGATACTCGCATTCTTGGTCAGAAAGAGGAACCCTGGGGCGACAGCCACGAGAATCTTCTTGCTCGCCTTCCTTCTGGTTATGCTACCAGGTGTTAATGTGATTCCGTTGGTGGGATTGCCCGTATTGGGCGTTTCAGAGACGTGGGTCGGCTATAGAAAGTTTGCATAAGGAGATACATTCTATGAAAATCATACTGAACCAGGATGTTCATAATCTCGGTGAAGAAGGCGATGTAGTCGTTGTTAAAGATGGATACGCCCGTAACTTTTTGCTTCCAAAGGGGCAAGCAGTTCTGTTTAACAAGGCAAATCAGGCGGTGTTCGCTAGTCGTGCAGCCGCTATCGAGAAACGGAAAGAGGAGAAGCGCAAAGCAGCTGCTTCACTGAAGGATCGTCTTGATGAAATGACACTTACCATTGCTGTTTCAGCTGGAGAATCCGGAAAGCTCTTCGGATCTGTTACGAACTCGGTGGTACAGGACGCTCTTGCTAAAGAGGGTGTAGAAGTCGAGAGAAAAAGAATCGAAGTCGCTTCACACGCGATCAAAATGATTGGTTCGTACTCGGTAAAGGTTCGCCTTTATGAAGGTGAATCTGCTCAAGTGAAGATTGAAGTTGTAAGCGAAACAGCACTGAAGAAAGCAGAAGCAGAGAAGGCTGCTGCAGAACGAGCTGAAAAGAAGGCAGAGAAGAGAGCTGCAGCCGAGGTTGCAGAACCTGTTGTCGAAGAAGAAGAGTACGGAGCAGAAGGTGCCGATGAAGATGACTTCGACGAAGAGGATGATGCTGATACCGAATCGACTGAAGAAGAGGATAAGGAATAGTGTAGAAAGATGGCATCTACTATGGCTACCGGGAGGATTCCTCCTCATAACGATGATGCTGAACGCGCCGTACTCGGTGCAGTCTTGCTGAGTGCTTCGGCATTCAGCGAGGTTTCCGAAGTCCTGAGAAAAGATGATTTCTATAAACCGGGACACCAGGTCTTGTTCGATGCCATACTCTCATTCCATCAGGAACACAGTTCCCAGACCATCGACCTTATTACCATTACCGAATACCTGAGATCCAAGAGTCTCTTGGATCTCAGCGGTGGTATGAGTTATATTGCATCTCTTACGAGCGATGTCCCTACGACATCGAATGCTGTCTATTATGCGAATATCGTTCGGTCTCATGCCTTGAGAAGAGCCCTGCTCGAACTAAGTGGCAAGATACAGGAACAGATATTCGATGAATCGCAGGATATTGCCACTGTCCTTGATGATACTGAACAGAAGATGAGCGATCTCCAGGCGAGTAGTGGTACCTTCACCGAAAAATACCAAGAGAGTTCCATTCTGGTGAATCGGACAGTTGATCATCTGATGGATAGAGCGAAGCACGGTAATACCGATGGTATAAAGACCGGCTTTGTTCAATTGGACGAGATGACCGGAGGCTTACAACCGGCGGAATTTGTGGTCATCGGGGCTCGACCATCAGTCGGAAAGACAGCATTCGCAATCTCCATGGCTGTCGATATCGCTATACACCGCAAGATTCCAACAGGTTTTTTCTCGGCAGAAATGACCAGTATGGCAATCATGGAGCGTATTCTTTCCGCAGAATCCAGAGTCGACTCAAAGCGGATTCGATCGGCGATCCTTCGCAACCAGGATATGGCGAATATAATCGATGCTGCAAGTCGAATCTATGAGGGGAAACTCTATATTCAGGATACCCCTAACATCAAACTGCTCGATTTGAGAAGCCAAGCTCGACGAATGAAACGAGAACGGGATATAAAGATTCTGTTTGTTGACTATATCAGTCTTATCAATCCAGAGTCGAAGCCTAATGTTCCGAGACACGAGCAGGTCGCCGAAATATCCCGATCACTGAAAACTCTGGCTAGAGAGTTGAAGATTCCTGTTGTAGCGCTCTCTCAGGTCTCTCGAGATGCAGAGGGGAAAGAACCGAACCTCGCGAACCTTCGAGAGTCGGGATCTGTTGAACAGGATGCCGATGTAGTCATTCTGTTGCATAGAGATAGACTTGCCGATCTCTCTGGATCAGATTCAGAGAGAAGAAATGGAGGCTCTTCTCAACCGCCTCAAATGTTTCAGGGGTTCCCGGTACAGGAGACCAAGGTTATACTCGCCAAACAGAGGAATGGGGAGACAGGTATCATTACCATGGGATTCCAGAATCAGTTGGTTCGTTTTGTTGAAATGGAACGATCATCCCCCTAAGAGAAAAAAACGAATATCACCCGACATCACAAAGAACACGAGTATCATGAGAAAGGCAACTCCTATCGACTGGTATCGGACATACCACTTCGAACTTATGGGTCTGCCACGAACTGCCTCGATCAAAGTGAGCAGTATCGTACCTCCATCCAGACCGGGAATCGGAAGCAGATTAACCACTGATAACGAAATGCTCACCATCGCGAGCAGGTGCAGGACAGCTCTGATTCCAGCATTTCTCATCTCTCCAATGACATAGGAGATGCGAAGGGGCCCGGCAACTGAGTCTCTCAATTCTCCCGTTCCGGAAAAGAGCATAGGGACCAGTTGCAGTGTGTCACGAACAGCATTGAACGTCTCTTTGCTTGCTCCAACTAGGGCTCTGCCGAAGGGGAGTCCCGGTACTACTTCAGTTGGACGAACAAAGGAGAAATTGAACACAGAATTACCTCGTTCATTTACTTCTGGAGTGTATCGAATTTCTCGTTCTGTACCATCGGAACTTCGTACGGTAAACGTTATCTCTTCTTGTGCTTCATAGCTCAGTAGAGCATCCATCACTGCTACCGTATGGTCGGTTCTCCGATCTCCGACGCGAAGTATTCTGTCTCCTTCCTGAAGTGGAGTTGTTGACTCTATGGAATCGGGAA
>Ga0334895_1002687_pt1 | contig 14654 bp, 4 predicted proteins | sample GraSluR3_MG_7_FD_207229 | JGI IMG/M metagenome (GOLD analysis project Ga0334895, IMG submission 207229) | Sludge microbial communities from methane-producing bioreactor in Wageningen University, Netherlands - Granular Sludge_31_05-R3 | ecosystem: Engineered > Bioreactor > Anaerobic > Unclassified... | reverse complement strand
GATGGGCACTTTCGATCGCGACTCTGGCCTGTTGGAGATCGGCCTTGGTGCGAATATCTTCGGAGCCCCGGGATAATATTTCACGGCATAAGATATCCCTTCGCCACCTTTTGCGCCCAAGCGCACCGCCCAGATAGACTTCGAGGTCGAGGAGGTTCCGATCCGCCTCCTGTCGGTGCCGGTGGCGACCTTCAGCTGGAACGATCCGGGGAGGCTGAGGGCCTCTTCGAACCGGGTGGCGAAGCTCTTCAGAGAATAGGGATCGCCGGAAAGGCCAATATCGATCGCCGGCGGGATGTTGGTCGAGGAAGAGCAGACCCCTCCCGCCTCTTTCAGCTCGGCCTGGATCGCCGAGACGGGCCGCTCCATCCTCATCGCCACCGTCAGCTCGAAGATCTGGGCAGAGTTCAAAGCGTATCCCTCCTCAGCCGCCCCCAGGGCGAGGGCGAGCCGGATCTCATGGTCCAAAGGCCGAATGGCCGAGGCCGCTCTGCCCTCGGCGACGTCGGAGAGGAACTGGTAGATATCTTCGATCCAGCCCCGGAGGCCCTGGATTTGATCCTTCGCCAGCTCGAGGGATGCCTCCTCCAGGAGGTTCGCCTCTATGGAGATCTTAATCGTCTCCTCATCGGATCCGGTGGTATTCAAGAGCTGATAGTAAAGCTGCCTGTAGACTCGCAGGTCTTGGGACGCCTTATCTTTCTTCGGATCTTCCCCGACGATCCCACTCTCGTCTGAAGAAAGGTAATATTCCGGGTCGAAGGCGAGGGTGATGGTCAGCCTCGTCCCCGCACCATCCTTGAGGACCTGGTAAGAGCTGGAGACGCTCGGCCACCTGCCGAGGCCGATCAGCTCGTCGGTGTACCCCAGCAGAATCGGCGGGTTGTTTGCCGGCGCGGTCTTGTCCAGGGACGGATCGGATAGCGGCGTTCTGGCGACGTTACCGAAGATGTCCTGCCAGCCGAAGTTCACCTGGAGGAGGCCCCCGATCCCGGCGTAGGGGCTCTCGCTGGGGTCGGGGATGCTGGCGTCCCCTTCGGAGCCGTCGTGTTTCGCGAAGCGGGGGTAGGGGAGGGCCTGGTGGTACTCCCAGAGCTCGCCTGGGGCCTTGGGAGGCGCAGCCGCCCGGATCTTCGACTCCCGTCGGTCCGCCGTCTCCACCGGCCCCATCGGAAGCCCCCTCTCGCTCCCGCAGAAGTCGAGGTTCTGAAGGACCCGGTATCCCAGCATCGAGAAGGTCTGCTGGAGGTAGAGCTGGCCGTAATCGTCCCCATCCCCCGGCAGATCGGGGACCTCGGAGGCCACGACCCGTCTCGCCCCGATGGCCACGGCCCCGGCGGGGACGGTGGCGGTCCGGACCTTGGGGCCGCCTCCGATCTTCATCGGAGCTGCGCTCAAGAGGCCCGCGACAGACCTGTTATCTTCGGCCAGGTCGGCGGCGGAGCAGCCGTAGAAGGCGGCGAGGTCGGCGAAGCTCTTCCCGCAACCGCCGGTTCTGATTGGTGCCGTGATCTTCGGGAGGCGGATGGCATCATACGGGACCAGGAGATGAAGTGGTGCTGCCGGGCTCAAAAGCCCCTTCGTCGAGCAATTCACTTCGGCGAGGTCGGCGATGGTGGTGCCGTAGAAGGATGCGAGGTCGGCGAAGGTCTCAGTACCCGGGCCGATCAAGACTTCGATCTCCGGGATCCGGATCACCAAACCCGGCTCGAGGACGTAGGGCCAGGGATCGATCTCGGGGTTCGCCTTTATGATCTCCTCCCCTGGAGTATTGAAGTAGGACGCGATATCCTCAAGTCTGCCTCCGGGGGGAAGCCCCGCAGGCCTCACCTCGTAGGTCCTCTCGGAGATTTTGACCGGCTTACCCTCCGTCAGGGGGTGGTCGGTGTTTGCCTCGGCCAGCTGAGACGGAGTGATCTGGTAACGATCGGCGATGGTGGCCAGGGAATCCTCGGGGCCGGGTTTGCATTCAAAGGCCCTTCGGGGGTTCGCTTCTTTGATCGCCTCCTCCGTGGTATTGAAATATGATGCGATATCCGCCAGCCTGCCTCCTGGGCTGGTCCCGATGGGGCTGACCATGTAAGTTCCAGCGGAGACGACCACCGACCTCCCATCAGCCAGGGGATGAGACGGGTGATCCTCCACCAGCTCGATGGGGGTTGTATAATACCTCCGGGCCATCTCGTCCAGGGACTCGGTCGCCCCGGGGGTGTGGTCGAGGTCGAAGGGTTCCGCCCTCCCATAGACCACGGACCTCGACGGATCGATCGGGTCTCCGGTGACGGCACAGTTCACGTAGCTTCCGACCCCCTCCACCCCGGGGACCCGGGGCTTTCCATAGATGAAGAGGAGAGATATGGTCGCATCGCCCTTCTCGTTGAATATGCTCTCCGGGAGGCCCGAGTCGTCGCCGGAGCTGTAGTAGAGGTAGTATCCTCCGGAGCGGGTGATGCTGTTCTCCCAGAGCATCCTGACGAAGTCGTAGGCGGTGTCCAGGCAACCCGCCGTTCTGTGTCGCGTCGGGGCCGCCTCGGCCAGAGCTCCCCGGCCCCATCGGAGGAGATCCGACGGCCTCGTCTCCGTCGTCAGGTTCACCTGGCTGATGAAGATGGTGAGGTCTTCGTCCCCATCCGACTGAAGATAGGGATCGACGCTGCCTGGGGGGCTCGGACGATAGAGGAGCCGGATATCTCCGATCGGCTCATCTGAGCCCTGAATCTCCCGGAGGAGCCGCTCCAGGAGGAGGATCCCCCGCTCGTTCGCCCCCGTCAGCTCGTAGGTCGTCCGGGTGGAGGGGCTCTCTCCCACCGGCTCGATCCTCTTGATCCCCACCTCGATAAGGGTCCCCCAGCCGTAGGACCTGACGGGGACCTGATCCATATTCGAGGTCGCCTCGTTGTAGGTCCCGACCTGGACGGAGATCAAGGGCTTCAACTCTCCGCCGCCCGACTCGGCCAGCTCCACCAGGCTCGTCGGCAACGACCAGATCCGGAGGGACTGCCCATCGCCGGAGCCGTCGTCGTGGGGGAGGGAGACCCTCCCGGGATGGTTCCAGACCGTCGCCGAGGGGAAGGGGTAGGTCATCGGCTGGGATCGGGAGACCGGCTCCGGACCCAGGGCCTTCATCCTGGGGACGATCCCATCTCGGACGGCCTTCTGGACTTCCACCACCCGATCCCGATCGTCCCCCGTAATGACGACCGATAGCTCCGTCTTGCTCGCACCTCCCACGAAGTCCACCCATTCGAGGCCGTCGTCTTTTGCCAGGGAGAAGGAGAAGAAGTGGTCCTCGTTGAGGGCGGGGATCGGGAACTGCTGGCCGGTGAGGGCGTAGAGGCCGGCCTCCTCCGGCCAAACAGAGGCCTCGTCGCCGAACTCGATCCCCTTCGTCGGGAGCCTCATCCCGTGGAGGAGGTATCGGGAGGCGATCCCCGAGAGGTGGGATAGCCCCATCGTCCTCCGGATCTCAGCGATCAGCTCGGAGACCCGGAACTGCCGGAGGTGGGGGACGTTCAGGCACCGGGCCTCAATCCCATCGGAGGTCGAGAAGAGGTCAGGAACCTTCAGGTTGGCCTCGGCCTCCGCCAGCCGCCGGACCGGGATCCCATACTCGGCAGCCACCCCCTCCAGGCTCTCCCCCTCTTTGGTGGTGTGGGATGCCGGTGGAAGGGCCAGAAGGGCAGAGGCAGCCAGGACCCCGGGCTTGGTTGCCAGGTCCGATCTATCGAGAAGGTCCTCCAGCGAACCGGCGAAGATATCTTTGGAGATCAACTCTAAGGTGTCCTCATCCCGGATAACATAATCCGGCTTTCCTTCGCAGGCCAGGGCGATCCCTGCCGTCAGGATCTTCTCGGAAAGGTTAGCTTTGGCGAGGGCTATGACTTCAACCTCTCCCCTCTCGGCGATGGAGGATAGGGTATCGGAAGCCCCCACCCGGTGGGTCCGGCCCTGGATCTCGAGGTCCTTTTTGGGGTTCAGGAGGTGCTGGCCGTTCGCCTCGAAGAGATCTGCGGCGGTGAAGGACGGCGGGAGATCGCCGATCGGATCGTCCCCCTTGGGTGCCATATGCTCGTTTATCCAGCCGACGATATCGTCGATCGTCTCATCGGATGCTTTTCCTTCCTTAGAGGTTCCGATCAGGTACTGGAAGTTCCGGAGGCCGTCTCTCGCGTTCTGGACCATCTGGCGGGCCAGGAGGAGGAAGTAATCTGCGAAGACGAAGGAGGCGACCGATCGGCCGGGAGGTTCGGGTTCGTCCCCCAAAAGAAGGCTCCGGTCCAAGCCCCCTCCCATCTCCTCTTCCACCTGGACCGCCAGTTTGCGGAACCGCTCCCGTAATCCGTCCAGATACGTTCTGTCCACGGCGTTGAACTCGGAGAACTTCCATTCCAGGACCTTAGAATCGTGGTAGGAGGGGAACCTCAGCCTCAGGGCCGGAGGCATCGGGAATACCGCGGCGTCCGCCCCTCCGGCCCCCCCATCGTTGGCCGTTTTCCTGTATGCCACCTGCAGAGTGAAATGGTCCCCCATGAAGTCGGCGGCATCGGCGTCTTCGATCGGCATCGAGACCACCGGATCGGAGAGGCATTTCATGATCGCTAAAAGCTCGTCGTCGGATACGGTGTAGCCATCGATCTCGTCTCTGGTCATCGGCCGGTCCAGGGCCGCGGCGACCGTCCAGAGGAGGACGTGGTTGCAGAGCCGCTCGAAGGATGTGATCCCCGTCGTCCCCTCTTCCAGCCCAGGACCGTCGGATGCCGACCTCGTCTCCAGGAGGAGCATCGGGACGTAGCAGGCGTGGGGACCTGCGGCGCCATGGATCTCGTCGGTCGAGGCGGAGAGGACGGGGGCGAAGTGGCAGATGAGGATCTCTTTCTCTTCGGCCGGCAGGTAGTTATCCCAGTTCAAAACAAGCCCGCCTCCCCCGGAGGAGGCGATGGCCATCGGCCTCGCTGCCCTCAGCCTCAGATCGAGCTTCGCCTGCTGCTCCATCTCGGATTTGTCTGCCAGGGTCCAGGGCGGGGTGCCGGAGTTTTTGATGGTGAAGGTCTCCTTGATCCGGGCGGAGAAGCTGAAGTGTATCGTGATCTTGAAGAGGCCGCAGTTGATCTTGATCGATAGGGAGACGTCGACGGAGGCGACGACGGAGATGGGTATGTCCTTATAGCATTCGTAAGTGATCTGGGCTACGAGGGAGAGGGTGACGTTCACCTCGGCCTTGACGATCCCGAAGTCGACGCTCCCGAAGAGCCTGCCCATGATCCCCAGGGTCCCCTGGAGCCAGTAGTAGTAGTCGACCTCCTTTCCGGCATCGTAGGGGTTCCACCGGGCGATGACCCCCTCGAGGATCCCCACCAGGGTCAGGCTGATCCCGGCCCGGAGGACCCCCTTCTCGAGGTACTTTCCGACCCCCAGCTGCAGCCCCAGGCCGAAGACGATGACGGGGTTGAAGTTCCCGTCGGTGACGGCGGGGACCCGGCTGGTGGTGGCACCGCTGAGCTTTCCGAAGTAGATCCCGCCGGAGCCGATGACGGGGACGAAGGAGATCTGGGCCTGGATGGTGAAGGACCGGGAGAAGTTGAGGTTCCAGGGGAAGCCGACGTCCACCTTGAAGTCGCCGTTGGTGTAGAGCTCGATGGCGAAGACCGGGAGGGTGATGTTGAAGGCCCCCATCTGGAAATTGCGCATCTTGTCGGGGAGCTGGATCTGGGCCTGGTAGACCCCCACCGTCTCGCTGATCCGGCGGTACATTATCTCGAAGTCGAGGCCTGCCAGGACCTTCGCCGCCGTTCCCGCGAGAGCGACCCGGATGCCGTAGATGTTGGGGTCGTTGAAGACCGTCTGGAGGGAGAGGAAGTATTCGGGGGGGGTCTCTTTGAACTTCAGAATCCCGAAGTCGGCGGCCACCATCCAGGAGCTTTCGGGGCTGAAGGCGACGGCGGGAAGCTGGGTGGGAGAGGGGACCGGGAGATTTTTGATCTTCTTGATCGCATCTTCCACCGACTTGCAGTCCGTGATCCGCTCGACCTTCACGTGCTGGCCGAGGGCGAGGAGGCGGAGGTCGAAGTACTTGTTCCCGCCGCCGGGGGCCTCGGGCGGCTTCTGGTTGAGGAGGTCCCAGCTTAGATCGTCCTTTTTGCCCAGGAAGCTGCCGACGATCTTGATGTATACGGTATTTTCGGCGCCCTTCTTGTCGTAGGTGAGGCCGATGGAGGTGATCTTTATGAAGTTCAGGTCTGCGTTTATCAGACAGTCGAAGCCGACGGTATTCTTGGTGAGGTTGATCCTCAAGACCAGGTTCTTGAGGTCGATCTGGTGGAGGACGTTCCAGGGGGGTTCGAGCTCGAAGTCGCGGCTCGGGTCCACCAGGTGGACGAGGAAGTCCAGGATCTCGCCGAAGGTGACCCCCCCCAGGTTGACGGTGAGGACGGTATCGTTATCTTTGTTCTTGCTGACGGCGCAGACGAGGTGGAAGCCCTTGTATTCGATCTGGAAGGTGACGTCCTTTTCGGCGGCGTCGAAGCCGTAGACGATCGAGACCGTCAGGGAGTTGACGCTGATCCTACCCCTGACAAAGCCCGAGTAGGTGGGGTCCGCGGTGGGAGTCGTTCTATGCGACTGGAGGGAGAGCTCGGCCTCTAGATCCCATGTTTTAAAACCTTCCAGGGTATACGTCCAGCCCGCCACGGTGTCGAAGGCGAACTCCCGAGTCTTGGAGTCAAAGGATGCCGATAGCCCCCGCAGCTCGATCGCTCCGACGGATTCGGGCAGATCCGGCCATTGGTTGGGGACGAGCTTATTCACTAAATCTTGCAGAGTTAGGTCCAGATTCTCCGTCTTGCCCTCAAGCTTTAACCCCCCACCCGCGCCATCGTATTTTGCTCTGAGCAGTATTATTATATCTTCTATCTCGAAGGCTGCGGAGAAGTCGGCGTCCACCTTTCCCCGGGCTACATTGACGTCGGCGGAGAGGTCTGATATCTTCAGGGCGGTCTTGGTGTCGATCTCCATCCCCATATTAAAATTATATGAATTATTTGATATATTCGCCAAAAGTCCGAACCGGTACACATCTACCTCGGGGAATCCGGCGGGGAGAGGGATATTGAAGTATTCAAAGATGCTATTGATCTTGACGAAAGAGCCCTCAGGAAGGCTCGCCCATAAGATGAAGTTATCTTTTGCAAAGTGCGCACCGAGATTTAAGTGAACCGGAGCAACCTCAAAGGTCGCGACAAGCTCGATATAGCTCCGGTTGAAGTTGTTGAAGTCGACGGCGAAGTTGAGCCTGGTATCTCCCTTTTTGACTTTGATTATGTTGAATATGTTCCAGGAATCGCCGTATTCGATGGAGAAGTAGGTGTGGGAAAGGGCCCCCTTCGAGGGGTCGAAGGCGAGGTCGATCCTCCTCAGTCCGAACTTGGTTAGAACGTTCAGGGGCGACGGCAGGAAGGTCGCGAGGTCCATCCCGTTGGAGAGGGCCGAGAAGGTCTCCGGGGTCAGAGGCCTAGAATCGAAGTCGCCGATGAGGATCCAGTCCGTCTTTTGGCTTGGGATCTGCAGCCTGATCGGCAGGCTGAGCTGTCCCCGCTTTCCGATCAAAAGGTCGCAGCCTATGGACGCGTGATAGATCTTCAGATCAGAATCAGGATCGAAGCTCATCACCATATTAGCCATGGAAAAGCCGCTCAGTAGCTCCCACCGGGTCTCTTCCGGGGGGCTCAGATCGACCGCCATCAGAAAGGGACCCGCCAGGTTCTCCGGGTCCTCGGGCTTGAACGTCATGATGACGGCCATGCCGGCGATCTCGAAGAAGACCGCCGTACCGGTGACAGTAGAGGTCTTCTTTTCGTCGTCGACGGAGCCGCTCTCTGTTGTAACGGTGAGGGGAGATAGGCCCAAATCATATAGAGATTCGATCAGGTCGGGCGAGACGGAGTCCCGGCTGACGGTGAAGATTTCGCCCTTCTTTAAGCCCTTGACCAGGGCCGAAAGGTCGTCGTAACTGGCAACTTTTTCTGTGGTCAACATATCTCTCACCCCAATTATAATAGAAACACCTTGAAATTACGGAACGGGCAATTTGGACGACCACAATCCGCAGGCGCGATGTTGTTGCACATCATGATATTGCCCCTAACCCGCGGGGTTTCCCCGGATCTTGGACCTCTTTCGGCGGTGGCGCTCGCTTGATTTTGACCCGCCCCCCATCCTCTCGATATATATTTCGGGATGGCATTTTGGCTCGGATGCTTGTAACAATGGATCGCATTATGGGTCACATTATCTGTCATTATGCCGTAAGAATATGCTATGCGGCCCGGGTTATTCGCTCTTGGTCGTGGTATACGGTTTGTATCCAGTCTGCTGTTCGAGCCGTGGTGAGGAGCCGTAATCCAGTCATAAGCTACATCAGCCACGCCGCGAATATATTGGAAAGTCGCGTCTCCTGGCAGCAAAGCCCATCTCTCATCGCCGTCTGGCCCAGTATTTACCGCAACGGCCAGCCCAGAATCGTTGATAGTATTGCCGTTACATTTTAAAATTTTAATTCTATTATTTGTACTTTGAAGAGGGTTAATTCTATTAGCTGGCCATACGTGAACGTTTTGCAAGCTTGATAATACATTATTCCCAGCAGGGCCACGTCGTTGATCAGGCACCACCCAAAGAAGGTCGCACAATGCGGCTCTATTAAGGGAATGTTCTACCATGAGACAATGGTCCAAATCCCAGTGCGAAAGTACCACGAAGGGATTGTTTACCAAACAAGGCCCGGGGTATATACGCTCGGGGTCTATTAATATATTATCTTGGACGCTAGGCCAGTATCGATGAGTCGGAAGACCTACATCAGAATAAAATATCGGATTTCCTACGCTATCGTAAACCAGATTGCATACCGCCTGGCCAACGTCCATCACCCCTATAGCATGGGGAATTTGATCTCCCATTTTTTTAATTATATCTGAATCAGAAAAACGGCACTTTGTATGAGATTTATCCCCCAATTTTTGTCTCTTATTGACAGGGGCGGGTTTACCTTTGACATTAGTCCGTACACCTTTTCTTTTATAGTCACCACCACTCCGGATTCCTTTTACCACTTTTCCAGTCGACAGAGTCTCCGCTGGCCTTGGGCTCCCCTCCTCCAGAGGCTCGATATCTTCGAGGATGTACCACTCCCCCTCATCGATTTCGCCTACTTTGGCGTTGAGGGCTTCAGCAAAATCGCTCGCCTTCGTTTCATCGGTCTCGATCAGGGAGGCGGGTGAGATGGGAAGCGGCGTCTTGGACTCCCAGATCTCTTCTGGCAGACTCTCTATCCACTCGTAGGGAACTATCTCGAATAATGCGGCCCAGGTCTGATCTTCGATCGGCATGTCCTTTGGAGATATATCCTCTATCTTCGAGAGGAACGCGTAATACCTGCACTTCGGAGAGTCCAGTTTGTTGAACTTCTCTCCCTGATCCGAGATCTTTCCCAACAGTTCGCCGAACTTACTTGGTATGGCCATCTTCAATCGACCTCGAACGGATCAAATTGGACGAACTCCCTCGCCGATCCCTTGAGGAGACATGCCGTCGTTCATCATGCTATCCTTTGATTTTTTGTACATCGCATACCACCCGAGGCCGCACCCCCGGGCCCGGGGGTCGGAGTTTCCGAAGAGGTAGAAGCTGGTGGCCCCGCCCGGAGGAAGCTTCGCTATCCCCAGGAGCTTGAGGGCGATCTCGGTGAGGGTGAGGAGGAAGGACTCCCTCTCCCCCTTCTCGTCCTTCAGATAGGCCAGCCTGACGTCCCCGATGGAGAGCTTAAGGACCCCCTGGAGGTCGAAGAGCTTTGCCCCGCCGCCTGTCCCGGGGAGCTTGATCCCGATGAAGACGTTGTAGCCCTCGGAGCCGCCGCCGCTCCAGGCGAGGAGGAGGCTGGAGGTGAGGCTCACCTTCCCCGCCAGCTCTCCGGGGGTCCCCATGTTCAGCCGGAAGGCGAGCCCCTGCCAGGGGCCGGAGAGGCCGGCCTGCCGGAGGGAGGTCTTCACCTGGAGGAAGCCGCCGTCGGAGGGCTTGGTATCGGCCCCCCCGATCACAAAGCCCTCGAAGGCGAGGCCGAACTCCAGGAATAGCGACTTGTCCCGGGGGGTGCTCTTCTCCAGGCTGAAGGCGATCTTGGTGGGGTCGAAGCGAAACTCCTTCTTCTGGCTCTCGGCGGCAGGATAGGTCATATCCAGCCCCAGCCCCGAGAAGCTGAGCCCTCGCCGGGGCTCGCCCTTTCCGTCCTCGCTAACGCTACCGAAGGAGAATACATCGAAGCTGACGGGCCCCTCGCGCCAGCCCTCTTCACCAGCCCCATCCGTCTCCTCCCCCTTTCCCACCTTCAGAACGTGGAAGTCGAGGAAGCCCGTCAGCCCAAACCGCGAGGAGACGATGCCATTGTTCTTTCCGAGGGTGCTGAAATCGGCCTTTGTGATCTCCACCTTCCGCAGGACGCTGCTATCGAGGTAGAAGGAGTTGTCACCGACGGAGTCGAGGACGTAGACCGTCTCGCCGCCGTGCTGCTGACAGGATCCGTTGAAGAGGATGGCGTTGTAGAGCTTTTTCGGGTCCCCCGTGGAGGTGACGGGATGGCCGAAGATCCTGTTGATCGTCAGCTGGGCGAGGCTCTCGAAGTCCTTGATCGCCGAGGACTCGAAGAGGACCTTCATCGTCAGGACCCGGAAGTCGTAATCCGCCCCCGGCGCCGGCGGCACGGGGCCCGACCCGTCGTAGCCTGGGTCGGAGTAGTAGATCAGCCCGAAGAGGGAGCTGGTCGTTATGTCGACCGCCCTCCCGTCAACCTTGCTCCCGTCGATCCCGAGGTGATGGACGTTGAAGCCTTCCGGATCGTCGATGGCGCCGATGAGCGCCTCCAGCTGAGGCGGAAACTTGTCGCGGTCGATGTCGACCTTCAGGGCGAGGACCCCGTTCCAGCTCCCATCATTTACTATTTCATTGAAATGCTTAAAGTAATCCCCCTTCTCGCCCGCCGCATCGGCGATGTACTCCTGGAGCCACTGGGAGACGGCCTCCGGCCCGCCAGATCGTGGGTCGCTGAACTCGTCGGCATCGGTCCATAGCTTGGGGTTCTTCGCCCTCTCCGACAGGGTCCCCTCACAGAACTTGAAGATCAGGACGTTCCGGTAATCGTTGAAGCTGTTGCCCTTCCCGACGTTGATCTGGAAGGGCCAGCCCCCGATGGAGATCCTGTTCTTGAAGGCCGTCTTGTCCGACCCCGATACGGCGGCGGGGTCGGTGACCACCAGGAAGAGCTGGTTGGTGGAGAAGGCGGCCTGCAGGGCGGGGTCGATCCCTTCGAACTCCAGAGCCTCCTCCCCATTCCTGGCGATGAGGAGAGAATCCCACCTCCCATCCGCCGAGACCCGGGATATGAAGCCCTGGGGGGTGGCGGCAGGGGTGGTCTCGCCCACCGATAGGGATCTAGCGCCGCCTTTGACCCCGGAGAGGATCCGGCCCCTCCGGAAGGGGCTGAGGATCTGGAGCTCGAAGTTGGGGATCTCGTCCTCTTCGAAGCCGTCCCCATCGGCGGCCACTAACCCGTACGGCACCATCGGGTAGGCCAACTCCCTCCCGAGGCGGGCCGAGGGCCTCTGGAGGTGGTCGAGGATCCCCGAGGGATCGGCAGCCTGACCTCCGGCATAGAGGGGCGCCCCCTCCGGCTGGGAGAAGTAGAAGTTCTCCTCTCCCCCCGCAGGGCGGTTGACCCGGATCCAGGAGGTGGTGAAAGTCCCGTTTAAGAGGGGCTGGGCCCCCGCGGGGTCCGGATCGTCGAGGGATGCCTCTATTATGGGGAAGGCAGGGGCAAAGGCGGGACCATCCGGAACGAAGGTCAAGATGTCGTCGGCGTGAAAGCCGATCGTCTCAAGCCCCGATAGGCCGCAGAGGAGGCGGGGGAGGGGGCGGCCTTCCGCGGGGGCGAACTTCTCCGGATCCTCCAGGCCGACGGCAAAATCCCCGGAGGGCGCGAGATAGAAGGAGTCCTCCTGGGGATTTCCTGGTATTTTTGATCTGGTTTTATCGGCGGAGAAGACGAGCCCCGATCTCTCCGCCTCCGGGGTCAGGGCGACTCCGTGGCCGAGGGAGAGGCGAAACCCGCTGGGAAAGGTGGGGGGGGTTCCGGCGAAGGTGAACTTCGACCTCTGGCGGTCGAGGGGGTGGATCGGATCGAGGCTGACGGTGAAGGGGACCATCGTCCCTTTGGCGAGGGGGGCGAAGACCTCGTACGGCTGGGAACGGATATCTCCCGAACCGCCTTTGCAGAAGTACTTGAGGCAGACCCGGGCGGCCCTGAAGTCGTTCTTTTCTGCGTCGGCCCTCAGGGCGGCGTCGAACCTGATGGCGCCCGGAGCGGCTCCCGTCAGAGGTATGCGAATGAGCGGGGACCTCTCTTTTGGCGCCACCTCTCCGAAATAACTGGACCCGATCTCATTATATAGTCTGATGTTTTTGCCGGCATCCTTCGTCAACTGGAATTCTGCGTTCTCCTCGAGGGTTATTTCTATTCCTTTATCTAACCTAAATTGTATATTTCTTAGTTTGATCCAGTCTTGTCTGTTAATTCCGACTACCTGTCCCTTATCGCTGGATAGCTTTTTAATCGGTATATACTGCCCAATCAGACCTGCAGAGTTTGGATCAGAAAACCAGAATATATACCGATGATAGTCTGGATAAACCCCATTGATTTTCTTCAAGAAATCCTTCAATTTCGCGAGGAAATCCCCAGTTTTCTCCGGATCCCGGCCGCAGAATAAGTAAGATCCTCCGTTCATCCTCTTCCTCTTATCACCCCAGAAATTCGTCCATGATGCCCCAAGGCCGACAATCGGGCCACCGTCCTGGGATAGAAGATAGCCTATCCACACGCCCCCTTCCGCGCCGTGGCCATAGAGATGGGATCCATCGATACTGATCAATTTTTTGAAGAAATCTTGGTCGCTCATAAGATTACGCCCTCTCCTTACGGCCCGATGGCTGGACGGCCCCGATCGCAGCGACCAGCCCCTTCCAGGGTTCTGGGACCGGCCCCAAAACGGCCCTGCCAGATTCTACACCAAGAGCTGGAGAGGACCCCGGTCCCGGCCCAAAGGCCCTCCGATGTTGGCACGAGATCGCGAGATCCTCCGGGAGAGGCTGAAAAGGATCGTCCATCTCAGATCTCCTCCGTATCAATCTCCATCCAGACATAATCGTCGTCGGTCTGCGACTCCATCCGCAAACGCCAGTTGCCGTCTGTGTCAACGGTCGCAGTACGATCGTTTGCCTCAGCTTCTCCATGAATTAACCCTCGCAGGACCCCCTGAAGCTTCACTCCGGTGGAGGCTCCCATCGAGGCGGTCATCCTCCCCGAAAACTCCGCGTCGGTGCCGCCCGATGGTTGGATATCGACCGACGCTCTGCTGTGCTCTTCGTCGCGGATGAATCCTGGGACGCCGACATGAAACTCCTTCGACTCGCTTTGAAGATTGATCACGCCCGCCGCGGCGATCAGATCCTGCCAGGAGGCAGAACCATGGACATCGGTTCTGACGGAGGATTCGGATCTCATGGATCCGTCGGAGACGTGGCTGGAGATCTCGGTGTAGTCGTTTCCGGGGAGCCAGTCGACTCCAGGATAGTGGCGAAATCCGCTCGTTTTTATCCCCACGTCGCTGCCCCGACCCTCCGACCTCTGATATGCCGTCGCAGCCCCGGCATCGGCGTATCCCATCCCGGAGAAGAGGATATCGCCTTCGAAGATCCAGCTTTGGATGGCGGCCGATGATCTGCTCGCGGGGCTGTGGGAGGTGATATCCAGGCGGGTTTCATCCCCCGAGGAAGCCGCATCCAGGGTCGCAGAGGCGCTATTTCCAGTACCGGTGGTCATGATGGTTTTGGTCCTGCCATCATACCCCTCCACCGAGGTTTCGGCCCAGGACCCGTCCCGGTCGGTCGCCCCCACCGCCGCGAGGCCGTAGCTCCCCTCGAAGGCCGCCGCCTGAGATGCCCCGAAGCCCTCGGCCTTCAGGCTCGCACCGCCGACCATCCGGATCAGGGCGTCCTCGGCCGAGAATCGGGTCATCCCGGAGTATCCGCCGCTTCCGGCGTACCTCTGGAAGGCATCCGCCGACCCCGCCCCCTCCATCCAACGGGAGTCGATGATCTCGAGGCGGTCGAAGCTCGCTCTTGTACCGCCCCTCACCTCGACGCCGTCGCTGACCTGGTAGGAGTCGATGATGGCGACGGAGCTCCCGGGACCGCTGCTGGCTGAAAAATACATATCTATCGCCAGGGCGCTAGGTGAAAGCATAATATATATTAATAATATAATGATACTTTGCCTCATCGATCATCCTCCCATATAGACTGAAGTTTCTTGGATTTTATCATTAATAAATGTTCCTGGTGAGGACGGAGGATTGAAGAAAGATACGCCCATCCGTCGATGATGCTGGAGAGGAGATGGCAAAGGTCTTGGGGATATTTATGCACTGCTCCCATTAGGATCTTCTCCCTCCGGCGGATCTCTCGGAGGGATAAAAAATGAGAATAAATATATATCTTATAAATCAAGCTACAAATGTATATTTAATATTATAGATAAAGATTAGAATCTA
>Ga0334895_1002684_pt1 | contig 14659 bp, 12 predicted proteins | sample GraSluR3_MG_7_FD_207229 | JGI IMG/M metagenome (GOLD analysis project Ga0334895, IMG submission 207229) | Sludge microbial communities from methane-producing bioreactor in Wageningen University, Netherlands - Granular Sludge_31_05-R3 | ecosystem: Engineered > Bioreactor > Anaerobic >... | reverse complement strand
GGTTCCCCTTCTGGACTTCCGCGCCGCAGCTTGAAAGGGAGTCCTGGGAGTGTTCCCTGGATGAGCCGGTGGCCCCGCCGATACCGTCCCGGCCGGTCCTGCCTCCCACCAGGATGATCAGATCCCCTGGTGTCGGTTCGAGCCGGCTGACATTGCGTTCCGGTGCCGCGCCGATAACCGCCCCGATTTCCATTCGCTTGGCAATGTAGCCGGGGTGGTAGAACTCGTGGACCTTCCCGGTGGCGATTCCGATCTGGTTGCCGTAGGAGCTGTAGCCCCGGGCCGCGGTGGTGCAGATACTCCGCTGGGGGAGTTTTCCAGGCAGGGTGTCCGCGAGGGCTGCCCGGGGGTCTCCCGCACCGGTGACCCGCATGGCCTGGTAGACGTAGGATCGGCCGGAGAGGGGGTCCCGGATGGCGCCCCCCAGGCAGGTGGCGGCCCCGCCGAAGGGTTCGATCTCCGTGGGGTGGTTGTGGGTCTCGTTCTTGAACATGACCAGCCAGGGTTCGGGTTTCCCGTTCACCCGGGCCTCTACCCGGATACTGCAGGCGTTTATCTCCTCCGAGAGCTCCAGATCCTCCAGCCTGCCGTCGCCCCGGAACTCCTTCATGACGATTACCGCCAGGTCCATCAGGGAGACTGGCTTTTTGGGGGAACAGCGCTTTTTCAGTTCAAGGTATTCACGGTAGGTGGCCTCGATGCGCCGGGATACCGGATCGTCGCCGAAATCGACCTTATCCAGATTGGTCAGGAAGGTGGTGTGCCGGCAGTGATCGGACCAGTAGGTGTCCAGTACCTTCAGCTCCGTCTCCGTAGGGTTCCGCTTCTCCGTATCCCGGAAGTAATCCCGGCAGAGGGCCAGGTCAGCCTGCGACATGGCAAGGCCGTAGCGGTCCATGATTGTTCTCAGATCCCCGGAGTTGGCATGGATAAGGCCGTCCACCAGGGGTATCGGCGCAGGCTCCGGGGCTCTCATTTCCAGGGATTCCGGCAGCTCGAGGGAGGCCTCACGGGACTCGACGGGATTTATCAGAAACTCCCGGATTGACCGGAGCTCCTCGGGCGATAAAATCCCTGTAAAGATCCAGACTCCCGCGGCGCTCACCACGGGGGGGGCGGCGTGGGTCATCAGCTGAATTGCCTGGGCGGCTGAGTCCGCCCTCTGGTCGTACTGACCGGGCAGAGCCTCGACGGCGAGGATATGGTCTTCCGGTCTCAAGGCAGGAAGTTTGTAATGCAGCCTGTCCACCGGGGCTTCCGCCAGGATTGTTTCCGCGGCGGATCGGAACTCCTTTTCAGACAGGCCGTCGACGTCGTAGCGGTGAAGCAGTCGGACGGAGTGGATTCCCTTGATCCCGAGACTCCCGGTAAGCTCCTTCAGGGTGTGCTTAGCCTCGTGGGCAAAGGGGGACAATTTCTCGACATAAACCCGGCGGACCATGGGGACCTCCTCAATAATCACAATCTGCGGGCTTATCATAGCGGAATCTTGAACTTTAGTAAAATTAATGTTATTTATTTATATGATAAGTTTTACTAATGGATATAGATTACGAATTATATAAAATCTTTCATCGCGTCGCCGCCGCGGGCAGCTTTACCAGGGGCGCGGAGGAACTTCACATTACCCAGTCGGCGGTAAGCCAGGCAATCAAGAACCTGGAGTCCCGCCTGGGAACCTCCCTCTTTCTGCGGGACGGCCGGCGTATCCGCCTCAGTCATGAGGGGGATGTTCTCTTCCGGCACATCTCCCAGGGTATCCTGAATTTTTCCGCCGGTGAGCGGAGTCTGAAAGAGATGGCGGGCTTTGACTCCGGTGAGGTACGGATCGGCGTCGGCGATACCATCTGCCGCTACCACCTGGTGCCCATCTTCAAGAGCTTCGCCGAGGAGTATCCGGGGATCAGAATTCAGGTAAAGAACCGGACGAGTTCCGGGATTCTCTCCCTTCTGAAAAACGGCAGCATCGATTTCGGCATAGTCTCCCTTCCGGCGGGATCGGGACAGTATAATATTCAGCCCTTCCGCAGGGTCAGGGACGTCTTTGTCTCATCCCGGCGTTTTGAGGAGCTGCGGGACAGAAGCTGCCGGATCGAGGAACTGGCGGAATTCCCGCTGCTCCTTTTAAACGGCGAAAGCACGACCCGGAAGCTGCTTGACCACTTTCTTCAGTCCCGGGGAATCAAGGTCATCCCCGCTATCGAACTTGAGAGCATGGATCTGCTGGAGGAGTTTGCAAAGATAGGATTCGGCATAGCCCATGTGGAAGAGATGAGCATTCAACGAGCAGTTTCTTCGGGAGAATTATTTATTATTAATACAGAACCGGCCCTTCCCGACAGGGAGCTCGGCATCGTCAGTCTTGGCGCCACCCTGCCCTCCAGGGCGGCAAAGCTGATGCGTGAGTACATCCTTAGCCGGGAGCCGGTTACGACGATATAACGAGGAGTATATGGCAAAAATAATCTATGTATCGAACCGGCTTCCGGTAACGATTAACCGCAACCCCGAAAGCGGAGAGTACAGTTTTAGCCGCAGTATCGGCGGGCTGGCTACGGGATTGAGTTCCGTCCATAACGAGGGCGGCAGTCTTTGGGTCGGCTGGAGCGGACTCCACGATGAGGATGTCTCCGGTTCCGACGCGGAGGAGCTGAAGCGTCTCCTGATGCGGGAGGAGAACTGTGTTCCCTTTCAGCTGTCCAGAAAGGACTTTGAAGAATTTTATCTCGGCTTCTGTAACGAAGCTATCTGGCCCCTTTTTCACTATTTTCCCAACCGGGCCCATTACCATACCGGCCAGTGGGAGGCATATTACCGGGTAAACAGGCTCTTTTTTGAAGAACTGAAGCCCTACATTGAACCGGGAGATACCATCTGGGTACATGACTATCAGCTGATGCTGCTGCCCCAGATGATCCGCGAGGAGTTTCCTGAAGCCCTGGTGGGCTTTTTTCTGCATATTCCCTTCCCCTCCTATGAGATCATGCGTCTGATGCCCTGGCGGGAGGAGATTATGGCGGGATTGCTGGGCTCGGACCTGCTGGGCTTTCATACCTATGACTACGTGCGCCACTTTATCTCCAGCGCTCGCAGGCTTCTGGGCTACGAATTCAGTCTGGGATACCTGACCGCGGGTCAGCGGCTGGTACGGGCGGACGTCTTTCCTATGGGAATCGATTACGAGAAGTACAATCAGGCGGATAAAAACCAGGAGGTTCTCAACGCCCATGTCGAGGTCAAACGGGAACTAACAGGAAACAGGACTATCCTTTCGGTGGACCGACTGGACTACACCAAGGGAATCCCGGAGCGGATAAAAAGCTTTGCCCTTTTTCTGGACCAGCATCCGGAGTATCACGAAAAGGTGGGACTTTTTCTGATTGTCGCTCCTTCCCGGACCGAGGTGGAGGAGTACCAGGACCTCTTAAAGGAGATCCAGGAGCTGGTAAGCGCGGCCAACGGTCGACACGGAAGCCTGGGATGGACGCCGATCCACTTCTTCTACCGCTCCTTCTCCTTTGAAGATCTGACTGCTCTCTATATGGAAGCAGATCTGCTGCTGGTCACCGCCCTGCGGGACGGAATGAACCTGATTGCCAAGGAGTACCTGGCGGCCCGCAAAGACAATACAGGGGTTCTGATTCTCAGTGAAACCGCCGGGGCGGTCCACGAACTGGGTGAGTCCCTGATGATCAATCCCAACGACCTGCAGGGGATCGCGGACGCCATAGATACCGGACTCAAGATGGACGCGGAGGATCAGAAACGCCGGAATACCATCATGAAGCGGCGGATTTCCCGCTACAATGTCCGCTTCTGGGCCAAGGACTTCGTCCGGAAGCTGGAGGAGGTCCATGAATACCAGCGGGCACAGTCGGCGAGGAACATGATCGACTCCGTTGAGGAAACAATGCTCAAGGACTATAAAAATGCGAAGAAGGCGATATTCTTCCTCGATTATGACGGTACCCTCGTGGGTTTTCAGGATAAACCGGAAAAGGCCCGCCCTGACGAGGAACTCCTCGACATTGTTACCGCCCTCTGCAAGCCAAAGGGGAACAGGGTCGTAGTAATAAGCGGTCGGGAGCCCAGGGACCTGGAGAGCTTTTTCAGCGGGGTTCCCGTGGAAATGGCTGCAGGACATGGCAGCTGGGTCAAGATGAAGGGAAAGGAGTGGGAAAAGGCGGAACTTTTCTCCACCGAATGGAAAGAGGGAATTCGCCCGATCCTTGAAAGTTATACCGACCGTACTCCCGGCTCCTTCATTGAAGAGAAGGAGTTTTCCCTGGCCTGGCATTACCGTCGCTGTGAACCGGACCTGGCGGCTCTGAGGGTCGGTGAGCTGAAGGATTCCCTCTATTCGGTTATCGAGAACATGAATATCGGGCTGCTGGACGGCAACAAGGTTCTCGAGGTCAAGGACTCCTTTGTCAATAAAGGGATTGCCGCTTCCGAGTGGCTCCGGGGGGAGGAGTTTGATTTTATATTCGCCGTGGGAGACGACTACACCGACGAAGACCTCTTTGATGTTGTGCCGGAGAAGGCCTATTCCATAAAGGTCGGAATGGCCCTGTCGAAGGCGAAGTACCATGTAAAGGGCTGGAGATCCCTGCGGGGGGTATTGAAAAAACTGGCCAGCCTCGGCTGATTCCCTGCCTTACTTGAAGGAGAGGGTAAACTGATCCAGATCCAGGGGGCGGCCGTTGTCCCGCAGGGTCTGCTGCATATACTCCCGGTCAAGATCCAGTTCACCGACCAGGAGACGCATCTGGTCTTCGGAGATCAGGTTCTGCTCGGCAAAGAGGAAGATCAGGGCCTTCTCGGCAATGCAGGGAACCTTCAATGCATTCAGGTTCACCGGCTCCGGCGACTCTCCCTGGAGAAAGCGGCTCTCCAGGTGGCTGTGCAGCCGGGATTGCCGGATATCCGACTCGATCAGTTCAAGTTCCCGGCGGAGCGGTGCAAGGTCTCCCCGGGAAGCGCTTTCTCCCAGGGGTTTCAGAACCAGATAGGTATACTCTTTTCCCGGCAGGTAGTGGTGCCGGTCGCAGCGGGTGCAGTAGTTGGGCTGCCGGGGGTCTTCCCTTGTGGTATCCCCTCCGATGACGATCAGGGGGTCAAAGTAGAGTGCAGGGCATTCTTCATCGTCAATCCGGTAGTAGCGGTAGGTGTAAAAAGAATCCTCGATACAGTCCGGGTGTTCACAGTAGGCGGTCAGCGGAAAGATATCCGTACAGTTCTCCAGCAGGAACTGGGTAGTTCGGTTGAATATGTCCCGCCGGAAATTGAGCACCAGAGTGGGGAAAATGAAGACCAGGTCGTTCCGCAGCGAGGCCTCCTTTACGACGTAGGCGGTACGCTCGTCGTAGAAGCTCGCTTCGTCAACAATCCAGGTTCCCGCTTCAGGGTGGTCATGTATGGCCTGTTCCAGTTCAAAGGAGTTGGAGATATAGCAGATATTCTCGCCGCAGCGTTCGTAGCCGCCGCGGTAGGCCAGGGCGTCGGCGGGATAGTCGGGGAAGCGGAGTTTGTCCATCACGGAACGGACAAAATAGACGATTCGCCGATCCGCACTGCCGCTGCTTGTCTGTTCCGCCACGGCGCCGGACTTTTGCCTGGCTATCCGGGCGTCCCGCCATACCCGGGCGGAGAACTCCGTTTTTCCCGAACCCATGGGGCCGATTACAAGAATCCTGCGTCCCCCTTCGGTAAAATCGAAGTGGTTATAGGAGTGATGTACCTTGAGCCTGGGGAAACCGAGGCTTTTCATGAAGTTGAGGGTTTCGGCTGAGAGTTCGGAGTGCTGCATTCAGTCGTGTCCTTTTTGTCCCTTTCCCTGATACATCCCTTCGGCGATCCGCCTCCCGGCGGAAGTGACAAAATGCTTGCTGATCAAGGTGTCGGATGCCTTCCGGGACATTGCGTTGCCGTAGATGTTGACGATCAGGTCGGCTTCCACGAGTATACGGAAGTCGATACCGTCTATTCTGTTGTAGCTGTGGTGATTAGCGACGATAAAGCAGACGCGATTAATTATCTCCTCCGGGTATGAGAGTTCTTCGAGGATCCCCCGGGCTATGGGCGGCCCTTCGATCTCCTGGTAATTTCCGGCGGAGGAGCCGTATTTTTGTTCCGCCTCGGGGATACCGATATCGTGGATAAGAGCTGCCGTTTCGATGATATCCTTCTCTTTTCCGCTAATGCCTTCTGCAAGAAGGATTGTCCTGGCGAAACCGTAGACCTGCATGGCGTGATGGATTCGCCGTGCGTCGTTTCTGAAGTACTCGATTACCTTGAGGGATAATTCGTGGTTCATTGCTTGCCCTTGCGTATGAATTCTTCCAGAACCTGAACTCCCTTCAGAAGCAGGTCCGGAAGTTCTGCTTCCTCTTCCTTTGAGAATCGGGAGAGCACAAAGTCCGAAACGCTGCCCCGCCGCGGTCGTCCGATGCCGAAACGGAGGCGGTAAAAGTCGGACGTGCCGAGGTGCTGCTTGATCGACTTGAGTCCGTTGTGGCCGCCCAGGCCTCCTCCCATTTTTATCTGAATCTCTCCGAAGGGAAGTTCCAGCTCGTCGTGGATTACAAGGATGTCCTCGGGGCAGGTGGAAAAAAAATCTGCGCAGGCCCTGAGGCTCTCTCCGCTTTTGTTCATGAAGGTCAGGGGTCGTAAGACGATCAGTTTGAGGGGCTCGTGAAGGATGGCGTATTCCCCCTTGAACTTGCTGCGGTAGTCGATGTATGGCTGCCAGGTCTCAAGAAGCGTCCATCCGATGTTGTGTCGGCTGCGGGCGTATTCCCTTCCAGGATTGCCAAGACCACAGATAATCCTGTTTGTCATTGATTCATGATTCTATCGACCTCCTGCGTCTGAATCAAGGCGGCCGCGGTTTTCGTCGTAACAGGAGCGTAAGGGCATGCGGCTGTGTCAAAATAACCTGCTATGTATCGCAATCAAGAGATATGTGTAGATATGACCCATATGGGTGATTACAGAGGTTCAATCAAGACAAGTAGAGTTTTGTTAATTACTTATAATGTAATGGATTAACTATCTTGGCACGGAATATGCTATTAATATTATAGAAACAAGATCTTCCCCCTGGGAAGAGAAAGGAGAAAGACATGAGAGCTATTGTACGACATACCAGACCCCGTAATGTAAGCTTGTGGAACGATATGGACCGCCTTTTCAACAACTTCTTTGAGGACCTTCCCCAGGACGGTTCCTATACTCCCCGGGTCGACGTTCGGGAAGAAGAGGGTCGTTACCTGCTGGAAGCCGAAATTCCCGGATTCAGCGAAAAGGATGTGGATGTAAGGGTAGATGATAATCTGCTGACAATTTCATCCAGGAAAGAGGAAGATAAGCAAACTACCGAAGCCCGCTACCTGGTACGGGAACGAAAGAGCCGCGAGTTCAGCCGCAGTTTTGTTCTTCCCAAGGATGTGGACAGCGAGAAAATAAGCGGAAGCTTCAGTAACGGTATTCTGACCCTGAGCATGGAAAAACGACCCGAGGCAAAACCTCGCCAGATTGAGATCCGGCAGGAGAAATAATCGGTACTAAGAGGGTACGATTTCTGTTTACCCGGCTGTCCCTGCAAAGGGGCGGCCGGGTTTTTAGTTCATTGAGGGTTTAAAACCCGTTTCCGCCACAACCCAGTAGATACCGCCCTTTTTCCGCAAAGCGTTTCGCCATGACTCTTCCGGTTCCGGGGCGAATACTATTCCCGGTGTGGCAGGGATTACCACCCACGCTCCGTGGAGGAGTTCATTTTCAAGCTGCCCCGGGGCCCATCCCGCGTAGCCGGCATAGAAACGGATCTCCGGCCGGTACTCAGGGTTGAGGTCGGGCCATTGTTCACTCAGAAAACGGCGTATGAGTTCGAAGTCCGGTTCCAGGATTACTCCCTGAAGCGAGGAACTTGCGGCGTCGGAGCGTTTATCCCCGGGAAGTCCGGAATGAAGGGTAAAGAGAAACATCTGCTCCACTGGTCCGCCGATATAAACCTCGAGCTCTCCGGCGGGTGTTTCTGCAAAATCTGGAACAACATCTTTCAGGGCAGTCTCGCTCTTACGGTTGACGACAAAACCCAAAGCGCCGTTCTCATTGTGTTCGACAAGATACACCACGGTCTGAATGAAATTGGGGTCTGTAAGTTCGGTTTCGGATATAAGAAAATGTCCTTCCAGAGACCTTCGGTCCCGATTGTCCGATTCAGCCATGTTTTCCCCTGTCCCTTCAGGTAAATTGTACCTGTTTTTTTCCCTTTCATCAAATCACGATATTGAAAACGATTAAAAAAGCCCCCCGGCCTCGAAAGGCCGGGGGAACGAAGGAAGGGAACATTGGATGACGCAACGCGTCACCGTACAAGTCCGAGGATCATGTCGTTTCCTTGACGATTCACCTTGAAGATAAGCTCATCACTCTCCTCGGAGTTGAAAACACGATAAAAATCCCGGGAGGAATTAATCCTGCTCCGATTGATCTCCTTGATTATGTCGCCGGACCTGAACCCGGCGTTGTAGGCAGGTGATCCCTGCTCAACGGCGCCGACCATGACATTGCCCATGTTCCTGGGCAGATCCAGGCGCTCCCGGATTTCGTCGGTTATACCGACTACCGTCATACCGGGCCAAAGATTTTCTACGTTAGATCGAATGGCGTCTTCCGGGGCCCGGGTGGTAATGCGTACCCGAACGCTCATGGAAGATCCGTCTCGAATAAGTCCAAAGCTGTAGCTTTTTCCGGGCTCAAGGGCTGCAACCTCCTGCAAAAGCTTGTCGCTGTTTTCTATCCGTCGTCCGTCGATAAAGGTTATCAGGTCGCCTGGACGGATACCGCCCTTCATGGCGGGGGAATCCTTGTACACATTATAGACGAAGGATCCCTTCTGCCCTTCGAAACCCATCTCCCTGGCAATGCTCTCAGAAGGATTGCCCATGGAAATGCCAAGCCATCCGTACTGTACCTCTCCGGACTCAATCAGGTCCTGAATGGTCTTTTTGGCGTTGTTTATGGGGATGGCAAAGCCGATCCCGATATTCCCTCCGGTCTGTGAGGCTATCCATGTGTTGATTCCGATGACCTCTCCATCAATATTGACCAGAGCTCCGCCGGAGTTCCCGCGGTTAATGGCGGCATCGGTCTGGATGTAATCCGTCAGATTACCCTCCATGCCGGGACCGCCGGTACGCCCAACGGCGCTCACAATGCCATACGTAAAGGTCGATTCAAAACCCAGAGGGTTACCAACGGCAAATACAATGTCGCCTACCTGGGTCTGATTGGAATCCCCGAGTTTTGCCACGGGAATGTTTTCCGCGGTTTCGAATTTGACCAGTGCCAGATCTTTTCTCGAATCGCTTCCCACAAGGGTACCTGAGAAACTTCGTCCGTCGTAAAGGTTAATGGTTATTTCGTCAGCAGTTCCGGCAACATGGTGGTTTGTAAGGACATATACCGTTCGACCGGTTTTCTGGACAATTACTCCGGACCCCAGTCCCTGTTGTCTGAATTCCCGCTTTTCCGGCTCTTCCTGATTCCGGCTGTCCGGGCGCCCGAAAAAGAAATCAAAGGGTGACAGGGGTGAGCGAACCTGTCGTTCGATTACATCGACGACATCAAGGGATACAACCACCGGAAGGGCTTCCCGGGCTACCCGGCGAAAGTCGTTCTGCAGTCCCTTCAATCCCTGGGTTGCACCGCTCGAGGAGCTGTAGATAGCCCGGGAGTAGCCTTCGGATTGACCGAAGGCCGCCGCCGACATGCCCAGGGTAAAAAGCAGTATGGTTAAGATTGAAATCAGTTTTCTTTTCATAACAGGATTCCTCCTTGCTGCAATCTTTATGCTACATGCATACAATACAGAACCCTGATTACCGTTTCCTTACAGGAAGATTACAATTTTGTAATGTTTGTTATCTGTTTAACGGCTTGAGCACGATGTCGATGTCCCGTTCGTGTTCCAGTTTTTCCAGCTGATCCCGAAGCCCGGCTACGTGGACGGTCCGTGGAATAATAACGGTTCCTCGCATCTGGAACATGGTGGCGCCGGTCCAGGGAGCGGAGGTGGTTTCCGTGGAGATCTCCTCGATATTAGTTCCAGCCTTTCTCAGAACGGCGGTTACCGCGTGCATGATTCCCGGGGCATCCAGAGATATCGCCTCAATGCTGTACGGACGCCCTTCAGAGGACTCCAGAGGAGCCCTCGTGGGGCGGATCTGCACCTGCAGTCCCAGCTTCTTTCCGATATCCGGGAGGTCCTTCTCGAGGGTCTGAACAATCCCGGGCCCGCCTGAGGCCAGCAGCATTACCGAGAATTCCGTTCCCAGCACGGCCATGCGGCTCTCCTCGATATTGCAGTTTTCGGCTTCCAGAATCGCGGCAATCTCGTCCACGATACCGACCCGGTCGGTCCCGATGGCGGAAAAAACGAAGTAGTCTCCCATTAAACAGTCCCCGTATTAGAATGTGGCGCCGAATCCCAAGGCAAAGTGGAGAAAGAATCCGGCGTAAATATCCTCGTCACTGTCAATAATAAGGCTGGTATAACGCGGACCAACCTCGATGTAAAAGCGTGTCGCGTTATTGTCGCCGAACATGGCGTTATAACCGAACCCGCCGTTAATATTGAGTATTCCTCCGTCCCAGCTGTTCAGACCGCTGTCCCCGGAGCTTCCTGCGGCGGTAAAGTAGCTCATGCCGCCCATCAGGTACATGGCGCTGACGGGATTGCCGAAATAGAAGCGGGCGTAGGCGCCGGGTTCATAAAAAATTACCATGTTACCCCCGCCTCCGATGGGCAGAAAGGTGAAGGTCGCTCCCAGTCCAAGATTCCCAAGGAAGAGTTCCCCGCCTACACCGGCAAAGGCAATGGAATCGGTGAATACCAGCCCCACGGCTCCGGTTTTCCGGTCCTGGGCACTGATATACCCGGCTCCGAGAGACAAGATTAACAGAACAACTAAAAATTTTTTCATCCTGAACCTCCTGGAGAAAAACAGTCGGTGTAACGCGGTGAAGCCTTTTCTTATTAAATTATAGCGCTATAAAGAAAAAATGCACGAAAATTCGTTTTTTCATGCTGATTCCGCCAGGTTGGATTCCCGTGAGCTTTGTTTGAAAAGTCCGCTGATAAAATGCTGCATGCTGTACGCTTCGATCATGTGCGTACGGGCTTCCTGTCCCATAGTATAATATCTCTCCGGTTTATCCCTGAGGAGCCGCAGGAGTTCCCTGGCCCCTGCGATCCAGGCCTCACTGCTCTGAGTGCGGACTATCATGCCGGTTCGTCCCTCCTCAATAATTTCCTGGGGCCCTCCTTCATTGCTCACCATTGTCGGTACCCCGCAGGCCTGGGCTTCGGCTGCCACCCTGCCGAAGGTATCGGTTACACTGGGAAAGATAAAAAGATCCGAAGCTGCGTAGACAATGGGCATGAGGTCGTGATCGACTCGTCCAAGGAAATGGACCCGCTCTTGTCCCTTTACCCTGCGCAGAAACTCGTCGGCGTAGGGGCCTTCTCCGGCGATAATCAGGTTCAATCCCGGGAACTCCTGCTTCAGGTCAAGAAAGCAGTCGGCAACGATATCCACGCTTTTGTCCCGGGATATTCGGCCCGCGTAGAGAAGATTGATCCCCTCCCTGATACCATATTTCTCGGCCAGGACCTTTCGGGCGCCGGCATGGGGTTTGAAGAGACCGGTATCCACCCCCCGGTGGAACAGGCCCACCTCAGGCATGCGGTACCCGCGTTTTTTCAGGATCTCAGCGTATTCCCGGGTATTGACCAGGGTCCTGTCACAGACTGAGTGGAACCACTTCATGTAGGATTCAACGTAATTGGTGATGCTTATATCATCAACAATTTTGCGTACCTGCATGGTGCCGTCGGTATGGTGAATCGCCACGGCGGGTATGTTCAGGAGCCTCGCAGCGGCCAGCCCTGTGAGCCCGATGGTCATGGGGGTGGATATATAGATCTCGTCAGGATCGTAGTCGTTAATGAGCTTTAAGGTAGCCAGCAGACTCGGAACCTTCAAGCTGAGCTTTTCATAATGAGGCAGGGGCAGGCGGCCGACGATGGGGATATTCATCAGGTTGGGTGGAAGATCCCCCGAGCTCCCGGCATCTACCGCGGCGGCAATACGGATCTCCTTTTTCATTGTATGGGCGATCCATCCGATTTCCTGTACCGTTATGGCCACCCCGTTCAGTTCGGTGAAGGTATCGGTAAACCAGAGGATCTTTTTTTCCCGCCGGGGAGCTTCCTTACCCAGACGCAGAAACATTTCGTTTACCAGTTTGCGGTTGTTGAACATGTGGGTAAAGGTGCTGATGAAGGGAACCGACAGAAACAGGGCCGGCAGCAGGGAAGAAAAGTTCCGCATCAGCTTGTCGAAGTTGCCCTTACGCAGGTGCTTCCCGAAGGAATCGATAAAATCCTTGAAGAGGGCATCGAGAAGTTCCGAGGCCTTTTCGTAGACAATATCCAGACGGGCATCGATTTCGTGATAGTTCACGCTTCGAACCTGTTCGATAAGCTCGACAAGGATACGCTGGTTGGCGCTTTTCTTCTTTTTCTTTTTGATTCGGTTCAGGGCAAAGGCGCGCTTAAGGTCCAGCTCTTTTTCGTTGAACAATCCGTCAAGAACAAGGGAGACGGGTCCGGGGACCGATCCATGATGCCTGATGCGAAGGAAATCAAAGGCTATCTTGTAGATCATGAAGGTCATGGAGTGGAAATTGTGGTGTCGTCCGTGGGCTTCGGTTTTCCTGGACTGAATGCGTTGGATAAACTCATCCACTGTGGAAGCATCGCCGGAGGTCCAGGTTTTCCCGATAAAGATGCCTGCGTGGTCGTCTGAGCCTGCGGTGAAGCCTTTGATCCAGGGAGTAGCGCTCATTGGTTCGATTTGGTGAAGCTGTTGCAGCCGCTCGGTGTCTTCCCGGGTAAGGGATGAGAGAAAATGGGTCCAGTCATTGTTGTTGCGTTCGTTTCGTCCGCCGTTGATGGTTTCAAAAACGTCAAACAGGAGGATCAGTTTTTCCAGGTGCTCCGCTGTAACCGCGCCGTTTACCGAATACGTCGCGTGGGCCACCGAATACGCGATACTCTCCTCTTTGATGTAGTCCCTGAGGAGGTAAATGTTTTTCCGGAGGGTTTCTATGTGTTCGAACTGCTCTTCCGTAATGTCGAAGAGCAGAATATGAATCTTGCAGCCGTCCTCGGGAAAATATGCCGTGGATTCCACGCTGACAAAACAGTCCTCCGGATACCGCTGTTTGAGCTCCAGGGCACCCTGGATACTGTTGTGGTCACTAATGGTAACCAGGTTCATACCCCGCTGTTTTGCGGTGCGGTAAATATACTCCGGTTCGGTATAGGACTCGGAGGTACCAAGACGCTGGAGGAACCATTCCGACGGGTGATCGGAATACTTTGAATGTACATGTAAATCTACCTTTGCCATCAGTATACATGTAAATACCAGTGTGTGAGTTTTGTGTTAACGGGGAGTGAAATTACAATAAGGATTGGGTAAAGGGATGCGGCAGCAGTTCGTCGAAACGATAGCGAAGGCGTTTTCCGCCGGTGTTTGCCAGGATTATCGGGGTATCGGGGGAACAGAATTCCGCCATGACCTGCAGACAGAGAGCGCAGGGGGGAGATGGGGTATCGCTCCGGGTTACCACCGCAATGGCCTGAATCTTCATCTCCGGGTCTTCGCTCCTGGCCTTAAGGATGGCTACCCGCTCGGCGCAGACGGTGGCACCGTAGCTGGCGTTCTCTATGTTGCACCCGCTGCGTATGCTGCCGTCCGCCAGAAGCAGGGCGGCGCCCACCTTGAACCGCGAGTAGGGGCTGTGGGCATTCTCCCGGGCGGCGGCAGCTGCGTCAACAAGTTGTTCAAAATCCGGTTTTTTTATCATGGTTTCTAACGTTTTCCGTGATCAAAGGGTTCTCCCGCTGCACGAGGGGCCTGGGAGGATTTGGAGAATATAACCAGGGCGATCAGGGTAACAACATACGGAAAAGCTTTCAGTACAAGTCCCGGAATCAGGGCCAGGGCAGGAATTACCTGGGAAACATTGGCGACGGTAGAGGCGAAGCCGAAGAAGAAGGTCGCGGCAAGAATCCCCAGGGGTTTCCACTGACCGAAGATCAGCGAAGCGAGGGCGAGAAAGCCAAGTCCCGCAACGGAGCCGTTGAACTCCCCCGAATAGGTAACGAGGATAATTGCCCCTCCGAGTCCCGCGAAGGCTCCTGAGAACAGCACCCCAATGTAGCGGATCAGGTAGACGTTTACCCCTGCAGCATCCGCGGCCTGGGGATGCTCGCCGCAGGACCTGAGCCTGAGACCAAAGGGGGTTTTGTAGATCAGAAACCAGGCCGCAAGCAGGATCAGAAGGACAAGCCATGTGGTTGTATAAGTCTGGGTAAAAAAGAGCCGTCCTATGAACGGCAGGTCCTTCAACAGGGGAATGCTGCGCCTGGAAAGACCGGATACTATCTGGATGTTTCCCGAACCCGTGATATTGCGGGCAAAGAACACCGTAAGGGCCCCGGCGATCATGTTTATGGCTGTGCCGCTGATTACCTGGTTCGCATTCAGGTTGATGCTGGCAAAGGCGTGGAGCAGCGAAAAGG
>Ga0334895_1002675_pt1 | contig 14696 bp, 14 predicted proteins | sample GraSluR3_MG_7_FD_207229 | JGI IMG/M metagenome (GOLD analysis project Ga0334895, IMG submission 207229) | Sludge microbial communities from methane-producing bioreactor in Wageningen University, Netherlands - Granular Sludge_31_05-R3 | ecosystem: Engineered > Bioreactor > Anaerobic >... | reverse complement strand
GATTACTCCTCGTACCGTGAGGTGTCTGCGGACGGATCGGGGAGGTTCGAATGTGTCATTCCCGGAAGCATTACGTCTGCTTTGAGATCAGGCCAGTTTTTCATCTACGTGGTCGATGGGGCAGGGGCCTTCATGGAGCACTTCCCCACCGGGGATCCGAAAAGCATCTCCTCGGAAAAAACCCTCGAGGTGATATTAAACATCAATGAAGGCGAGAATCCGTATCAAAAATTCATGTTGCTCGTCGAAGAACCGTTCATCAACATCGACGAAATTCCGTATTCCGCCCGGGGTACACTGCTCGAAATCAAGGGATCGACGAACCTGAATTCAGGGGAGGTCCTCGAAATCGAGATGGCCACCCCCGATGTGGATCGGCTGCAGCAGTCGGTGCACTCGATTCCCGGAATAACAGTTGGGGATGGGGAGAACGGATTCGGTATATGGAGCGGGACCGTCGATACGACAGACTTTGCACCCGGTGAATACGTAATCAGGGTCCATGGAGGGAGAACGGCGGCTGCGACGATAATGGTGATATACGACCCGCTCTATGACGTCGAAACCTCAAACGACAATCTGACAGTCATGGTATATGATGTTAATCCCGGGACCGGAGAGGTGGTCACGGCGACCGAAGCCGGGAAGAACGGTTCCTGGACGGTCCCCGCTATGCTGGCCGTTGCAGGCCTGGCGGGGTGCGGCGGAATCGGCATTATCATTTATGCCATGACAAAACGATGAGGCGTAAAATGAAGGCTGTACGCATATTTTTCATAGTAATCTTTTTGGCTTCCTTCTTCTACCCGGCCTTCGCCAGCGGGGCCTCCATCGATTCATACCTCATCGCAAAGAGCGATTCGGAAAAGTACAATTCAATATGCTTCGACCGGGATCGCGTGGTCTGGGTCGAGTACGGGGGCGGGCCCGGGAACGGTCCAGGAAGCTGGCCCAGAAGCATTTACCGGTATTCCGTTGCGACCGGGAAAAAAGACCTGGTGATCGCCGATACCTCGTGGAAGCGGGATCTCGATGTCTCCGGCGACCGGTACGCATGGAGCGACGGCAGGGGGATCTTCGTTTATGACGAGGGGGACCACCGCCTGCTGCTCCTGTACAGCTCGAGGGCGCAATACGACCCGCGTATCGAGGGGAACGTCGTTCTATGGGAAGAGAGGGACGATGACACGTCTCGGCTCGTCGTCTATGACCTCGTGTCGGGTGAGCACAGAACCGTCGTCTCGACCGCTGATCGTCTCGACCACCCGGCAATATCGGGAGACCGGCTGGTGTACTGCGAGGGGAGGGTCGGCGATCACAGGGTCATGCTTGAAAATCTCACGACCGGCGAGCGGACGGTACTCTGCGCCGGGCCCGAGTGGCATGCGATGACGGCGATCGACGGGGACATCGTGGTGTGGGTCGACATGAGGGACGGCCCCTACCAGGTCTATTTCTATGACCTCGGAACCGGAGAATCGGGACCGGTGGATCCCTCGGGGGCGTACCAGATGTACCCCGAGGTCTCGGGAGACCTGATCGTATGGGAGGACTACCGGAACTGTTCCCGCCTCCTCCCGGGGGCTATCGAGGAGTACGGGGATGTGAGGCTCTACGACCTGAGATCCAACACGTCAAGGGTCATCGCGGAAGCGCGACCCGGTATGCAATTTCCGAAGGTATCCGGGGGATTCGTCGTCTGGTCCGAAGGATGCGACAGTTCACATGATATCTTCCTGTATAATTATTCGGGTGAAAGGACGGATTTGCCGGCCGGAGGGGTCCGGGGGGATTATTCGGCCACCCCGACGGCTTCCCCATCCCGGGATACCCGGGTGCGGCATTACAGTACTATTGGCAGGGGGGAGATCGAATGGTATGTTCTCGAGACTTCACCGGGAGACCCGGAGATCCTGATCGAACTACGATGGGACGACCCGTCATCGTCACTCTCCATGTCGGTTGTAAGTCCGGGCGGATCGACTTGGCGTTTTTCCGATCCCGATGATACTATAACCGATCAGGCTATCAGGATGACCGTTTCGGGCCGGGCCGCGGCTCGCGACGTGCCAGGGAGGTGGACCCTGGCGGTATCGGGAGACGAGGTCGACGGAAGAGTCCCGTATGATATCTGCTGGTACTAGGTGGGCGTGGAACATTCGATATGGCATCCTTTCGGAATGCAGGCACCAGGGATGGAAAGACCGGGTCATCACGTGGATAAACCCCTCTCAGCGAACGATTCTGTCACCGTAAACCGCGTTAGCTTATTACCTGTGACGATTTAACCGGGTATCATGCAGGATGCCACGGAACTGAGATCGTATCTTGTCATCATCTCGGTGGTGGTCCTCTCCTCGATACTCGCACTCGCACCGTTCCTCCTTGGTATTGAAGATCTCGTATCGATCCATTTCTGGCAGACCGGGATGCAGGCGGTGTACCGGCACTGGGACGGCCCGCTCTACGTCGTGACAGCCCATACACTATATGCCGCGGAGAGCCCACTCTATGGTGCATCGGGATTGTGGGCGAGTTATTATGCCGCAATTCTCCCCGTCTACCCGATCTGCATCCGTCTTCTCTCTTGGTTCGGGTCGTTCGAAGGAATGATCATTGCGACCGTCCTCTTCACCTGTGCGGCGGCCATCGTATTTTTCAGGCTCGTAAAGGACTTCTCGATCGCCAGGCACCCCCTTCTCCTGACAATATTCTTCTGTTTCTTTCCCCTGCGGTGGTTCCTGTACCATAATGTCGGTGCGAGCGAGCCGGCATTCATCTTTCTCTGCCTGTCCTCGATATATTTCCTCAAGAAAGACCGGGTCGAATTCTCGGCGATTGCTGCATCCCTCGCCGCCCTCACACGGATATTCGGGGTGCTTCTCTTCCCGGTCGTTCTCATGTCACTTGCGCTCAGGAAGCAGCTGAATCCAAAGAATCTCGCGTGGACACTCCTGATCCCGGCTTCCCTTCTCCTGCTGTTCAGCATCTACTTGATCTCTTTCGGCGATTTTTTTGCATACTTCAACGTGAATGCCGCAAATATCCACGAACCCTTCAGGATTATGCTTACACACCAGGACTCCTATTTCAGGGAGCTCTATGGCATCATGGTCATCGCCTATGGCCTTGCCGCGTTCGCCCTCTGGGAACGTGGAGAGAAGGAGATGTCCCTGTTTATCCTGTTCTTTCTGCCGGTGACCCTCCTGTTAACCCACGGGGATGTCAGCAGGTACATGCTCCCGATGGTTCCTTTTGCCCTCATCGGCTTCGAGAAGATCTTTCCGGAAAACAGGCCCGCATTCATCATTTTAATTATCATTGCAGCGATACTCGCCATACTATATACCTGGATCATGATCCCGCTCAACCCGATGCCCGAGGAGACCTTCCAGGGAATACTGGATACTCTGGCACAGATGCGGACCTGATACACGGCAGGGAATTACGGGTATTTGGGTGAAATGGATAGGAAAGCCCTGCCGATCCAGTGGATGCGGACGGTGAACAGTCTGCCCTGATCGCTCCCCGGTTCCGGCGGCCCGGTTCAGAACAGGTGCATAATCGCATCGAAGATGGTGACGCCCTTTAAGGACCAGATCGAGATATTGAACGGTTCAAGGGCGATAGCCCTGTCGAAGCAGTACTGGGCGTCCTGGTATCTTCCCAGGTTGTGGAGGGCGACGCCTTTGACATACCATGCTTCCGTAAAAGTCGGATCGATATCGAGCGTTTTATCCAGGCTCTCCAGCGCCTCCTCGAACCGGTTGCAATTGTTGACGGAGTAGAGACCCTGTCTGAAGAGCTCCTCTGCTTCAGGGGACGGTGTCGAGATCTCATCGGCTTTCACAGATATCCCAATCACGCTTCTTCCCGCACCCACATGGACATGCGAGTTGTTCAACCCCATCCCGGAGGAGATCTGTGGAGAGGCCGTACCTGGTGTATCCGGGCAGGTAACCGGATAAGGCGGATATCTGGGGAGATCTCCTGACACGGAAAGACATCCTGATATTGTAAGGGAGAGAGCCAGTACGAGGAAGAGAGCGGTTGCCGGTTTCATGGTATTCTATCAGTTGACTGACAGGATGTATCAGATGATCGGCAGGAATCCGGATACCCGCCAGGCATGATCCGCAATTTCCGTAGAGCACTCATCCTAACTGATCCCGAGCATGATTATGACCGCCACCAATCCGAGAAGTAGGGCGATATAATTTGTAAGATTCGATCTTCTCGATGCAAAATAACCGGTCGCACCAAGCAGCAGGATAAAAGGCGAGGTAGCGATGAACATCTTCGGCCAGTGAACAGGAGAGGTCATGATAAAGGCGGGATCGATCAGGAACCCCAGGACCTGTGAATATACCTCGAAGAGCGGAAAAAGGAGTGCTCCGGCGAGCGTTGTCCCGATCACGTCATGAGTCGAGCGGCCATAGTGGATGAGAATTCCCACCGGGATTCCGATCAGCAGGATCCTTGTCGCCATCTGGAGTTCACTCGAAGGGAGGATGATCGGGATCGAAAGGGTGTAGGCGATGGAGATGATCGCCGGAAGCAGGGGGAGCAGGAGGATCAGGGCCGGCCGGGAAAACCACCGCATATCGGCATCGCGACCCCCTGTGACGTCCCCCGCCTCGAACCTCTCGTTCGGCGGGTCATCGGGCAGCAACGCTTTCGCACAGGGACACCACCCGAGATACCGCTCAATCCACAATTTCGCATCCATGTGGATCACTCCGATAATTTGCATTGTAGATCTCCCTCCGGTGGAAGATGTAGATGGCCATGATGATGATCCCGCCGACGAGTGTCGCCGCTCCCCAGGTGAGCGGCCGCCAGGCGACGATGTCGCCAAAGAGTGTCTCCTTCTCGAAATTTCCCCCTGCATTGATATTCTGGGCGTCGACATACACGCAGGCGACACTGAGGACAATGATGATCGGGAGGAATTCGCGCTGGTATACGACGGGAAACAGCCATGCCAGGGCGATGAGAATCAGCAGGAGGTTTTCCCGATATCCCGGCCTGTCGCCGCGAGCGGTTCCGACAGACTCAGGGGGCGGAACCGGTTCGGGGGACCGTTTTTCCCAGTCCTTCCCAAAAGACGTCTCCGCATGTGCATATCGGTGCGTCGGGGCGGGGCCCGCACCAGGACACCACCCGAGCATCTTCCTGAATTGCTCCAGGAACGCCGCCATCAGGATGCCTCCAGGAGGGCAATTATCTCTGCGGGATCGTTGGTGAAGATTGCAAGGATCTTCCTGGCATTCGTCGTGAGAACCACGGTCTTTGCGTATACAGCTCTTGAATACGCATGGTAAAGCAACGCGACGAGAACGAGCGGCACGACGATGCCGAATACGACCCGTGTGGGGGAAGAGTTCATGAGTCCGCTGGTTATCATGTTGTATACCGGCTCGATACAGAGTGCAAGGATAATGAATGCCACGACACCGATCACCTTCGGAGAGAGGGGTACGGTATTCTCCTTTATCGTGGTCTCTTCGATCGATTCCCGCTGGATAACCTCGGGTCTTCGGAACGGGCGAAAGAGCGTGATCGAATCCTTCGTGATCTCGACACGGGCTTTTTTCCGCGTTGCATAGATCTCGGCCGCGATGAATGCCAGAAGGAACGCGATCACACCGAGTGATGCCGCAACGGTGCGGTACATGGCAAAGAAGTACTGGATCGCCACCGAGAGGGCGACGACCAGGCCGATGAAGATCGGTATCGGGAGCCCCTTCGACTGGTAGTCCACCATAACGCCATCCACCACGTGCGAGTTTCCACCAGGCGGGACCGGGAATTTCCGGTCAGATACCGTGTACTCTCCACGGTAATACGCGGACTCGGCCTTCGGGCACCAGCCCATTGCCTTTCGGACGGTATCAGCAAATTTCATTGTCATGGACCGACCTCACTTCTTCCCATCGTATACATCGATCCGCTCTTCGATATCAGGGTCATCTGCCGTCGTCGCTCCCAGTAGAGCGTTATACAGAGCGAGATCCAGGAGACAAGGCTGAATCCGTACATCAACCAGAGGATCGGGCCAACGAGTCCAAGCAACCCAAAAACCATCACGCAGGCTGCGAGCGTGACAAGGGTGGCCGGTACCGAAAACGAAAGCGTTCTGAAATACTGTTTGATCCGCTCTGATCCGGTCCCATGCCCCCTGACATACTTTCCAGCGGCTACTTTCCCATATTTTTTCTCGAAACCTGCCAGGAACCCGATCGCAGATCCAAGCCCGACTGCAATCCCGTACACAACGACGCGATACTCCGACACATCCCCGATCAGGAAGAAGAGAACAGCTGTCGCCCCTGTGACGAGGAGGGCCATGACAAGGAGCTGGTTATGGTAGACATTCCACCACCCTGACTCGTGGTACGGATTCTTGTCCCAGCCCCCTGACTCCCGGGTGAAGCTTGGCTCTGAATCCGTTAATATCGCTTCTTTTCGCGGCATCGTCCGCGGACACCAGCCCATGTGTCTCTTCAATGCATCGACCAGGAACATGTCAGATCGTCTCCTTCAGTTTTGCAAAAAGCTCGTCGGCCATCCTTGTCGGGTCGTCCGTCTTCGTAAGCGCAATCCCCAGTTCGTCTGCGAAGTCCCAGAGCAGCTCGATGCACCGGGCATAGTGGGGACATGCCCCGCAGTCCCCTTCGTGCTCGTACCAGACCTGGACGTCGTGTTTTGACGAGATGAAGATGATTGCGTTCGTTTTAAATGGAATGGACCGGCCAAAGAGGACGCCCTTCTCGACGTTCACCTGCTCCACCTCGATCCGGTTCGAGTTTGCCATGGAAAGGAGCGTCGTCCTGATCTTCTCGTCCATCGTCAGGAGGGCCCGCGAGACCGCCTGCCGGGAGATGCCGAGCAGGTGGGCAATCGTGATATTGGGGTGCCCGCTCCGGCGAAGCTTCCAGAACTCGAACTGTTTCTCGTTCGTGGGCAGTAACATACCGTCAACATATGAATGTTGACTATTTAAACCTTCGTGCTCCAGGACAGTTGAGAGAGCAGGATACAGGGTATGGGTATCTCTTTTCATTCCTCCTCGCATGAGGAAGGAGTATCAACAGCAACGGGCAGGCAGGAGACACACGGTTTCCGGTGTTGATTGTGCCCAACGGACGCATTTTCGATGACGAGAACCCAAAGATCGTATTGCATTGGAGCGTTCATTACGAAAGAAATCCGTTTTCTGTGATGAAATTGGTCACGCAGAGAGAAATTGGGGGATCCTTAAAAATGGCTCTTCGCGAGCTGGTGTGGGTAGGATTGATGAACCTGATACATTTTGCGGGGGCTTTTCCGCCCCCCACCCCTATGTGCGATGCACGCCGCCGCCCCCGAAAATACCGCGAGGCTGATTCACAGTCAAAAATTGAGCAATTGGATATAAGTTATATGAGGACGCCCCGGCGGCGGTTGTGGGTGACTGAATTGGCGTGTAGAAAAAAATTCGATTCAGTCCCCCCCACACAAAACAGCGAGGAGACTTAAAAATTGATATTAAAATCCCACGATACCTGGATCGGGCCGAAACTGTCGATAGTCACAGACAAATTCTCCACATCCCTGGGCAGGGACTCGATTTTACACCGGTAACCATAATGGAAATTTTTCCCGCCGGTCGATTCGACGTTCCAGAGATATCGAACCTTTCCGTCATCGATCCTGTAGGTCCCGTGGATGGGCTCGTCATCAGAGATGGTATACGTCCACTCCCGTCCGTCGGGCATCACTTCGATATAATCGGGATCTTCTGCAGAAACCGAAAAAACCATCTCGACATAATCGGCTTTTGCATCGACGCTCTCCAATGTGACAGTTATTCCTTTCTCGGTTATTGACCGGTTCTCGACGATCGTTCTCTCCAGCGTTCCCCCCGCCGGCCGAATCGCGATCTCTGCAATCTGTTCTCCAAGAGATCCCTTATGGATACTCTCGGTCTTTCCGTCGTAACGCATGACATCGGCTATCTCGAGAACGTAGATGGCGGGAGCGACCCGGAATCCCCTGTCATTCCTCTGGTCCCATTGTATCGTGTGGACGATACTCCCGCCGGGCTCTATGGTTGCAGTATCATCTCCCCGCAGATACCTTCTCGTAATCCTCGCCGGGTTCGAGAGATCGGCAGGGTCCTTTATGAAAAACGCCGGGGGGAAGTTGTCGATGACAATAGGGGAGCCCCCCCTGTTTCCAAAGATCACGTCGATCGAGACGTTTTCTCCCGATACAACCGGGAGATATTCTGGAACAGTATCGATCACGAGACCCTGGTAGTCTCCCGTCGGCTTGTCGGAAACGCTGGTATAACCTGAATACTCAGGCCATACTTCCGATGCCGGGAGGATAATCCATTCTCCTTCGGCATTGACAGTATTCGGCTCCATGCACCCGCATGCGAGCAGGGTTCCGGCAACCAGGATGAAAAATGCGTATTTCATAGGGATATTTGGTTTCATCTCCTCCAACTTTTGGGTGTGGGGATATAAAAATGCAGCCGACTGAATAAAAAAAAGATCTGGCGAGCGTAAGAGTCCAGGTTCGGCCAACACTCAAAAACACCCGCAGGCAAAAAGACCATGTCTCTTTGTGACCAGGTATCTCCTATGAAGGTCCTCGGGATTGGCGGGAGCCCACGGGTGAACGGAAACACCGATGTGATCCTCGCTGCGATCATCTCCGGTGCAGAGGAAGCAGGTGCAGAGACAGATCTGGTACACCTCCGCGATTATTGCATCACCCCATGCATCGGGTGTGAACAGTGCAGGAAAGACCTCACCTGCTCGCGGTTTCTGGACGGGATGCATCTTTTATATCCGATGGTCGATGAGGCCGACGCACTGGTCCTCGGGTCCCCCACCTACAACTACAATGTTACCGCCGAAATGAAGGCATTCATCGACCGGCTCTACCCGTATTACATATTCTCCGACGACCGTCCGCGAAAGTACTCATCCCGGCTTTCAGATAAATCCAGGATTGCAACAATATTTGCAGTATGCGAGCAGACCGACCCGTCAGAGAAGGGATTTGCTCTGGAGGCCATGGCACGCCCGCTCGCAGCGCTCGGCTACGAGGTCAGGGATAAGTTCCCAGTGAAGGGATACTTCGACCGGGGCTCGGTCCGCGGCGATGAATCAGTGATGAAAAAAGCATACGAGATGGGATACAGGATGGGGAACGGGAGATAAACGTGATATGATTCAATGAATGTGAATGAACATTCGTCGAACCGTGCGGTTCCATTGGTCAACTTTTCGCACAGAAAAAGTATTAACGATGAGTGACAATCGGGATGCATCGCAGGGGGTTCTACACATGCAAATGCCAATGAACCCCATTGCGGCCCGAAGGCATAACTGCGTTGCCTTTTTTAGTAAAAAGCCTTTGCGGTGAGCCTCCGGATAAGTGGAGGTAGAAATGAAAAGAAAAACTATCGGGATAGCAATGGTAAGTCATGGGAGACATGGAAAAAACTAATTTCTTGTTGCTCGGTTTTAGCATTATTGTCGTAATGGTCCTGATAGTATTGGGGGGCTTTTTTCAGGGTGGTTCAGACATTACCTGGGAAAATTGTTGTGACAGCGAGTTTGTATACCGAGCAGACCGCTTCGTGTATATCGCACGAAATTTCTCATCTCCAATCACTAAACCGGAAATTGAGGACCTGAAAGCATCGATAGATCAGGAGTACATGAGAATCCTGAAGACCCCTGTAAATGCTGGAGGAACTAGTGCTGGCGGTTTTTCGTCGCCAAGCGAAAGCGGCAATGCGACGGTTGTTTCGTTCGGATATTTCATCGATATCCGGGGAGACTCACATGAGTGGCGAGGAGTAACGGCTAGTCCGGGAGGCGCTGGGGCGGCAGTGAAAGCCGGGGAGGCATGGTACCGTGAGAAAATCCGGGAATATTGTCTGGAAAATGCCGTGAACTGCAGCGGGTTGGCCGCGAGTACATGTACCGCCTTTGATAAAGCGCCTGAAGAATTGGATATTTCTGAAAAGAGGACAACAATATCGGAGCTGATCCCCAATACCGATGAAAAGGACATAGAGTTCCTGTCTTCATGTAACACTTTCGCAGTCTACGGTAAAACTGAAAAGATAGAGGAGACAGAAGCTCGCGAGAAATCGGTGGATAGACTTTCGGCCGTCACGAAAGCAGCGGGAAAAGACCTTCAGCCCTATTTATATCCTGAGGGTCCGGTCCACGGGTATGGAATCTGTTACCTGAACTATATCGAGGTATTTTTATATGATAAACGGCCTGTGGATTATGCAACAACCGACGAGATCTACCGAATCATCGACTACCATGGAAGGGCGCAGGGGATACATGACATACCGGTAGTATTTACGCGTTCGGACCTTGTCCATATTAATTAGCATCCATTTTTCCGAATGGCGCCGGAAATGCGGGATCCGTCACCTGTATCTGCCCTGTTTGTCGATATGTAAAACGCAGACCGTTCCACTGGTATTCCGGAAAAGTCGGGAACAAAATACCGGACGGACCATGACTCCCAACCGGCTCCAAATATGTTTTGTATCCCTTATTCCTGTCGATAGCCTTCACATCATCCCCATCGGGACCTCTTCCTGCTCCTCCTGGCCAAGGTAGTCCGGGTGGATCTCGAGCCTCGTCAGCATCACGAGCACGAGGATGACTATTCCGGCAATGAACGCCCCGAAAAACGCGATATCGAACCCGGCGTTGAGCACCTGGACCTGGATATCCACGGGTGCGGCCGTTGTCACGTGCCGGCGGTTTGCGACAGTGGACATCCCCCACAAGAGCACCAGGTTGAAGCAGGCGATCCCGAGCGGCATCGGCGCGAACCGCTCGAGCGAGGTGAGGCTCGAGACCATACCCTGGTAGGGCTTTCCAACCGAGTTCATGATCATGTTGGTGAGCGGGGTGACCAGGAGGCCGAGCCCGAACCCTATCAGGAAAAGCGTCCCGATGATCTGCCCGAGCGTTGAGTCCACCCGGAGGGTGGTCAGCATGAAGTAGCCGAGGACGATCACGAGGCTTGCGGCGATGCCCATCCTTCTCCCACCGACGCGGTTGAAGAGCACGCCCGCGGCGACCCCGGAGACCATCATCGCAAAGGACAGGGTCGTCATGATGATTCCTGCCGAAGCAGACGAGAACCCGTGCACGTACTCGAAATAGAACGGGAAGAGGTAGTTGATCCCTCCGAAACTGAAGAAGAGCAGGCACATCGCGAGGTTTGCAAACAGGAAGTCCCTGTTCGAGAAGAGCCGGAGTTCAAGGAGCGGGTCCGGAACCTTTCGTTCGTGGTAAACCAGGTAGGAGAGGGAGACTGCTGCGACAACGAGGGCGGCAATGATGGGAAGCGACGTCCACCCGAGCGTGAGGCCCTCGGAGATGGCGAAGATGAGTGTGGCGAGCCCGACGAAGACGAGGACGCCCCCCCGGTAATCAAAGCCGGAGAGGTTCCCCACACGGCTGTCCTTCGGGACGACGCGCAGGCCGAGGAGGATCGCACATATGCCAATCGGCACGTTGATGAAGAATATCCAGTGCCAGGAGAGGTAATCGGTGAGGAGACCCCCGACGGTCGGACCGATCGCGGTCCCGAGCGCAGCGATCGTGATGACGATCCCCATGGCTTTTCCCTTCTGGTCGAGCGGGATGTACTCGGTGACCATTGCCGGTGCGATCGCAGTCATCATGGCGCCCCCAAGCGCCTGGAAGACACGCGATACGATGAGGAGATCGAAGGAGCCGAACATGTCCGGCAGAAGGCCGCACATGAACGACCCGAGGGTAAAGATCGCAAACCCGGTGACAAAGATCCTCTTGAACCCGATGAGATCAGAGATCTTTCCGAAGATGATCACGCACCCGGCCATGGCGATCAAGTAGGCGGTCGCCACCCAGGAGACGGTGGTCGTCGATATGTCGAACGATTCTGATATGGTGGGAAGCGCGATATTCACGATGGTCCCGTCAAGCGATGCCATGAAGATGGCGAGCGAGACGGATACGAGAAATAGCACATAGCTTTTTTTTTGGCCCGATCCAGGAGAGGCACCCATACGTACTGGTATTTTTTCGAAGCGTGAAAAAGAATGTTGTTTTATCGCCTAAAAAGAGCGACATGCCCCCCAACCATCATTGGAAAACCCCTGCCGGTCACAGCCCGTTTACGTACTGTTAAGGAAGATGATGCCCCAACATATGCCGGATATAGCGGAGAGTTCTACGATGCCAAAACTTACCTCCACTCTGTTCTGCCTCCTTTTTATCATCGGAGCCAGTTTTATCTTCGTTTCCGGCTGCGTAAACGAGGAGACACCGGCCGCCGGAAACGGGGATACAATCCCGACAGGCGTTGCCGGTCACAGCCAGGAACCTGATTACCAGGATTCGTATTACTGGCTTTCTCTGCCAACCATTGAAGAGAAGGTCGACGTCTTCTATGTCTACCCGACGGTCAGCAGCAGCCCGGGCGGTTTCATGGATATTACGAATGAGTCGGAACGTCTGCTCGCACAGGGCATGCTGGAGGCACAGGCAAGTGTTTTTGCATCACGTGCCAACGTGTTCGCTCCCTACTACAGGCAGATGTCGACAGGGGTCGCGGTGACCCAGGGTTCCCTCGCAACCGATACTGAAGAGTTCAAGCGCGGTGCGGTCGACGTCCAGGACGCCTTCGACTACTACATCACCAATCTCAACGAAGGCCGCCCGTTCATCATCGCAGGCCACAGCCAGGGAACGATGGCACTGATCGAACTGATAAAGAACCGGTTCGGCGACGACGAAGACCTCCGGAACCGCCTGGTTGCCGCTTATCTCATCGGGTACACGGTGACTGACGCCGACCTGGAAGCGTCAGGACTCACCATGGCGAAAGGAGCTGCCGATACGGGAGTCGTGGTAACCTACAACACGCAATCAAAAACCTCTGCCGGCGGACCGATGCTGATGGCCGGAGCGCACTGCATCAATCCGCTCAACTGGAAGACCGATGACACCTGCGCTCCCGCCTCGGAGAACATGGGTGCACGGTTCTACAATGACTCGACCGGGGAATTCCTGCGGGAAGTGGACGACTACTGCGACGCACAGATTGACCTGGTGACCGGAGCGCTCACGACGACGATTCCCGCGGGTGAAGACCTTGATATCGGCCCGTACTCCGAAGGTGTGTACCACCGCTACGATTACGCGTTCTGGTACAGGAACCTGGAGGAGAACGTCGGTGAAAGGATCGATGCGTATCTGAACCAGACAACCAGTTCGAATCCATGACGGGAAGCCGCAACGACGGTACGGCCCTGGAGGGCCTGCGAGGGAGAGAGCTTGGAATCCCCACAACCCTGCCTCCTTTCGATCCTGACAGCGACGTGCCTGACGCACCTCGCTATTCGGACCCGGAGAGCTGGGTCACCCTGCCCGGGCACTTCAGCACGGAAAAACAGCCCGTGGACGTTTTCTGGGTCTACCCGACCGTTCTTTCCGACAACTCGACCTATCTCATGAATACCCGTGATCCCGGTCTTCAGGAGAAGGCGGCCTGGACCCTGGTTGAGCAGGCGAGCATATTCGACGGACTGGCAAACATCTACGCACCCTACTACCGGCAGAACAACGTGTTGATCAACCCGCTGATGCTTACCGGTGCAAGACCGATCTTCGAGCTGGGGCAAAGCGACCTCGTCTCCGCGTTCCGATACTTCACAGAGCACTTCAACAGGGGAGAGCGGCCGGTCATCCTGGCCGCCCACAGCCAGGGTTCGGTCAGGGTCGTGGAGCTTGCGAAGGCCGGAGAACTCCTCGTCGGCGATCCTGCCTCGCTGGAACGGCTCGTTGCGGCCTACGTCATCGGGTATTCGGTCACGCAACCGGACCTGGACGCGAATCCCCTGATCAGGATCGCCAGGAACGCGACTGATACAGGCTGTTTCATCACATACAACACGATATCGGACGAAGAAGGGAAGGAGAAGGAAGCCCCGACCGTCCGGCCGGGATCCTTCGTGGTCAACCCGCTGACCTGGAAGACCGACACGGAGTTTGCGCCTGCGTCGGCCAATCGCGAAGCGGGCTTCTTCAGGCACGGTGATCCGGAACACCCGGCCAGGTACCCGGACTTTGCAGCGGCCCGGGTTGTGAACAACGCTCTGGTGATCACGGAGGTCTCACATCCCGAAGAACTGCCGGCGACGAGCGTCACGTTTCCCAAAGGCGTGTATCACATGTACGACTATGCAATCTTCTACGGGAACCTGCGAAAAAACGTCGAAGACCGCATTCGTTCGTATTTTTCGAAACAGGCGGGCCTGTGACCAGATGACGTTTTCTCAAATCGGGTCGAATACATCTACCCTCTTTCCCCGGGAGTGACTTTGCAGGGATACAGGGTTCTGGTCACGAGATCGTATGAAAATGGTCGCACACTCGTGGATCGCACCGTTCGGAATACACCCAGGACACTGCGTCTGCTAATCGTTTCCGAATCGCAACAGGAACAAAAAACGGCCTTTTTCCAGATACCAACACAGGGCTGAAGGGTCGGACAGCATGCAAGCGGAAGGGCTGGAGAAGACCGCTGCCTGTTCTTTCACAGAATACTTATCTCCTGTTTACGAAAGAAACGACGAAAACATCGCCAATAAACCAATGTAAAGGAAG
>Ga0334895_1002670_pt1 | contig 14719 bp, 7 predicted proteins | sample GraSluR3_MG_7_FD_207229 | JGI IMG/M metagenome (GOLD analysis project Ga0334895, IMG submission 207229) | Sludge microbial communities from methane-producing bioreactor in Wageningen University, Netherlands - Granular Sludge_31_05-R3 | ecosystem: Engineered > Bioreactor > Anaerobic > Unclassified... | reverse complement strand
AAATCACTTTGCTTTGTTCCCCTTAAATTAGCAAGGATTACTACTTCGTTTGAATATTTACCAATGTCGTGTATCCCTGATAAGTCACACAAAAGTTTCTGTATTTTCCCATTATAATCAATACCGTATTCGTCTTTTGTTTCACCATCTAATATACGACAAGCGTCCATTTTTAATAGCTCTGATAATTCTATTTCCTTGTTTTCATAGTTATCTGGTTTGCTTCTAAATTTAGACTGTAAGAGAATGATTTTTTTACTTTCTTTATCTATATAATATGCATCTATTCCCCCATCTTGTGTTCCATCAGTAATTAATTCCTCGCGCGAAATAAAATCCAAGATGCCAAAAGACACTTTAAGGTATAGGTGGATGAATGCTCTGGAGCGAGCATTATTAATTTTTTCGATATCACTTGCTTTGGGTCGGTATCTCTTGAACTCCTTTGGAGCCTCTGACCTGATCCGATCAAGTATATTGATAAGTGTAGAGTATTTTCTCATATTAACCTCCTTTCATACTTATTAACTAATAATCTTAATATAGTCAAGTCCTAGATGTTGGTGTAAAATTACAACTAATTGTTCAATCTCACACTTAAAGACCATAGGAGCTAAACGGAAAAAGTCTTAAACATTACCCTGGTCTCAGGTTTGAACTATATCATCTCCAATCTATATTTTCTTCTTTCTTGATTGATCAGATCAGCCCGTCTTAAGTAGAAATCATTTTTCTTGAGTTTCTTCTGACATTTCGATATAAATATAGAATTGATAGAGTACAATTATCAATCCCGGCTATCCAATTTGATAATCCAATTACTGATAATGATTCTTCTCTTGATTTCTACTTCGATAAGATGATTATTTTTTTGCTGAGAGCAAATCATTATTGTCCTTCTATCGCATCCTCAACGGTTTATGAAGAGATGTATAATGCATTCGGTTCTTTGATCTGGATCTGTATATCATCTCTTCCAGGGTTCTGCTCGCTATTATTTCATCATTGAGAATAGTAATCAATTGTTTCCATTCATTATCGGCCGCCTGAAGTTCTTTCCAGGAGAGCATGAAATCGAAATGCTGACCATGCCGGAATAATCTTCCAGGTAGAGGATAATGCTGACGGTTGGAGATCAAAATACCATATCGCAGGTAGGGATGGACATTCTTGTGTGTTCTTGCCTTCTGACTATAGGTAATTGCATCGTGAGTATTAATCTTACCAATCTTTACTTCGATAATAACTCTTGGAACCCAGACATCTTGATCATTCTTTTCATAAATCAGTATATCTGTTTCGTATCTTATATCATTATGTCCCGCAGGTTCTTCGCCTGAATAGGATAGGATTTCACTGGAATATGGTAGTTTTTTGCTATCTTCTACCCTTATGTTTTGATTTTCATTGTTTTGATTAAGTGCCCATTCAATATCTTTGATTATTGTTCTTACCCAATCCTTTTCTTTCATAGCAATACTCTCTTAGTTTTCATTAAGCTTTAGATCCCCAAACCGTCGATCCATCAACATATCTTCCAGGAAGCAATATGTATAAAATATACAGCAGGTGCTGGATGCAATATCCCAATCGATTATACTATTGTCAAGTATCTCTGTTCTAGCCACATCCTCAATTTCTGCAAGATATAGCCAGCAAAATATTACCTTATACTTCGTCCGTAGGGTTTTTGTGAGTGTCATTGGGTGGATGGTAGTCATTTTATGAAGGATAAGCCAGAGGGAAGGGAGCAAATTCTCGGTAGCCAAGCAAGGAGCCTGGTATACTACCTGTTTAATGACCTGGCAGGTGAGTTTCTGTGAAGAGGTCAGAAGAAGAGGCCAGGCAATGACCCGCCGATATTGAAGCAGGCGTGGACGATAAAAGCGGGAAGCAAACTTCCTGTTGCCTCTTTATAGTAACCGGCCAGCAGTCCGAGAATGAAGCCGAAGATAACGATGAGCAATACCACACCGGGATAGACACCCATAATCAAGAGCATTAGATGGACGAGAGCAAAGAAGAGAGCGGCCACGATAACGGGGAGTGTCAGCTTCACATTACCAATCTTCAGACTGATAATTTTCAGTGGTGCCAGATAGCCCTGAATGAGCCCTCTGAAGAGAGTCTCTTCCGCAATACTGGCGAGAAGCCAGACAAAGAGTATGCGCTGAAGCATTGACATCCCCTCTGCCGGCATGCTGCCGGTGGAGAAATCGAGCAGGATGATAATCAGAGTAGCGATCAGTCCGAGAGCGATACTGAAGGACACAACTCTGAGGACTGGAAATTTCCAGCTCAATGTAAGGCCGTAATCTTTTCTATTCCCCTTAGCGATCCAGGTCATCAAAAGACAAGACACGAGGATCATTACGAAATGTTGCAAGATAGAGGGATTGTTGGCCAGAAATTTCCCAAGGTGCGGGATCAGAGAGAAAAGAGTGTAGAATATTGGCGTAGCAATGAATATGAGTAATATGAAGAGGATAGAGACAGCTATTCTCCAGATATCTTTCATTTAAATCTCCTTAAATTGAAGTAGCGTTACAGGAGAGTATGGCCTGACATTCCCACAGGATCCTACCGGGTCATTTCTTCTTCTGCTTTTTTGACCTGATGCGGGCAAAGCTTAACACAATGAGCAGATAGGCCACAAGATAGGTTGGCCGGGCCATGCTAAAAGGCTCCTGTATTATCCCCACGAGGGGGACGATAGCGAAGAGTAATAGCGAGATAATGATCCAGTGAGACGCTTTCAGCCTGACCATCACCACATAGAGTATATAGAGAAGAAGAGTAAAGACCAGGCCTCGAAGCAGAATCGCGGTGATGAAAGGTTCGGCATAGTATTCAAAGCGATAGACAACAGAACCGACCATACCGAACAGTATCAGAATGAGCACACCGATAATTTTAAGGAAGACCCCTTTAGCAAAGAGGTTTTCCAAAACATAGAAGAGGAAAGAGATCAGTCCGAAGAGGATGAGATATGTTCTGGCCATGGCCAGCAGGAGCGATACAATTGGGGTAATCTTGAGCGTATGTTCATAGTTCGGTAACCTGAGAATATTGGCTACTATCATATCTTCACCGATCAGATAGCGGATAGCTACGAGGCTCACTATCCAGGCGATGATGAGCGGGATGAGAGGTAATCTCCCGGGCCGGTAATAACTGCGACTGTTCTGCCAGGAGCGGCAGAAGGCAACGAGCAGGGCAATAAATGCTGAGAAGAACAGAGCCTCGAGGACGTTCCCTATGATCATACCGGTGAGCTGGTTTTTGAACGGCTCTATGGTATTAAACCAACCGATCTGCAGGTTCCAGGAATTAAGAGTATCGAGCAGATAGAGGAAGAGTAATATAATAAAGACGTTACGGAAGATTGATGTATCGAGTTCCTGATTGTTCCATCTGACAAAGGCGAAACCAAGGGCCATTATGATAAAGAGTAACATCAGCGGGATGGCTATCATCTTATAGTTAGCCGCTTTCTGCAGCGCGGCATAGATCGAGCGATTCTCTTCTTCCGGAATGAAGATGTAACGCCTGACAGCAGCGACCTCATCTCCTATCAGGTTGACCGATATTCTGGCCTCTCCCTCCGTTAAATCGAAGGCGAGAGTATCGCTGAAAGTGAACTGCCAGTCTGTCCGTTCCGGTTGTCTCTGTGGAGAGGCCGATATCTCCCTGATACCGAGCTGTTCATAGTCATACAATCCGGTAAGAGCCGAGACAGCAAGTTGCCGTGCTTCTCTCTCATTCAGATTGGCACCCGGTATCTCTTCGGCTATCTGATGCCTGATATCGATCACCTCACCGTTAGAAGCCAGGAGGACAGTATACTGCTCAGCCCTCTCCTGGAGAGTTCCCTCGAATCTCTTATAGACGATTCTCCAGCCGTCTTCGAATATATACCTGTTACGGAGTGCTGCATAGGCATCAATACCATTCCTGTCGCTGACGAAATAACGTGTATTCTGATCGGTAGTGAAGGTAAACGGGTAGGGTGTGAACGATTCGGGGATCTCAGCATCGAGCCACTCTGCCAGCGCTCTGTCTGCTATATCAACCGCCTCGAAAGACGATATCTCCAGTCGCGGTTGTGGCAGTTCCGCGGGCCGCCCGTTAGCCGAGAAGAGCAGGAAGCCGACGAGGACGATCAGGAGGGTGACAAAGAGTGCCACCGGCAAAGAGAGGCATCTCCCTCGTTTCTCTGTCGGTTCTTTCTTCTCTTCAACCCTGTTTTCTACCGCATTGATCATAGCATCCAGTTCTGCTTTCACGACTATCTTCACCGACTCCTCGTGCAGGGTATAAGCGAGATTGAGCTTCTCCAGAGGGAGATCTCTCCTGCTGTAGAAAAAGAACCTGTAGATAGCATTCCAGATACTCGTCTTCTCCTCTACCCGCCAATCTCTGCTCAGGATTCGAAGGATGAGGACATAGACGAGCGGAAAGAAAAACACCGCGATCATTATCGTCCTGTCGAGCCAGAGCCCGGGAGCCTGCATCGTAAAGAAGCCGAGGCTACTCCATATTGCATTGTAGAAGAAATGGACGAGTATGGCAGGGAGTAATCCAACCCTTAGATAGAGAAAGGCGAACATCAATGAGGGTATGATCAGTTCGACGAGCCGTGCATAGAACGGCTGCTGCGAATAGTTAGCGTGAGCAGCAGAGAAGATGAAAACCTGAATTATCATACCGATAGTGAGAAAGAATACTCTCTTGTTGTAACGGGCACCTATATAGGCCATTGTAGCGAGCGGAACGGCCCTGAATAGAGATTCTTCCCAGAAGCCAGCCCAAAGACTGACCCCTATGGCACTGATTGCCGGGGAGATTGCCCCGAGTATATCAGGATTGGCAAGAGTACTCGAGGGAATCCACCACCCCCATTTCGAAGCTGAAATTATATAGAACCCGACCGTGATGGCCATGAAGAGTGGAACGGTCAGGTAACTTCCCACCACGTACCCGAGTACCGAGCGGGTGGAGGCGACATCCCTGTCGGCAAGCCGCCAGAATTGCACCTTATGTGGATAAGCATGACGGGTGGCACCCTCAGCAATAACGATGGTAACCAGATTGAGTGCTCCCAGAAAAAGTGTGGAGATCGCCAGTTGCAGCAATATCTGGAAGAAGAAACTGCTCTCAGGAGTCGATGTGTTGTATCCGAACCAGTAGAGTGATATATAGTTAATATTGGCGGCAAAATAGAGTATCGCGATGAATACTGTCCAGAAGAGTGCCGGTTTAATTATCAGCTGTTTCTTGCGCAGCAGGACAACGAACCAGACGAGCATGGCAGTCCCGTAAAGTACTGCTGCCAGAGCCGAGGCAACCATAGCCAGGGTGTTATTGAAAGAACGCATCTCGGTGAACTCTTTCAGGAAACTGTCGGGAATCTTCACCAGACGGCGCAGGGTGGTCAACCTGTCTCCACTGATCTGCAGCTGGAGACGATAATAGGCATCTGTGAGCCGGATATCCTGCCGCTCATAGGTAAAGCTATGGTCGATTCGCCCGTTCGGCTTCTCCTCCTGAGCTGCCTCGATCAGAACATAGCTGTCGAGATCGACAGACCATCTCTCCCGAGCCAGATGTTCGGCAATACTCTGTGCCAGTTCCCTGCTCAAAGCTGGCCCCTCTTCACTCTCGGGCACTCGTTCACTGAAGCCCCAGACATTACCTGCCGGAGTAAAATAGGCGTTGAATTCACGGGGTTCACCTTCCCGAAAATGCCTCACCATCCAGTAGTAAGGATGGAAATCGTCACCGGCAATGACATCCCGGAAAACTTCTTTACCTCCACCCTTCAACTCGACATAGTTCTGCAACATCGGTGCAGAGGTAAAGGTAGTCGCCTGTCGGTAACCGTGAAGATCGATCCCGAGATAGGTATGCAGGCTGTCTGCCGCTTCGAGCGAGCCGTTACGGCTCATCTTCGTATCGATATCTATCAAAGATAGTGCTGATGGAAGATTATGGTAGATGAAATATATGGCAAAGATGTTCAAAATACATAGTATAATCCAGAACATCGGCTTTCGGAACATGAGCAAAATCCTCCGTGAATTTGCAACTAACCCTTTGTATCAAGTATCATAGAATTGCTGTGCTACAGGTTGGGACATATTATTTTTGCCACTACAGGCTTGTCAAGATAAGGATGCAGGAGAATTCAGGAAAGTGGTGATTCTTTTTATAAAAAATATAACATCCGCTTCCGGTAGGGATACACCATTATAGAGGACCAGGCGTTTCCTTTCTCTCCAGTTCGCCAGTGAGATTCGTTACGTTCACCCGGGTGAACTCCTTAACTCACGGGAACCATAGGGGAGGGATGAGAGCCGGCCCGTGGCGGCTCTCATCCCTCTTAAAGATATTTAAGAGATAAAATCGCAAATCAACCCATTTTCTGAGACATATTTAGAGGCCAGTTCATAAATGACAATCAATCTGTCAGGCTCCTTCTCACCTCATGTAATCTTCTAAAAACCGGTGGCGTCTCTGTTGAGGAGACTATCCGGTAAAACTTCCGCATCTGGCTGACCGGTTCGTCATATTCCGGTATACCTACAACAGCAACCTCTGTTCCCCAATCTTCCAGATAGGGGTCATCGGTGGCATAGATCTTGTAAGAATTAGCTCCCGTTACTTCATCCCATTCCAGATAGAGATTACCGCCAGTGATCCAGATCATTACATTTGTCGGCGGTAACAGTTCACCAGTTTCATCTATTCCCAGATAATATCCGGGAAGCAGATTATAATTAGTACTGATTGCCTCTTGACCGCTAATGATCCCGAAGACGCTCCCCTGCAGGATGTAACTGGAAGAGGAGGAGGCGTTGCTGATCGATGTCCCGGTGGACAGGGTGTGAGCCTTCAGGATATAGTTATCACTGGAGGGATTATCTGCCAGTAGAGGTATAGAGAACAGTAATACTGCTCCAAGCGTTAATATGGTTTTGATTATCTTTTTCATTTCTTTTCTCCTTTAAGGCTTAGCGTTTTCTAAAATACTGATTCTCTGCAACAACTCTTCGATCTGCTGCTGCTGATCTTTGATCGCTTCTACCAGTACCGGGATCAGAGCCGTGTATTCCATGGAATAGATATCGTTGATCTCATCATAGCGGACAGATTCGGGGACTATATTTTCTACATCCTGAGCTATGAAACCGAGATTAAGATCCTTGTCATAATCGTTCCAGCGGAAACGGATCCCGTTCAGCCGGAGAATTTTAGCCAGATTGTCCTCTTCCTGCAGACTTTCGATCTCTTTCTTCAACCGTCTGTCGGAATAATTTGTCCAGGCTACGTTCCCTCCTATCTGTGCTGCTCCGGAGATGCGGAAAGTATTAGCTGCAACTTGAGGTCCCCATGTTTCGCTTAAGTTAATACCAAAAGAGAAATCACCCGTTGCCTGGGCCTGTCTGCCCATTGCAGTAGAGGAGGTCCCCCCGGCAATCGTATTATATCCCATTGCAGTGGAACGATATCCACTGGCTACTGAAATCTCCCCCATAGCGGTGGAAAGAGTTCCGCTGGCTGTTGTATTAAACCCCATTGCTATAGAGTAATTACCGCTGGCTGTTGTTCCCCTACCCATTGCGGTGGAATAAGAACCGATCGCTGTTGTCTCCTGACCCATAGCGGTGGAGGCATATCCTTCAGCTGTTGTAAGCTCTCCCATAGCGGTGGAGGCATTTCCTTCGGCTGCTGTATCAAATCCCATTGCTGTTGAATAAAACCCACTCGCTGTTGTTTCCATGCCCATTGCTGTTGAATAAGCTCCACTCGCTGTTGTTTCCCTGCCCATTGCAGTGGAATGAAATTCGCTGGCTGTTGTATAAGCACCAAGAGCAGTAGAAAATCCACCGCTCGCTGTGTTACTAACTCCTATTACAGTGGAACAAGCTCCGCTCGCTGTTGAAACATACCCTATAGCGTTGGATAACTCTCCGCTGGCTATTACATTCCTTCCCAATGCATTGGAATAAAGTCCAATATTGTCATTGTCCCAAAGTTCGCCATCTACACAGCCAGCCCTGAATGCTGCTTTGCGAGGATAGAAGAACATTCTACTACCGGAACCCCCAACAGTTAGTTGGGGTCCCCAATTAAAAGTACCTTTGGTCAGAAATATTCCTTCATCTATATGTAATCTTTCAATTGGACTATCTGTGCCGATACCAACATTACCTTCACTGATAATTGTCTTAGTAGCATTTGATATCTGTAGTGTGTTGGCTTGCACTTCCGGACCCTCAACGCTGGACAAATTTACAGCAAAAGAATAATTCCCCAGAGCTCTGGATTGACTGCCAAGTGCTGTAGAAGCCTGTCCGGTTGCTGTGGTTCTGTCACCAATCGCCGTAGAAAAGAGCCCGTTTGCTTTCGAGGTATTGCCCATAGCCGTAGATCTGTTACCGATGGCTTCAGATGCTGCACCAAAAGATGTAGAATACTCCCCCTGAGCTTTCACAGAACCACCTATTGCGGTTGAATATAACCCGCTTGCCTCTGCATTGTATCCCATAGCAATAGAATAATTCCCGACATTAACATCATTCCATTGTTCTCCTGTAGCATTTCCGGCTCTGAAGGCAGCCTTACGAGGATAGAAAAACATCCTTGGTGAGTTATCCTGTTCCGGTAATTCAGGCTCTGAATTAAAAGCTCCCGTAGTCATTAAAATACCTCCATCGACATGGAGTTTCGTACCCGGAGATGCAGTTCCGATCCCGACATTACCTTCGCTGATTATTGTATTAGTAGCACCTGATATCTGAAAGGTGTAAGCTGGCACCTCGGGACCCACTGTATTCCTGAGATGAACAGCAAAAGAGTAATCACCAACTGCTCGGGAGCTTCTTCCTAAAGCGGTAGAGAATCCTCCACTGGCCATATTCTGATATCCGAACGCTGTTGAATAGTTACCAATATTAATATCATCCCACTCATCTCCCGGCACTCTGCCTGCTCTGGTAGCCCCCTTACGAGGATAGAAGAACATCCTGGTTCCTAGCCCTGTAATCGATAATGAAGGACTTGACCCATATGAACCGATCGTGACGAAGTTACCGCCATTAACGTGGAATTTCTCTAAGGGGGTAGCTAATCCAATACCGACATTACCTGTTCTACCGATATCTCCAGTGGTATCGACATCACCACTCCAGGTGGGATCTGACTCCAACGCCTGTAAGGCATAAGGTGAACTGGCAATCCTAATCCTCGGAATCATTTCGGGATCTGCAGCAACAGTCACTCCCAGCCACCTTGTTTCGGCAGCAAAGTAAGATTCGTTGAGAGGCAGATCTTCACCCAGATTTAGCTGGAATAATCCGTCTGTTACGGAAACAGTTCGATCTTCCATCCATATTGCTGTGCCACCTGTTTCTGCTTCATAGATCTTAAAGATTACATCAATGTTACTATTCAGAGGATTTCCCATACTATCAGTCAATCTCCCCTGAAAGGAGATCAGGTCGGGGATATCACCCGTCCTGCTAACTTCCAGGGCAGAAAATTGACCTAATAGGATCATACTATTTGTCAGTATAAGTATTATCATTATAAATCTTTCCATTTCATTCTCCTTTCATACAACTTTTAAGCTGTTAATAGGGCACTTATTGTCCTAAAAGAGCTTTTAAATGTTCGATTTCATTCTCGAGATTTTTAATCCGATCGTCCTGTTTTCGATTTATCTCACTCAGTTCCTGCACTGCCTTGACCAGCGGAACGACAAATTCGGCATATCTCAAGCCATAGAGATCTTTCTCGTTTTTGGGTGAATCTACTCCGCTGAAATCGAAACCGACCTCCCGGGCAGCAACTTCTACTTCCTGAGCAATGAAGCCGGTGTACTGGATCGCTTCTTTCTCATTTCGTGCCTGCAAATCGAGATTATCAGGGGATGCTATGTAGGGATTCCCGTTCTCGTCACGACGCTGGTCTTCAGTGAGATAAGAAGCTAATTTATGCACATCGAGATGATAGGTTATGGGGCGAAGTTTCATTATAAACTCAAGACCACTGACATTTTCCCGGATATCTTTCTTGTAACGGATATCCGAAAGGTTTGTCCAGCCGGCATATCCGCCGATTGAGGTGACAGAGCTGTTTCCTACCCGAACCTGATTACCATTCGTTGGACGGCAATTGAATCCAAAACCAGCTATATTGTAAAGGTTATCTGTATCGGCATAGGCATAGTAACCCACAAAAGTTCCCGACGAAATACTTGATCTCAGGTCTCCGGCAGAATATCCTATTGCCGTGTTACTATGGCCAGTTGTATTATCGTACAATGCAAACATTCCTAAAGCGGTATTATTGTAACCAGTCGTATTGTTAAAAAGAGTTAGAGATCCTGTTGCAGTATTTTTGTATCCTATTGTATTGTATGATAGAGCATTGTATCCAACTGCAGTGTTATCATTTCCACTCGTGTTGTCAAAAAGTGCCAGATGTCCAACTGCAGTGTTAGAAGTACCGTTAGTATTAAACCGGAGTGCCGAACTTCCATTCGCAGTGTTACCAGAACCGATAGTGTTAGAATAGAGAGCTCCTTCACCGGTAGCTGTGTTATTGGTACCAGTTGTATTGCCAGTAAGGGCATAATGGCCAAGGGCTGTATTGGAATTTGCTGTGTTATTCATTAGAGTGTGATGTCCGAAGGCAGTATTTTCATTACCTGTTGAATTGAGAAAAAGTGAGAAGTTACCGTAAGCAACATTTTCGACGCCTGTTGTGTTGCTCTGCAACGCTGCTCTTCCTGTTGCTACATTGCCATTCCCTGATGTGTTCGATTCGAGCGCCTGCAAGCCAATTGCGGTATTGGAATCACCGGTTGTATTGTCTAATAGAGCATTGTATCCGACTGCAGTGTTTCCATGTGCTGTTGTATTGCCGAATAGAGCATTGTATCCTACTGCAGTGTTATTATTTCCATCCAAGTTGGAAAAAAGTGCCCATTTTCCAGTAGCCGTATTATTAGCACCAGTTGTGTTATTATAGAGAGCTGCAAATCCAGTCGCTGTGTTACTAGAGCCAGCTATGTTGTTAAGTAATGCTGCATAACCAATCGCAGTATTTTCATTGCCGTTTTGGTTAAATCCAAGTGTCCATTTCCCAACCGCAGTGTTAGAGGTGCCAGTTTCGTTGTTTATAAGTGCTTCATTACCGATAGCTGTGTTATCAGAGCCTGTTGTATTAACAAATAGGGCTTGCCAACCAATTGCTGTGTTATTAGATCCACTTGTATTGAGTCTAAGGGCACTGTGACCGACTGCTGTGTTATTATGAGCTGTATTTTCCAGAAGAGCAAAATGCCCAATGGCAGTGTTATGATTACCTGTTGTATTGAGGAAAAGCGAGAAGTTACCGTAAGCAACATTTTCGACACCTGTAGTGTTGTTCTGTAAAGCTGCTCTGCCGGTTGCTACATTGTCGATGCCTGATGTATTGGATTCGAGCGCCTGCAAACCAATAGCGATATTGGAATTACCTGTTGTATTATATCTGAGAGTTCCTGACCCATAGGCTGTGTTATAGTTACCTTCTGTATTACTATTAAGCGAACTCCAGCCGGTAGCTGTATTATAAGTTCCGGTGGTATTGGCATTGAGAGCAGAAACTCCTAAAGCTGTATTTGTTTCTATTGAACCACCACCTTTCCCGATCTTTAGACCATTGATGAGGGCATCGCTGCCACTGACATCAAGTTTTGCTGCCGGTGAAGAAGTTCCTATCCCGACTCTGCCTGTTCTTCCGATATCACCGGCTGTATTGGTCTCGCCTGTCCAGGTCGGATCTGACTCAAAAATAGTAACTGGTTCCCAGGTAGCATATCCTGAAGTATCACTAACCAGTACATACCCATCATCGGGGCTACCACCTCTGATCCTGATCAGACCGTCTATATCCAGCTTGGCTGTCGGACTCTCTGTCCCTATTCCGACATTACCTGTTCTTCCGATATCTCCGGTTGTATTGGTCTCGCCTGTCCAGGTCGGATCTGACTCAAAAATAGTAACTGGTTCCCAGGTAGCATATCCTGAAGTATCACTAACCAGTACATACCCATCATCGGGTTCACCTCCTCTGATCCTGATCAGACCATCTATATCAAGCTTGGCTGTCGGAGTATCTGTCCCAATACCGACATTACCTTCGCTGATAATTGTCTTAGCTGCCCCGGATATCTGGAAGGTATTGGCCGGAACTTCGGGACCGGTAGAAAAAGAGCTTAAATTGACGGCAAAAGAGTAATTCCCTATTGCTCGGGACGATTTACCCATTGCTGTCGAATAATGTCCACTCGCCGTATTGGAAAAACCAATTGCTGTGGAACGAGATCCACTGGCTATTGGAAAATCTCCCAAAGCTACAGACATAGAGCCACTGGCTACCGGATAACATCCCAAAGCTATGGATACATCTCCACTTGCCTCAGGACTCTCTCCCAGAGCTACTGAACCATACCCGATGTTATCATCATCCAGGGTGTCCAACCAACCAGTGGAAAAATAACCAGCTCTCAAGGCATAACGACGGGGATAAAAGAACATTCTGCTCCCCTCCACTGCCGGGGACAAGAGAGGACCTTCGTCATACATACCTGTAACCAGAAGATTAGCATCATCTACATGGAGATGTTCCTCTGGACTTTCTGTTCCTATCCCTACCTTGCCGATTCTCCCAATATCTCCCGTTGTATCGGTATCTCCTGTCCAGGTGGGATCTGACTCTACGGAATGCAGAGCATAGGGTGAACTGGTTATCCTGATGCGGGGGGTCATTTCCATGTCGGTCCCGATACTTACCCCCAACCAGCGAGATTCAGCAGTAAAATATGATTCGGTCAGAGGAGTAGCCTCTCCCAGATTGATCTGAAATAATCCGTCGGATACGGAAACAGTCCGATCTTCAATCCATAGGGCCATTCCACCAGTGTCGTTATCATAGACTGAAAATCTCATTGTTAAATTGTCTGTGATCGAATTACCTGTAACATCGGTTAATCTCCCCTGGAAGGAGATCAGGTCGGGGATATTCCCCGTTCTACTTACTTCCCGGGCAGAGAACTGCCCGTATAACAAAATGCTGCTCATCATTAAAAACAGAATTGATAAATACTTTTTCATTTCCCCTCCTCTTATGATTGACGCACTCGTGGTATAGTTGTTTGATTGGTTGTTCTCTCTATTCGTTTCATAGAGATTTCTATATTGCACTTAATTATCGCGAGAATTAAAGATTTATCCGGAAGATCTTTTGATATAAACTCAGGCAGTATGAAATGTCTGGTTAATTGATTTGAGGCTAAGATGATCAGATCTGAAATGGCAGATACGATAAAATGAGCATACTTACAACAGAAGGATGAATCTTTATCCTTTAAAGATGAAAAAAGCGGGGAAAGAGAGTGGTCCCCGGACGTATAGACCTCGAGTTACAAAGTAAAACAAACCGATGAGTGATAGCAAAAAGATTATTATCGAGTCTTACGAGGAGCGGATACGAAAGATGTCTCTTTGATCCCAATTCTTTAACTGTACCATACAACCCCCAACTAAAATTTAACAATTCAAAGAACAAAAAACTGTGAAGAACTTAACTCACTGCCGAGCTTTGACTTCACATTAAACTTGTCTATTATAGTTAGATTTTGTCAATATATATTTTAGCCTTCTTCATATCTTTTCTGGTAGTGTATGGAAACATTTCTGGGTAATAATTGAAGATCTAATTTGAATCCGAAATTTAGCTCAGAAGTTTTGCAGAGTCAACTATCTCCCGGGTGAACCATAGGGGTGCCCGGGAGTCGGCACCAGCCGGCTCCCATCCTCTCCTATGGTAGATAAGGGGAGGAGTGTTCAGCGGAAAACCGGTCCCAGAAGTTGCTTGACAAAAATGGCTCTGGCAGATAAAAAGAGTGAAAATTATCAAGCCTGGAGTCGTGATGAATTACTCTGAGATCAGGGATGAAGCACGGAGCTATCTGGAGGGTTACTGGAAACAGCTAGCCCTCGTCTGGTTCTATTTCTTATTTGGTGCATGGCTTCTCTCATACGGGTTGAGTTTCTACTTTAGATATACTTTTCTGATCTATCTCGTTATTATCGGGCCGTTTGCCCTGGGTGTCAGTAATTTGTTTTTGAAGATATACCGGCGGGAAACGTTCGAAGTAAAAGAGTTGCTGGAGGTTTTACCCGAATTTTTCCGTGCTATGAAAGCGTTTCTGCTGATCGTCTTCTACGTTATCGCCTGGTCTATCCTCCTGATCGTACCGGGGATCGTCGAAGCTCTCAGCCTCTCAATGACCTTTTTCATCATGGCCGAGGAGCCGGAGATCACTCCTGAAGCAGCCGTGAAAAAAAGCAGAGAGCTGATGAAAGGGAACAAAAAAGATCTCTTTTACCTGACCCTCTCCTTCATCGGCTGGATTCTGCTCGCCTTTTTCATTTGCGGTCTTGGGTTTCTATTGCTCAATTCCTACGTGGGAATAGCTTACCTGCTCTTTTATAAGAGAATTGTTCGTGAAAAAGAGAGCTGGAAAAAGAAAAAATTGACGGGTAAGAGTATAGTAATCGAGGGGTGGTGAAGTGAGTTCCTGCCACTGGCTGTCACAGTGAGCTTTGTAAAGAACGATTGACAAAATATAAGTTATTCTTTATAGAAAGTAATCAGAGGAGGG
>Ga0334895_1002663_pt1 | contig 14748 bp, 12 predicted proteins | sample GraSluR3_MG_7_FD_207229 | JGI IMG/M metagenome (GOLD analysis project Ga0334895, IMG submission 207229) | Sludge microbial communities from methane-producing bioreactor in Wageningen University, Netherlands - Granular Sludge_31_05-R3 | ecosystem: Engineered > Bioreactor > Anaerobic >... | reverse complement strand
CTGTTCAGTCATTTCTTGTTCCGTTGTCAAAGGGAGCTTGTATATATACCATACCTCACGGACAAATAAAACCTGGCTATGCATATACTTTGATGGATGAACATAAGTTGACATTCGGAGCCATGGCACCATCAATGATAAGATTTCTCAGACCTTACTTTGACGAGATTAAGCTGCCTAACATCAAATATAATATTCTTACGGCCGAAGCATCCCCACTCGGGCTTCTTGAAGAATGGAGCAGATGCGTTCCGAATGCTGAAATATATGATTTCTACGGCCCTACCGAAGCTACAATCTATTGTACCTATTACAAGTTTGACAGAGCAGGCAATAATAAGCATTTGAACGGGATGATTTCGATAGGCAGACCTTTGAATGGAGTACGAGCAATTATTACTGATGAGGAAGGATTCAGATTGCCAAATGGTAAAAAAGGCGAATTATGTATCTCGGGACCCCAGATAACTCCGGGTTATTGGAACAATATTGAAAAAAATGTGACAGCCTTTTTAGATAAAGAGATAGAAGGAAAAAGTGTCCGATTTTACAGAACAGGAGATCTCTGTTACTTTGACCCTGATGGCGATATAATGTACTCAGGTCGTCTTGATTTCCAGGTAAAGATTCAGGGTTTTCGTGTGGAGTTGGGAGAGATTGAACACCATGCAAGAGAGTATCTAAAAGGGTCTGATGTGGTTGCAATAGCTTTCCGGAACAGTTCAGGTAACGATGCAATTGCTCTTTTTGTGGAAAAACCTTCCATCAAAACAGAAGGCTTGTCTGATTACCTGAAGTCAAAAATACCATACTATATGATACCATCCCGGATTGTGGAGAAGGATACATTTCCTTTAAACTCAAACGGTAAGACAGACCGGAATCTCCTCAGAAAGTCAATTGAAAATATGTAACCTTGTAACCTATGGATGAATATCTTATTCGACAGGCAACCAAAGATGACATACCTTTTCTTGTAGACACAATTATCGAAGCTGAGAAAAGCGGAACCACTATATTGACCTATACAACAATCTTTGGACTAAGTGAAATAGATGCAAGGCATTACATAACTAAGATGCTGGAAGAAGAGATAGATGGTTGCGAACTATCGGTTTCAGGATTTATATTAGCAGAAAAAGAGGGGGATATTGCAGGAGCAGTCGGAGCATGGGTGGAGGGATCGGAGGGAATACCCTCAAACATTCTCAAAGGCAATTTGTTGAGATGCGTCCTGCCTTCATCTTGTCTACAGAGGGCTGCCGGCCTAAATGAGGTTGTACGTGATCTGCATCTGGACTATGTATCTGGCACCATTCAAATAGGGCTTGTTTATGTTACGCCACCCGCCCGGGGAAAGGGAATGGTACCTCTGCTTATTAATTCCGGCATCAATAAGTTGAAGGCAGTATATCCTGATATTAAGGAAGCTTATATCCAGGTCTTTGGGAACAATCTGCCTGCAATAAGAGCATATGAAAAAACAGGTTTTGAGGTTGTTATCAGGAAAACAGCCTCATTAAAAGAGACCGGAAGATTTATGCCGGACATCTGCAAAGTATTAATGAAGAAGATAATTCTTTAACAGAATCTGTATATGGAAAGAAAAATTGTAGTAGAAAAACTTACCGGAATTTTCAGGAGAGTTTTTAATAGTGCTTCATTGGAATTAAGGGATGATATGACTGCCAATGATATTGAAAACTGGGATTCCCTTACCCATATGATTCTTATTGCAGAAATAGAAACTGCATTCAAAGTGAAATTCAAACTGAAGGAATTGAATAAAATGAGAAATGTCGGAGAGATGTCTGATTTGCTCCTGCAGAAGATTCTTTAGTGACTTTCCTTCATGGTTTTCACATCTCTTAATTTTCTGTTATTTTTTCCGTTTGTGGCGTTACTGTTTTACATTACGCCAATACGGTGGCGTTGGACAGTACTTTTGGCAGCGAGCTTTTTCTTTTATATAAATGTAAAGCCGGTTTATGCTGTTTTATTGGCAGGAGTCATTTTATCCACATATTTTTTTACCAGACTGATAGGCAGTACTGTTAATGAATCGCGAAGGCAGTTTTACATGATCTTCAATATTGTGATTGTTTTATTGCCTTTGGGCTTTTTCAAGTATTTTGCTGTTATAAATAATTCTCTGGTATTTTTTTTAGTAGATATCGGTCTTCACTGGCCCCTGCCAGAGATACAATACATGCTTCCTGTTGGTATCTCTTTTTATACATTCATGGCAATAGGTTATACAATCGATGTTTATAATGAGGATATGGCAGTTGAGCGAAATCCGGGACTTCTAGCGTTGTTTATATCTTTTTTCCCCCTGATTCTTTCGGGGCCTATTGAACGTGCAGGGAATATGTTACCTCAGTTTCGGAATCCCACCTCATTGAATTATAGTAATATATCGGCAGGTTTGAAGATGATGCTATGGGGTTATTTTATGAAACTGGTTGTTGCAGACAGGATAGGGATATATGTTGATGTTGTATATGGCAACATTGCCGGTAACAACGGAAGTAGTTTATTAATAGCATCCATACTCTATCCGGTTCAGGTATACGCAGATCTTGGCGGGTATTCTTTAATTGCTATCGGAGTTTCAAGAGTAATGGGTTTAAGGGTTATGCAGAATTTTCATCGTCCTTTTTTTTCAACCAGTATGGCTGAATTTTGGAGAAGGTGGCATATATCACTAATATCCTGGTTGACAGATTATGTTTATACGCCACTCTCTTTCAGTTTAAGAAAATACAGGATATGGGGAATAGTGATTGCGTTGATGCTTACTTTTCTGATAAGCGGGATATGGCATGGCGCTGCAATGACGTTTGTAATTTGGGGATTGTTGCAGGGGACATTTCTCAGTATAGAAGCCCTGACGAACCATAAAAGGGTAAATTTAGAGAGGCGGTTTGGATTAAGAAACAGCAGGGTATATTTGATGATATGCATGGGGTTAACATTTGTATTATTTGCAGTCTCACAGGTATTTGCCAGGGTGTCTGGCGTAGATGAGGCCATGATGGTATTCAGAAAGATAATTACAGCACAGGGTTCTCCGTACCTTGACCTGACAACTCTTGCGTACTCAGTAATGGGCATGTCGATTCTCTTCTTAAAAGATTTGAAGGATGAATTTTACAATGGAGAGCCTGCCTTCTTTTCAAATACCAGACAGTGGGTAAGGTACTGTTCTTATTTGACATTAGCTTTCATAGTAATAATCTTTGGAGTGTTCGGAGGCAGTGGTTTTATATACTTTCAGTTTTAATCAGAAGAGGTGATACACGTAAGATTTATTGGAAGACTGTTCCTGATTTTTTCTTTGTTTTTCTTGTTAGATTTTCTGATATCGTTATTGTTACTCAAAGGCTTGAGAATGTCAGCAAACTTTAATCACGAAATCCAGGTACTTATTAATGGTTCATCGATGTCAGGTTCAGGTTTCAACAGGAAGGAGATTGAAAATATTACCGGAAAAAATGTTGCATCTTATATATATGAAGGAGTTTCGGTCCATGACCGGTACGAAATGATAAGTCACTTTTTCAATATGTATCCTGATGGGATAGAAACCGTTATCTATGAGATAAATCCTGTATTGCTATCTGGTATGAAAACCAGCGAAAATACATATACGCATTTTTACCCTTTCATGGATGATAAAACAATAAGTGATTATATTAAAAGAAATTCGCCACATGCGAGAGATTACTTGATCCATAAGTATTTAAGGACTACAAGATTTGAATCCCGTTCTTTTGTCGATGTAATTTCCGGGTATCTTAATTTCTCAGGCAATATAAAGACAAATACCCTTGATACAACTCTACTTAGGTCTTTAGTTTCCGAGCGAGGACAAGTTTATATCGAAATTAAAGATGCAGACAGGAAAGTATTCGAAGAGACAATGTATAAAATCAGGGAGCATAAATCAAACGTAATCCTGGTTATGATGCCGATATATTATCTCAAGTTACAAACCTACAATAGCGAAAGCTATAATGACCTGTGCAGATATTTCAATGACTTCTCTTTAGGTGCAGAAGGAGTCAGTTTCATCGACCTGAATCAGGATAGCCTGATTTTTAATCCGCGGTATTTTTCAGATCTGTTGCATTTTAACGTTTACGGACAACAGCAGATAACTCAACTGATAAGCAAATACCTCATGTGTAATTTTAAAGGATCATTAGGATCTATCTAAATTTAAAGGTTACTGTTAGTTGAAGCGATTCTTTGACATTTTGGCTTCACTTGCCGGGCTTCTAATTCTATCCCCAATATTTTTGGTAATTGCGGTTCTATTGGCAGTAATGAACCCGGTACCAGTTCTGTTTCGACAGGTCCGGACAGGTAAGCACGGAAAGCCGTTCACGATCATTAAGTTCAGGACCATGTATGTCGATCATGGCGGCAGTCCTATTTCTATAAAGGGAGAAAAGAGAATTACACCTCTGGGGGCAGTGCTGCGTAAATACAAACTGGATGAGCTACCTGAGTTATGGAATGTGCTAAAGGGAGACATGAGCTTTGTTGGTCCCAGACCTGATGTTCCTGAGTATACCGGAAGGCTTTCAGGTGAAGAACTTAAGATCCTGGAATTACGGCCGGGCATTACAAGTCCAGCCTCGTTAAAATATTCAAATGAGGAGGAAATTCTAGCAAAAACAGAGAATCCAGAGCAATATTATAATGAAATAATCTGGCCTGATAAGGTAAGAATGAATCTGGAATACTATAGCGACCGAAGCTTTACCGGGGATATTAAGATTATCATACAAACTATTTTCAGACGGTCTGTCATTTCAACAAACAAGGCAATTTGAATAATATAATAGTGCCACAAGGTTTAATCACTAAGAGATAATTCGATGAGGAAAAGTATATTGTATTCTGTATTGGTGTTTATTGCGCTGGTAACAGGATTTTGTTACGGGTATTTTGCTCACAGGAATAGGATATTCCCATATAAACTTATTAACAATGCATATCTGTATAATATCTACAGAAAATCAATGCAATGGTCAATAGGTATCTATGAAGGTGACAACCCATTTAATCTTAGTGATAATGAAAGAGTAGATAATCCTATTCTCTCTGCAAGAGATGTAACGGATATCAGGGCCGCATTTGTAGCAGACCCTTTTGTAATTAAGTCAGAGCAGAGGTTCTATATGTTCTTTGAAGTTCTGAACAGAGCTAATTATACGGGCGATATCGCTTACGCTGTCAGCGATGATGGTCTTGAATGGCAATATGGCAAGGTAGTACTTGATGAGGATTTTCATTTGTCATATCCATCTGTATTTGAATGGAATGATGAATACTATATTATACCAGAGAGCTCTGAGGACAACTCAGTGAGGTTATACAGATCTGTCGTTTTTCCGGATAAATGGGAATACCTTGGCAACATGATCGAGGGTTATCCAATTAATGATCCAACTGTCTTTTATCGTGGAGATATGTGGTGGATGTTTACTTCTGGTCCGGGAAATGATATTCTTAATCTCTATTATTCGGATTCTCTCGCTACAGGGTGGAAAGAACATCCAATGAACCCAATACTGGAGAACAGCATTCATATTGCCAGGCCGGCAGGCCGGGTCTTCGAGTATGAAAACAAGCTATACAGGCTTGCCCAGGATGATTTTCCTTACTACGGGATGCAGGTATTTGCAGTTGAAATAACAGAGTTATCGGAATCGGTCTACAGGGAGAATTCAGATTCAGCCAGATTGATAGTCACGGGCTCAGGCAAAGGCTGGAATTCAGCCGGAATGCATCATGTGGATCTCTTTAGAGAGGGCGAAAAGTTTCTTGCAGCAGTTGATGGTATAAGGCGGAGACGTTAAGTTTATTTCAGATGGAATGATGTGAAAATAGATTAATATTTTACAAATCTGGTTGTTGTCATAATTCTGTTATTGAAAAGAGTCACAATATACATACCCGGATTGAGAGATGAAACATTGAACTCTTTTGATACCTCCTCCTGCAACATTATACCGGAGTAAACCGTTCTGCCATCGAGCGAAGTAATTATCACTTCAGTTCTGAATTTAAGGGGTTCTGTTAAAAGCAGGGTGAATGTGCCATTATTAGGATTTGGATATAGGAATCCGCTGTTTTCAATAGTTTGACTACCCGGCAAGACAGTTACCCATTTACGGGCAGAGGTTGCTATTGCCCCCTGGTTATCGGTAGACACAGCTCTCAGAGAGTAGTTTCCGACCATTGGATTTTCCCAGGAGAATGACCATGGAGGTGCGGTCATCTCCTTTATTTTTATTGTATCGTTATAGAATAGTTCAACCTTAGAGATATAACCATCAGAATCGGCTGTTTCAATGTTTATGATGACATTGCAAGGTTTTGTAAAATGGCTGCCAGATGACGGACTGGTAATTTCAACTGATGGGTAGTAATTATCTGTGCCCGGGACTTTATCATATTCAAAAGCTCCGATATCAGGAGCGGAGCCATTAAAAGACAGACCGACATCAGTGCCGGCATCGATAAGACCGGAGTTTGAGGCAAGCATCAACGGCTTCAGGTCAGGCAGAGAGCCTCCGGGTTTACGCGGAGCTGTAAAGAGAGCCACAATTTGAAGAGAGTCTACAGTAGTAAAATCGAGATTTGAAACAGGTAGTGTAGTTGACATTTCAAACCATGGATATCCATCTTTCTTTACCCATGTATTGTGAGATTCAGTGTAATCAGCAGGAATTGAAACTTCATAAGGCCGCTTAAGGCCGGGATCGACTGAAGTAGAACCATAGACTGAATTATTTCGATAGATATTGTTATATCCATTACTATTCGCACCATAGCCTATTCCGTTTAGCACAGAAGTGTTATTATAGTAAATGCCATTAGAAGGAGTTCTTCCAATTTCATACATGCCTCTTGCGCAGAAAATAGCAATGCAATTTGTCATAATTGTTGTATTAACATATATTAAATCATCAAAAGGATGACTTGTGTCAAGTTTGAACCCATTTCTCTCAGTTAGCCAACCGGCATTTTGATTGAAATACTTATTTGTAGCCATAGCCCAGTTATTGATAAAAACTCTTTCAGCCCCATTGATGGGAGAAGGGTCCCAGCCATCATCAGAATAATTCCAGGCTCTGCAGCCTTCCCACAACAAATAATTTCCCTTATAATGGATTGTTTTCCAGGCATCGGCAGCGTTGCCAGGCGCGTGAGCCAGTGTGTCAAATAGATTAAAGACATCACAATTGATCCAGCGTGTTGTGTCTTCAGGTGTATCCCAATAGGAAACAGTGCTTGTTCCACCTTCATCGTACCAGCTCTTCCATGCACCTCCCATTACCCAATAACCTCTCTGCCCAATATTGTGCATTATTATGTGTTCAAATGTCAGGTTACGTGAAAAGGCAGAAGATATGGCCCCAGTCACAACGCTATCACATTGAAATACATTTCTGATCTCAAAGTCCTTGAAGATAATATGTTCAACATAGCTGAGGCTTATACCTGCATTATAGATATCCCAACCCTGCCTTGGAGTGGAGTCACAATGCATATAGCAGTCCAAAACTGCCCATTCTCCCGGGAAGCTCATGTAGACAATAGGATTTTCCCTCGTTCCGGATACACCAACACCATCGGGGTATTTGTGCGGATTAATTACATTGGTGCGCTTTGAGTAGTACACTCCGCCCCTGAAAAATACAGTATCTCCCGGCCTGGCCTCGCTAAAGGCTTTTTGCCATGTGCCCCAGGGCAGGGCAGAAGTACCCGGATTAGAATCCTTGCCCCAGGTTGCCACATAGTGGTTGTTACCTGTCTCCTGGCCATTGATAAGTGACCCGGTACAGAATATCATTATTAGCAGTATTTTTTTCAAATCTCTAGCATTAGGTGGGACCTTTTTCGAAATCTCAACAGTTATTAAACGTAATTTTGTAAACTAAGTTACACTAATTTTTAAATTCTTAATTTGATAATCAGCAAAATCTATAAGAAGGCAGAAGAATATTCTTTAATGTTGTTATGGTAAAAGTACTGAACATAGCACAATTTGTTCCCGTGGAGGGTTTGTACCCCGATAATGACGTTTCACTGAAAACATATTCAGACCTTAATAAGTATTATGGAGTTTCATGCGAATTTGTGAAGCCTGTCGGACATATTACAAAGATGGCGGCTATCTTAAGGAAATCCTCGAAAATACGCAGGAGTCTCTATTTCGGAAAAGCATATTTTGACAGGAAACATAAAATAAAAGTACATTTTTACAGAGGCACCTTTCCCTTTATCAACAGAATCCCCTTTGATACAGGTTTTTTGCTGCCATTTGAGCTCAAGATTTACGGCAAGGCATTATTTGACCTTGTTGAAGAATACAAACCAGACCTGATTCATGCCCATTCGATTTTTCCGGATGCCTATTATGCAATGAGAATCTCTGAGAGATATAACCTGCCATATATTGTAACCGTCAGGGGTACTTATACAAAAAAATACCATTCTGGAACAGGTAGGAGAATATTAAGCGGTGCAGCATCAGTTACAACGCCCAGCTACAGTCTTTGGGAGAAACTTTCAAAGGATTACGGGATTGAACTTCTTCCCCATGGAATAGAGGAGGAGTGGTTCAATAAGAAAAGGAGATCATTCAGTCCTGACAAGATACGACTCACTACTGTATGCAGGCTCCTGAAGATGAAAAACATCCATGTCGTATTGAGATCTGTCAGCCGGCTTATAAATGAAGGTTATAATGTTGTATATGATATTATTGGGGAAGGGGACTTTCGAATAGATCTTATAGCTCTTACCAGGCGCTTAGGCCTGGCAGAGGTAGTCAGATTCCACGGGCATCAGGACGCCGATTATATAAGAAAGGTTTATGAGAATTCTGATATATTTGTGATGCTTAGTTATCCTGAGACCTTTGGTATATCTTATTTCGAAGCCGCGGCAATGGGCTTATACATAGTCGGGGTAAAGGGTACGGGTTCGTATGGTTATTTTAATGGCGATGAGGCTTCATTTATCGATATTGATGAACAACAGCTTACAGACTTATTGAAAGGACTCAGCGTTAAAGAGATGGAAACCAGATCAGCGAGAGCGATGGAAAAGAGCAGAATGTTTCATAATCACCAAATAATCGAGAGATATTTTAACATAATTAAAAGCAGTATCTGATCATATTTTCCTATGAATAAGACCGATCTGATAAGGGCAACCAAAATACAGAGTCTGTTCCGGCCATTTGCAGGCATCGGACACGTTATGCTTTTCCACAGTGTTACGAATGATTTTTCAAAGTTTAATCAAAGCATTCAGGTATCACCAGGTTATATTGAAGGAGTGCTGGAGTATTTTACCTCAAGCAAGACAGATATAGTCACACTTGATGAATGTTATAACCGTTTAAATGAAAAAGGAAGAACCAGGAGATTTGTTGCTTTCACTTTTGACGACGGATATGCTGATAATTTAACAAATGCCCTGCCGTTGTTCGAAAAGTATAATGCTCCTTTCACATTGTTCCTGACAACCGGCTTTCCTGATCATTCGATTGTGATATTGTGGTCGCTGCTTGAAGAGTTTGTGCTAAGCGATGACGATATTCAATTTGAACATGAAGGGAATATTCTGAATTACCGGAACAAGACCCTAAATGAAAAGCGCGAATCGTTCTTCAATATACGGAACCTGCTGAGAAGGTGTAGTGCCGGTAATTTTATTCCGGTACTAAAGAAGATTCTTAATAAGGATGAGGATGAAATATATGAGCCAACCAGGAGACTGGCATTAACATGGGATCAGGTAAGATTCTTAAGCAGTCATCCGCTGGTTACGATAGGCGCCCATACTGTAAATCATCAGAATCTTAAAACCCTGAGGGAGGAGGAGGTGATAAGTGAGATAAGAGTATCTGCCGGGAAGATTGAGGAAATTACAGGCAAACAGGTTGATTACTTTGCTTATCCATTTGGTGGAATAGCTGAGGCAGCCGGACGCGAATACAGGATAGCCCGGGCGTGCGGATTGAAAATGGCTTTTACTGCAAATAATGGAAGCCTTTTTAAATACCATTCAGCTAAGCTTTTTTCACTGCCCCGGCTCACTCTGAATGAAAACTGGACCGTTTCACACATTGACTTATATGTTAACGGTCTGACTCCTTTACTTAACAGGTTGGGATTGAAATGATCAGGCATCAATATTAATATATTTAAAAACAGAACCAAGTGGAGATTACCTCATACTATTTTGTATTAATATCGGTGGCTTCGGTATTTATTTTCTATAATCTTAAGCAGAGACAGAGAATTTTACTTCTTTCTTTGATGAGCTCCGGCTTCATTGCCACCTACAGTTTTAATCTGTTGATATATGTTATTATATACTCAATTATCAATTATTATCTGGCCCTTGGAATATCAGGCGATAAAGGACGCAAATTTTTATTCAGGCTTGGGATAGTGATCAACCTTACCCAACTGATACTTCTGAAATATGTCTCTTTTACGATCAACCCTCTATTTGAGCTACTCGGAATCAACATTGATATTGGCATAGTCTCGAAAATAATTATTCCTGTGGGTGTATCATTCTTCACATTGCAGGCGATAGGTTATTTAATAAACGTATATAACAGATGGGAAAAGCCAGAGACCAGTTTTGTACAATTCTTCCTTTATATCTCTTTTTTTCCGAGGTTTCTTTCGGGACCGATAGACAGATCGAATCACTTTCTCCCACAGCTGAAAAGGGAGATTCAATTTGATAAGGCTGATATAGCAGGAGGACTCAGGCTATTGCTGTTCGGATTTTTCAAGAAGATAGCCATTGCCGACCAGCTTGCACCCATAATTAACAGTGCCTATCTGAATATGGAGACATCAGGTTCGTCCTATTCCTATTGGCTGATCTTATTACTTCAACCGTTATACCTCTATTTCGATTTTTCAGGTTATACTGATATTGCATTTGGTGTCGCGAGGTTTTTTGGAATAACCCTTCGACCCAACTTCAACGCTCCTTTCCTGGCAGAGAATATGACAAATTTCTGGAAACGCTTTCACATATCACTTTCAGCCTGGTTTCATGATTATATTTTTATCAGGACAAGTTTCAGATACAGAAAGCTGGGAGTTAAAGCCTCAGTTTTTGCAATTTTAGTTACCTGGATTTTGTTTGGAATATGGCACGGGGCAGGCTGGACATTCATGTTACTTGGGGTTTTGCAGGCGTCAGCAATACTTTATGAGTTCTTCACGAAGCGGTGGAGGGTTAAGCTATTTTCTGTTTTTCCGGATTATCTCAGGATTTGGTTTGGGCGTCTGGTTACCTATATGTTTTACGGAACGTCACTGGTATTCTTTTTTGCTCCTGATTTGTCATCAGTAATAAATTTCTTTTCAGAGTTTCCAAATATGGACGGTTACCTGCCGGGAGGTGTCAGAACCTCTGTTTTTTGCATTTCTAATTCTACTTTCAGAGATTATAAAGAGTGATTTTAATAAACTCTATGCATCAATTAAATCCATCCGGGCCAGAAATAATAAAGCAGACAGGGTTTTCAGATGGGGTTTGTCTCTCGTAATGATCACAGTAATAATGATCTTTAAGAGCAATGTTGAACAATTTATCTATTTTCAGTTCTGAATGAAGCGATTTGCATATAAGCTGCTTCTGTTTGCAGCAATATTCTTCATCTACGACAAACTATTCATTATTGTTGCTGAACGATCTGCGGCAGCTGAGGTGGATAAAAGGCTGGAATATCTGATCAGGGGTGAGATCAATAAAGATATTATTGTTTTAGGTTCATCGAGGGGTGCAAGGGCAATTCTGGCAGGAGAAATTGAAAAACAAACAGGATTTTCTGCCTACAATCTTTGTTATCCTGGTTCAAATGTTGAGTTCCACGAATTCCTGATGAGAGTTTTGGTGAAATACAACGACCCACCAAAAGTATTACTGATGGTGGTGGATGATGATACATACTTTTTTAAGAGCACTGCAGGCACTATTATTTTCAGAAAAGACAGGTTATATCCACTGGTAAAGTATCCATATATAAGATCTGAGATGGTAAGCCTTGGTGAGAAGGACAGAGTTTTATCTGAGCTTCTGGTTCTTTACCGGCTTAATAAGTCAAATTTCGACCTCAGGAAGAAGCAGTTTACACCCGTAGATACAATTCTGTCCTGCGGATCAATGCCTATTTCCTGGAAGAGCCGGAATGGCGAAGACAGGTATCTTGTTAATTATGAAAGGGATTATCCGATTGATGAGGAGATTCCGGAGAAGGTTGATGCCTTCAAAAAGATTGTCAGCGCTTGTGATGAACACAATATAAACCTCATTGTGGTTTTCACCCCTATCAGGCGTGCCCACAGCAATTCATTTGAAGAGAGGATCAGGGAGTTAACCGGAGAATCCGGCGCGATTTACGTTTATGACAGAGAAAATCCGGCATACAGGGATGCAGAATATTATCATGATGGAGGTCATCTGTTGAATACCGGAGCAGAGATATTTACAAGAGAGTTGAGTGATTATCTGCTAAAACTTAGAGGCAAACTCTAACCTGTAGTCCTTAAGTCTGACGGCTTCATACAGCCTAGAAGATAGTATTTCAGGATCATTGGTATTTCTGTTCAACATATATCTTTCAAAGTCATAATAACCTTCAAATTGTTTTTTCAGCCATTTGGTAATTCGTGATTCATCATTACTGTCATTTTTCAATAAAGAATTACCTTCTAAATCAGATAACACCTGAAGAATGTAGGCCATTTCAATACCCACGGGGTTGTAACTCCATCGGTATGATTCCGGGTTTTCAAGAAATCCATAAGGGAAAGCATTCTCTATATAACTGACCGCTTTGGTTAGGAAACGAGCTTTAATTGTGCCGCTAATAATATCTATTGGGACAGTGTCAATAATATAAGCAAGACCGTATAACAGGAAAGGCATATATGAAATGGAGAGTATTTTCTGGAGAGAATGCTCTCCATTTTTATTTGCTTTTCTGAAGAGATTTCTTGTCCACCTTTTTACCAAAAACCTATCGTTAGTATAAGTGTGATCTATTATACCACCATCAAACTGATTAATTTTTTTTGGCAGATTGTAAAAAAAATCTCTGCTTATGCAAAGAATGTTTTCATCACTTGTATTAATTCCCAATGTTAGAGCCATGGCTCCGAACCAAATCTGCTGATTCAGGGTTTTGTATTCCCCGAGATCGGTGCCGTCAATTTCAATTGCCGACCAGGTGCTGCTTTTACTGTTGTAAGGATGTAACAAAATCACCTCTCTTGCTACAGACAGATATTTGTCTTCATTTAACTGTATCCCCGCGGTTATAAGCGGCTCAATAATCCATGCCTGTCCTATAAGACCATTACTCCGTGTTCCACCGTGTTTACTGTTATTGCAATGGAAAGCATAATTATAGGGTCTTGAATGCTCACCAGTAAGATAATTGAGCGCCCTGACTGAGGATTTCAGGAGTTTCCTGTCGTTGGTAAGCCCGTATGCCTTAAGAGTCAGCATTGTCCAATGGGCCGTGGTACGCATGAAGGTATCATCATTATACCATGGTCCGTCATGCCCTTTAGGAAAGCTTCCATTTTCAAGCTGCAAGGTCAGTCCTTTGTATGCACTTTTTATTAACAGGTCATGCAGACTGTATTCCATTTTATGCGATTATTCATATCTCTGGTACAGATGCGAAGATAAAAAAAAGTGCATGTAACTGTTTTATCAGCGTAAGCATTCGGCCTGATACATATTGATATGAAGCTGTAGGCGACCTATCTTGCCCCATAGTTTTCAAAATAGTCTAATAATTCTTGGCGTTCTTTGAAGTATTGTAGACAAGGGATAATTTTTCCAATGTTTTCCAACAAATTCCAATCATTGTTGGATTTTGTTGGAGTCACTTGGAGATGTGTGTGTTTTTCCAGTTATGAGGTAGAAGCTCTGCGAGGTCCCGGCTGTAGTCATTGTTATAAGCAGGGATCCTTGTTAAAACATCAGTTAACCATTCTCTGGGATTTACATTACGCGCTTTACAACAACCGAGCAAGGAGTACATGATGGCTGCATTTTCAGCTGCATCATGATTACCGCAGAACAAATAATTCTTACGCCCCAATGCCAGAGGCCTTATGTCATTTTCTACGAGGTTATTGTCGATTTGATAGCGACCATCGAGGTGATATCTTGACAAGCGCTGGAATAATGAATAAGTATATGTCAATGCTTTATACATTCTTCCCTGGATTAGTGCTTTAGGGTAATAACTCACGATCCATTTTTCAAAAGCACACAATATCGGATATGCCAGCCTCGAACGAAGTGCCGCCCTTTGATCATGATCCAAACACTGATCAGTGGCCATAGCCTCCACATTGTACAGCATACCGATCTGTTCAAGTGCATACTTTGCTCCGGACTCATCCTCTTTCAGTGATTCTGTAAACTTCCTTCTTGCATGAGCCCAGCATCCCAGAAGCAGAACACCCTTTTTATTCTCGTATATTGAGTAAGCTTCATAACCATCTGTCTGTACGGCCCCCTGATAATTATGGAGAAGCTCTATCACCACCTTCTGGGCCCTTGATCCCTTATCGTAATGGAAAAACATCAGATTCTCCATTACTGATCTCACCACCCAGAGATATGATTTTACTGCCCTGTGCTTTTCATCGTTGATAACCGGAA
>Ga0334895_1002654_pt1 | contig 14765 bp, 9 predicted proteins | sample GraSluR3_MG_7_FD_207229 | JGI IMG/M metagenome (GOLD analysis project Ga0334895, IMG submission 207229) | Sludge microbial communities from methane-producing bioreactor in Wageningen University, Netherlands - Granular Sludge_31_05-R3 | ecosystem: Engineered > Bioreactor > Anaerobic > Unclassified... | reverse complement strand
TATGACCGATTTGCAAAGGAATATCAATTCCTGGTAACTGGTAGCGGCAGGTTAGATTTATACCAGAAAGGTGGGGATTCTTTAGCTGGCAGATATCTGAAGTTTCAGCTTCTACCCTTTACTTATTCAGAGATAACAAATAAACAGAAAAAGTTTGAAGATTTTTATAATAACCCATTTCTTTTTCAGGATGACGATAAAACCGATTATGATTTATGGGACAGCTTCTTTGAGCTCAGTGGATTTCCGGAGCCTTTCTTAAAAGGAAAGAAAGATTTTTATCGGTTATGGTCAAAAAACTATCAGCAGCAATTAATCCGGGAAGATATCAGAGATCTCACCCAGATAAAAAAATTAGATTCATTGGAGATTCTGTACTCTCTATTGCCAACCAAAATTGGAAGCCCGCTCTCTTTAAGTTCATTAAGCAGAGAGGTACAGGTTACAGTAGATAGTATCAAAACCTGGATAGAGGTTTTCGAAAATTATTATCTTGTATTTAGAATATCGCCATGGACACATAAAATATCCCGTGCTATTAAAAAGGATAAAAAGTTATATCTTTTTGATTATGTTCAAATAGATAAGCCTGGTCCTCGTTTTGAGAATATGATTGCCCTGGAATTATACCGTGCTATTTCAAACTGGAATCACTTAGGATTGGGAGATTATTCCTTAAACTATATAAGAAACAAAGAAAAGGAAGAAATAGATTTTCTTATTTGTGAAAAGAATAAACCTTTGTTATTAATCGAATGCAAGTTATCTGATAAAAATATTTCTAATAGCTTAATAAAATTTCAAAATAGTCTTAATGTTCCGGCTATTCAGCTGGTAAATAACGAACATATCGGGAAAATTATCACTAATCAAAAAAATAAAATCTTGATCATTTCAGCTCCAAGATGGTTGTCTTTTTTACCTTGAAAATAACGAAGATTATTTTTCCCTAATAATTCGGACACCAAACTAAGATACTATTTCTAACTATACAGTAAATCATAAGAGGTTTAATAATTAAGAAGGCAGAAAATGGGGAAGGTAAATAATAATTCAAGATCTGAATCTCTTGTAGATGCCTCTTTGTATTTTATGTCCTGTATTTCGACCGGCAAACCAGCAGACTGGGTGACCGACAAATATTCCCTCTCCCCTAGGAGGGAGAGGGATAGGGTGAGGGGAAGGAATGAGCTATACTTTATACTATTTTGTCCTTGCGAGGATTTTTTTTCTTGTCGTTGCGAGGAGCGCAGCGACGAAGCAATCTCATCCATTTATTCTAGCATAATTGTTAGAGGAGAAGTTTTCAGTTTTTGGTTTACAGTTTTTAGAAAAGAATCCCTGTCTGCTTATACCTAAATTCTACGGTTTATTGTTTTGTCATTGCGAAATTTGTTGAAAGCAAATTGAAGCAATCTCATCCAAGTATACCTACAGTATTTATTTAACTGAAAACTGAAAACTGATAAATGATTACTAATTGCACCTTGAATCTTGTATCTTTACTTTTTTCTTGTATTTAACCTGTAACTCGAAACTTGCAACTTGTACCTTATTTTTAACTGAAAACAGAAAACTGTCTTTTACCTTGAATCTTGCACCTTTATTTTATTTGTTGTATTTGACTGGAAGACCGTTTGACTGACAAATATTCCCTCTCCCCTGGGAGGGAGAGGGCAAGGGTGAGGGGGAAGAAATTGAAGAAGATTATCCTAAAATATACACTTAGATTTATTTTTCTCTGAAAATTGTAAACCGTAAACTGAAAACTTATATTGTAAACTGGAACTTAGTTCCTTAGTTTGCTAAAATGATAAAGATTGTAGTAATCAAAATAGTAACAGTAGTACTATTATTATTTTTCCACAATCTAATTGAAGCTCTGCAATATTAATAAAATTTTGATAATTTTTTAAAAAATTTTTGATATACAGTAGTCAAAGATAAATGTAATAATAGAAAACATTGCCAGACAATTATTGCATTTTGGGTTGTAAATTTGTTAATATAAAAAATAAGATTAACAAAGTTATTTAAAACTAATTAAAGAATCATAAATAAGATGTTAACCAAAAAAGAACTAATAGATAAAATTAATGGCATAGAATGGGAAGATATTGAAATTAAGAAAGCCGAACATGCTGTTCCTAGAAATTGTTGGGATACTGTTTCTGCTTTTGCCAATACAATGGGTGGATACCTGATTTTTGGTGTTTCACAGATAGGTGATAAATTTAAAATTACCGGAGTCACGAACCCTGAAAAGGTGCATAGTGATTTTATTACTACACTTAGGTCAGAAAAATTTAACATTGCGCTTTCTGCCAAGTGTGATAAAAAAGTTTTTCAAGAAGGAACAGTGCTTATATACTATATTCCGGAAATGCCTCGCCAGGTAAAACCAATATACTATGATAATAATATCCGAAATACCTTTATACGCTACGGAGGAACAGATCAAAGAGCCAAGGATAAAGAAATTGAAAAGTTTTTAAGAGAAGCATCTGAAAGTTCCAGTGATTCCATGATATTTGAAGAAGCGACAATAGAAGATCTTAGAAAAGACTCCATTAACTATTTTCTTAGCTTATACAAAAATTATAATCAGGATAAAAATAATCTTTCCTTTAATGGAGAAGACTTACTAATAAGAAAAGGGTTCCTGAAAAAAACAACGGAATCATCGCTAAAAATAACAGCAGCAGCCATACTTTTGTTTGGTACCAATAGTGCTCTTATTAATTTTTTCCCATTCTTTAAAATAGATTATTTCGAAATACCAGGGACCAATTGGGGAGGAGTTGAAGAGAGAAGATGGGACCATCGAATTCGTTCAGAAAGTAACCTCTTTGAAACCTACCAGATGATAATGCCCAGGTTTAGAACTAGAGTTCCAATTCCTTTTTTACTAAAAAAGGATAATATTACCAGGGAAGATAATTCCCCTTCAATTATAGCAATAAGAGAAGCTTTTATAAATCTTCTATCACATGCTGATTATTTTGACAGAAAAGGCTCATCGATAAAAGTATATGATGACAGGATAGAATTTTTTAATGGTGGTTCTTTATTGTTTGATGAAAAATTGGTAGAAGATGGAGATATTTCAGAGCCTCGTAATCCTCTGATTATTAATGCATTTCGAATGGTTCATTTGGCGGAAGATGCAGGATCTGGATTTTATAAAATATTTAGCAATTGGAAAGAAGCAGGTTTTACAAAACCGCTTATCAACTCTAATAGAAGAGAAAATTATTTTCGGATAAGCTTTCCATTCCAATCAATAAAAGGCGAAGGACCAAGCTGGCAGCAAGCTGGCACCAAGCTGGCACCAAGCTGGCACCAAGTCAGCCCTAAGATTGAACTAAGTCAGCACCAAGTTCAGAGAATATTAGAAAAGTCTAAAACCCCTAAATATTTAACTGAAATAATGGAAACAATGAAGTGGAAAGATAGGACCAAGTTTAGGAAAAAATTTATTCATCCTTTGCTGGCAGAAAAATTGATTAAAATGACAATCCCAGATAAGCTACAAAGTCCAAACCAACAATATGTAATTACTGAAGAGGGATTAAAACTCTTGAAAGAGATTACAGAATAACTTTTTATTTTAAGAAATCTCATGCATATATACCCAAGTAGGAAAGTATTTTATGGAATATTGGAAAACTGGAAATATGCAAAAATGGTAAAGAGTAATATTGAATACAGAAACCCAGTATTTGTTAAAAAACATCATTCCATTATTCCAAAATTCCATCACTAAATTTCACCATTGCAAAATATATTCCAAGGTTTATTTTTTACTGAAAAATCTTATATTTAATTGGTAAACTGATAAATTTAATTTCTCGCACCTTTATTTTATTTGTTGTAGTTAACAGGCAGACCGGATGACCGACAAATATTCCCTCTCCCCTAGGAGGGAGAGGGATAGGGTGAGGGGGAGGAATGAGCTATACTTTATACTATTTTGTCCTTGCGAAGGACCAAAGGGAGTGAAGCAATCTCATCCACTTAAGCTTGAATTATTAGTATTTAACTGAAAACTGATAAATGATTACTAATTTCACCTTGAATCTTGTATCTTTACTTTTTTCTTGTATTTAACTTGTAACTCGAAACTTGCAACTTGTACCTTATTTTTAACTGAAAACCGAAAACTGATAACTAAAAACCATTATTCTTATTTCTCTTGCAATTTACATTTCTAATTTGCTAAAATGATACAAGTTGAGAGAAATATTAAAAATATAACATCGTAATCGTATTTTTTAAATACAATTAGCCGCAATAGTAAATCAAAATCTTCGTTACCTTAAATGTTATGCAATAATAAATAAATTTTAAGGAAATATTAATGACTTTAAAGAAAGATCTTTCTGAGCGCGATATTTGCACAAAGTATATAATTCCTGCTTTAAAGAATTCTGGCTGGGATATTGAAAAGCAAGTAAGAGAAGAAGTTTATTTTACTGATGGAAAGATATATATCAAGGGTAATAAATCTAAAAGGGGTATTAGAAAAAGAGCTGATTATATACTTTACTACAAACCAAACATTCCTGTTGCAATTATTGAAGCAAAAAGAAATGAAAAATCTATTAGTTTTGGAATTCAACAAGCTTTGGAATATTCCGATATTTTAGATATTCCCATTGCCTATAGTTCAAATGGTGATGGATTTTATGAACATGACAAGACTTTATCATCAGGTAAGATAGAAAGAAAATTGCCATTACAAGATTTCCCATCACCTGGAGAATTGTGGGAGAGATACAAAAAGTATAAAGGCATTTCTGGTAAAGAACAAGAAGAGATAATTTCTCATGCTTATTATTATGATCTTACAAGTTATCAACCAAGGTATTACCAGCAGATTGCAATTAACCGAACTGTCGAAGCAATAGCTAGAGGGCAAAATAGAATTTTATTAGTTATGGCAACCGGGACTGGAAAAACATATACTGCCTTTCATATTATTTATAGGTTATGGAAAAATAAAATTAAAAAAAGAATCTTATTTTTGGCTGATAGAAATGCCCTTATTGATCAGACAAAAAGAGGTGACTTCAAACCTTTTCAAGACCGCATGACTGTAATACGGAAAAAGAAAATTGACAAGGCTTATGAAATTTATCTTGCCCTTTATCAAGGACTTACCAATTATAATGAAGATAAAGATGCCTATAAAAAGTTTAGCCCAGATTTTTTTGACATGGTTGTTGTTGACGAATGCCATCGTGGTAGTGCCGCTGCTGATAGCGCATGGAGAGAGATTTTAGAATACTTCCATTCTGCCACTCAAATAGGGCTTACTGCTACTCCCAAAGAAACCAAAGAAATATCTAATATCGAATATTTCGGTGAACCAATTTACACTTATTCATTAAAACAAGGTATTGATGATGGTTTCCTGGCGCCATATAAAGTTGTTCGTGTTGGGATCAATATTGATTTGGAAGGATGGCGTCCGGAAGTTGGCAAAACAGATAAAAATGGAAATATTGTAAAAGATAGAATATATAACACTAAAGATTTTGATAGAAATCTTATTATCGACGAAAGAACTACTTTAGTGGCTAAAAGAGTTTCAGAATACTTAAAGAGAACTGATAGGTTCAGTAAAACAATTATCTTTTGTGTAGACATCGATCATGCTGAAAGAATGCGTATTACATTAACTAATGAAAATAACGATTTGGCTAAAAAAAATTATAAATATATTATGAGAATTACCGGAGATGAACCTATTGGAAAAAAAGAGTTAGATAATTTTATCAATCCTGAGGAGACATATCCGGTAATAGCTACAACATCTAAGCTCATGACAACCGGGATTGATGCTCAAACATGTAAATTGATTGTTTTAGAGAGCAATATTCAATCTATGACATAGTTCAAGCAAATTATCGGAAGGGGTACTAGAATAAGAGAAGATTTTGGTAAAACATTTTTCACAATTATGGATTTTCGAAATGTGACAAATTTATTTGCTGATCCATCTTTTGATGGAGAGCCGGTTATGGTCAAAGAATTAGATGGCACAAAAGGAATTACTGACAAAGATATAGAAGAACTTGAACAGGAAAAAGATATCATTGATGAAGAAACAGGTAAAGAAATAGATTTTAATGGAGATTTAGAGGACGATGGTACATATCCGAAAATAATTGAAGGTGGGGATATCGTCAATGATGGAGAATTACATAAAAAAATATATGTTGCCGGAGTCGATGTGTCTATTTTGAATGAAAGAATTCAATATTTAGATGATAATGGTAGATTGATTACTGAAAGCTTAAGAGAGTATACAAAAACAAAATTGTTAAAGGAATTTAGAACACTGGATAACTTTTTATCTAAATGGAACAGTGCTGGAAAAAAGAATGCTATAATCGAAGAGCTGGAAAAAAATGAAATCATTCTTGATAATTTAAAAGAGGAAGTTGAAAAAGATTTAGATATATTTGACCTTATTTGCCATGTAGCCTGGGACAAGAAACCTCTTACCAGAAAAGAAAGAGCAGAAAATGTTCGCAAAAGGGATTATTTTTCAAAATATGAACAAAAAGCAAGAAATGTTTTAAACGCCTTATTGGATAAATATGCCCAGGAGGGAATTAGAAATATTGAAGATTTATCAGTACTAAAAATAAACCCTATAAACAGCTTTGGCACCCCAATAGAAATAATAGATTCTTTTGGTGGTAAAGATAATTATTTAAGAGCAATAAAAGAAATGGAGAAACATATTTACGAGGTAGCCTAAATGAAAAATATTGGAACAATTATAAAATCACTGCAGAACATCATGCGCAAAGATCCTGGTGTAAGTGGAGATGCGCAAAGAATCGAACAGCTTGGCTGGATGATATTCCTAAAAATTATGGATGATAAAGATAAAGAATTATCTTTAGTTCACGAAGATTTTATATCACCCATTCCTGAAAAATTACAATGGAGAAATTGGGCAGCAGATGACGAAGGTATAACAGGAGAAGAATTATTAGATTTTATCAATAACAAACTATTCCCAGATTTAAAAAATTTAGATATATCTTCCGGAAACAAGAGAGCATTTATCATTAGAGAAATTTTTGAAGGCACCAACAATTATATGAAAAACGGCACAATTATAAGGCAAGTAGTTAATAAATTAAATACTATTGATTTCAATCGTTCTGAAGATAGACATGTTTTTGGAGATATATATGAAACAATACTTAAAGATTTACAAAGTGCCGGTAATTATGGTGAATTTTATACACCGCGTGCTATCACTGAATTTATGACAGAAATGATTAAACCCCGATTATGGGAAAAGGTACTAGACCCTGCTTGCGGAACCGGAGGGTTTTTGACCAGTACTATAGATAATATTAAGGAATATGATGTTAAAAATGTTGATGATATAAAGCAACTAGAATCCAATATTCATGGACAGGAATTAAAACCATTGCCTTTTATGCTTTGTGTAACAAATCTGATATTGCATGATATAGAAGTACCCAACATAGATTATATTGACAGCTTAAACCGGGAATATACTTCAATTAAAAGAAAAGATCAGGTTGATGTAATCCTGGCTAATCCTCCATTTGGTGCTTCAGTTGCTGATGGGGTTGAAACTAATTTTCCGATGAACTTCCGTACAAAAGAAAGTGATGATTTATTTTTACTTATAATGATTCGTTACTTAAAAGATAATGGAAGAGCAGCAATTGTATTACCGGATGGTTCACTAACTGGTGATGGAGTAAAACAGCGTATCCGCCAGCACCTACTTGAAACATGCAATCTTCATACAATCGTTAGATTGCCAAATTCAGTATTCAAACCATATGCCAGTGTTGCAACCAATTTACTATTTTTTGAGAAAGGTTATCCTACAAAAGAAATTTGGTATTGGGAACACAAATTACCTGAAGGAATGAAATCCTATTCCAAAACAAAGCCCATTAAAAAAGAAGAATTTAACATATTAAGAGAATGGTGGGACAATCGCCTGGAAAATGAACAAGCGTGGAAAGTACCAATAGACAAAATTAAAGAAAATGGATTTAATTTAGATTTTAAAAATCCCTATATTGCTGAAGAAGAAAAAAATTATTCAAGTCTTGAGATACTTCAGATACTAGAAGAATCTATTCATAAAAGCAATAAGATTATTGCAATTCTAAAGGAAGAATTAAAAAATGAGTAAATGGGAGAATGTTAGAATAGGAGATTTCTTATATCATAGAGAAGGGACGTACAAACCAGATAATCCTAAGGTACGAGATCTTACCCGATTAGAAAAAATAGATTTTGGTGGTAATATTCATCTTGCGAAGAAAAAATCAAAAACTAATATGATAATTATTAAACCAGGCGATTTGGTAATATCAGGAATTAATGTTTCCAAAGGTGCTGTAGCCATTTACCAAGGCAGTGAAGATATTTCAGCAACAATTCATTTTTCCTCGTATAAGTTTGATAAAGAAAAAATAGATATAGACTTTTTTAAATTATTTTTAAAAAGCTCATCGTTCATAGAGCTTTTAAAAGAACAAGTCAAAGCTGGGATTAAAACGGAGATAAAACCGAAGCATATTTTACCTCTAATAATCCATTTGCCAGATAAAAAAGAGCAAACAATTATTGTTAACTGGTTTAATAAAAAACTTAAAAAAATATATAAATTACAAGATGAAATAAATTATCAGGAATTGCTACTGAAGCATTTCCATCAATCTATTCTTCAGGAAGCAATTGAAGGTAAACTAACTGCTGATTGGCGTAAAGAACATCCTGAATTAATTATTGGTGAAAATAGCGCAGAAAGTTTGCTAAAGAAGATAAAAGAAGAAAAAGAGCACTTAATTAGAGAAAATAAAATTAAGAAACAAAAATCATTTCCACCTATAGCAGAAAAAGAAAAACCATTTGGACTTCCAGAAGGCTGGTCATTTTCGCGAATCGGGGATTTAGGATTAATAAATCCAAGAAATTATTTATCAGATGAGTTAAAAGTTTCATTTGTACCAATGAATTTAATATCAGAAGGATATGGAGTTAGACCTAGTTTTTTGGAAAAAAAATGGAATGAGATTAAAATTGGATATACTCATTTTCAAGATGGAGATATAGCATTAGCTAAAATAACTCCATGTTTTGAAAATTCAAAATGTTGTATTTTTAGAAGTTTAATAAATGGTTATGGAGCCGGTACAACAGAGTTACATGTTTTAAGACCTATAACAGGAATTGTTAATTCTGAATACATTTACTTGTTTTTAAAAACCGCAAGCTTTTTAAAAAAAGGTGAAAAATTAATGAAAGGTACTGCAGGACAAAAAAGAGTTCCTTTAAATTATTTTGAGGAAGGCATTATCCCAATTCCCCCTAACCATGAACAAGTTATAATAATAAATCGAATTAATCATATGCTGAATAAAATTAATATTCTGGAAAAACAAATCAACAACCAAGAAAGGCTGTCAGAACAATTAACCCAATCATTACTCAGGGAGGCATTTGAACAAAGTAATTAGTTTTCTTTAGGAGAAAATATAAATGTATTTTTTTGGAGATAACCATGAGACATCAATGGATAAACCCAAACCAGATATTTTTTGTTATGGTGGCTATCTAATTTCAAAAGAAAAGCTAAAACCATTAGAAGAATGTTATTATCAGATAAAAGATGATTATCAAATACCTCATCACTTACCACTGAAATGGAACTTAAAAGATAATTCCTTAGTTAAATTTTATGAAGAAAATAAATCTGACAGAAAACATTGGAGACAGTTCTATATTTGACATATTACATGGGGGAGGTGTTAATGTACATAGAAAAATTAACCATTGAAGGATATAAGAATTTTTCAAAACCCTTTGAAATTAATTTTTCAGGAGGGCTTGATGTATTAGTTGGTGAAAATGGTACAGGAAAGAGCGCTATTATAGATGCCCTTAGACTGCTTTTGCAGGAAAATGAATTTGGCAGAAACTTAATTTCTGATAAAGATTTTCATGCCCCTTTCAAAGATCCTACAAGCCCAGTAAAATCTTTTTGTATTTCTGGATCTTTTAAGGGGCTTTCTGATGAAGAGAAATCTGCTTTTCTCCCTTGGACAGATGAGCAGGGAAATGCCTTGTTAACATTACAAGCTGAAAATAAAATAAATTCTTATGGAAGGTTTAAATATGAATGTTGGGGAGGATTTTCAAAATCCAGCATGTTTGAAAAAGAGCTATTTGAAACAATTCATTGCATCTATCTTCCACCACTACGAGATGCAGAAGCAAAATTAAAAGAAGGAAGAGGGTCTAGGTTAGCCAGGCTTTTAAGGAATTTAAATAAGCAGGAATTAATAAAAGCACAGAAAGAAGATGAGCTTCATGAACTTGAAGAAGCAGTAAACAATTTTAATAAAGAACTAATAACGAAAAAGTCTGTTCAGGATGCTAATAAGCTAATTAAAGACCGATTACAAGAGTTATTGGGTAGTATTTTCGGACAAGATACCCAAATTCAATATTCAGAAACTAATTTCAATCGCATTGTTGAAAATTTACGATTACTTTTTTTCCCAACTATTGAAGCTGACACATCTTCGGAAAAGTTTCGGCACCTTGAGCAGAATAGCTTGGGTTATAATAATTTAATTTATTTTGCCACAGTGTTAGCAGAACTAACAGAATTAACAGAAGAAAATGGAGAAGATTCAAAATATCTAAAATTACTTCTTATCGAAGAGCCAGAAGCCCATTTGCATCCCCAGCTTCAAATTAAGCTTTTGAAATATCTAGAGAAAAAAGCAGAAGAAAAAAATGTACAGATTATTGTAACAACGCATTCACCTGTTTTAGCTTCAGCTATTCCCGTTGACTCAATTACACATTTATCTGGTTCTCCGAATGATTTCTACAAAGCAATTCCTATAAGGAATTGTCAATTAGGTGAAAGTGCTGAGTTTATTTCCCGATGGTTGGATATAACAAAATCAACATTGCTTTTTGCGAAAGGAATTATTTTAGTGGAAGGAATTTCGGAAGCCATGCTGTTGCCGGAATTGGCTAAAATAATCCTTAGAGAGGAAAATGAAAAATTGAAAGAAAAAAAATCACCATCCTCTAGAAGAGAAGAAGATTATAATGAAAATGACAAAAAAAATAATTTTTTTCCATCTTCACTTGAAGAAGCAGGTATATCTGTTATAAATATGAATGGTATTTATTTTAAACATTTCATGCAGCTTTTTTGTGATGTGGAAGGTAGAAATCATGAAGGTAAGATTCCTATTAAATGTGCAGGCATTACTGACAAAGATCCTAAGAAAAATACAAAATTAAATAGTACAAATCCGGCTTTAATTTTAATTCCAATAATAGAAACTTCAAAGAATACAAGATTATTCAAAGGTACGTATCAAACTTTTGAATTTGACTTGGCTATGGAAGGGGATAATTATAAATTGATGATTGAAGTATTAAAAAAATTATGGCCTTCTGAAGGAACAGTCAAAGAGGGATTAAATCATTTGTTAGATATGGATTTGAAAAATGATGAAAATAAAAAAAAGAGAACCAAAATTGCATGCCATATTCTAAAACGAATTGAAGACAGTAAAATTGGAAAAGGTCATTTTTCCCAGGAGTTAGCCGAGCGAGTTTTTATCAGTAATCAATTTAGAGTTCCGGAATATATCAAAAAAGCTATCATCTGGGTATGCGAAAGGAATTTTAATGAAACAGCAGAGGATTGACAAGGTTTGTCGGGTAATTTTCCCTCAACGAGAACATAAAAAAATTTGTAGTCCAACTGAATGCAATTTATACCCAACAACTTATAAGAATTGTCATATTGCAGAGAAAACAGATAATCAGTTAAAGTATATTCTGTCTTCCAAAAAAGATAACATTTTATTAAAAGCATGTCCGGGAAGTGGAAAAACAGAAGTAATAGGATTGAAAGCAGCCTATGAATTTCAGTTATGGAAGTATAAAAATAATGGTATTGCAATCCTGACTTTTACCAATAATGCCGCTAATACGATCAGGGAAAGAGTTCAGCAATTCGCAGGAATTGGAAAAACCACTTATCCTCATTTTATTGGTACAATTGATAGCTGGTTGCATGGTTATCTATCTAATCCTTTTGGCTCATTAATTACAGGTTACGAAGGTAAGGCAGGAGATAAAAGTATCAAGGTAGTTGAAGATAATATTTCTGATGGATGGATAAAAAATTATAAGTGCAAGACATCATATTATTATGAAGATAAAAAGGGTAAATTAATGTCTTTGCCGCTTTATGCCAATAATATTCGATTTGATGTTGAAAATAAGAGTTGTAAAATAAAAAAATCAAGAGGAACCGAAGAATATCTATTAGATAAAAAATATTTTGTATCTGAAGCATTTCAAAAATTTATTTTAGATAAAAAATGGCTAACTTTAAAATGTATGAGAAATGGGTTTTTTGAGGTGAAGCAAAAATTTTGGCATGACGGGTTTGCGACATATTGCGATATTGAGTGTATTTGTCACCAATTATTAAAAAAACACATTGATATTACCCAAAGATTATCTCAAAGATTTCCTCTTATTATAATTGACGAGTGTCAGGATTTATCATTGGTTCAACTTGAAATATTTAAATTTCTGATACAGTTCGGAACATCATTCCATTTTGTTGGTGATTTAAATCAGGCTATTTATGAATTTAAAAAAGTTAATCCTAAAGAAGTAGAAAAATTTGCTGAGGAAAATAAATTTGAGCGATTAAATCTATCAGATAATTTTAGAAGTTGTCAACCAATCGTTGATTTATGCCAAAAAATTGTGAAGGGAGAATATGTTATTAGCCAGGAATCCCCACCTTATTATCAATCATGTGTTTGCATTCAATATAAAAAGGATGAGGTAGCAATTTTACCTGATCGATTCGAGAAACATCTTAGGAAAGAAGGAATTAACACTGATAAGTCAGCTATCTTAGCTCGAGGATGGTCAATGGTTAATAAATTAAATGGTTTGGACAAAAAAGAAAACAATACACCTCAATTTCAAATGGCAAAAGCAATTTATTTATATAAAAAGTATAAAAATGGAAACGATGAATTGATGGATGAAGCATTGAAATATTTGGGTGAATTTTTGGTTAAAAAATATTATAAAGGTAAATATTATAATGTACGTCAATATTTTTGTCCAAAAATTGTTGAATCCCCAATGAGATGGCGTATTTTTTTGTTAAAAATTCTAGAAGAATTAATAAAAAAAGATTATAACATGAATGATTTAACAAAAAATTGGAAAGAATGGGCAGCATGTGTGAGAAGGCAACTTAATCTGATTGTACGCAACTTTGATTCGATTTTACAATGCACTGATTTTTCACTTAAAAAAATTGAAGCTTTAAATTTCAATTCTCCTAGAAATCTGGGAGAGAAAAGGGTTATTGATACACTAAGTTCAGGGAAGAAAAGCTACACAAAAATATTAATAACAACTATTCATAAAGCGAAGGGAAAAACTTTTGAAGCTGTATTATTAGTATCCAATAGTCAAAAGGGTAATCAAGGAGGGCATTGGGAGGAATGGCTAAAAGATGCTAGTGCGGAATCTGCGCGTATTTCTTATGTTGCTAGCTCCAGACCAAAAAAGTTGTTAGTTTGGGCAATACCTGAAACAAAAGATTTAGTAAAAATTAAAGAATTAGGTTTCCATATTGAATAATGTTTGTATAATGGGGTCTATAATTGAAAAATAACATACAACTATAGAATAATCTTATCAACCAGGACAGCCAAACAACTTTCTTTATGCCAGAATGAGAACATATGGACAGAGGGAACAAGGGCTATAAGAAGAAACAAATAGGTAAATGTTATGTTGCAGAGAAAAGAGATGGGGGTCTATAATTGAAAAATAACATTCAACTATAGAATAATCTGATCAGTCAGGATAGTCAAATAACTTTCTTTATGCCAGAATAGAATAAGAGAAAGAAGGGGGTCAGGTCTTGAATTATAAGTTTTTAATTTTTCCATTATTCCTATGACTGACCAGAACATTACGTATCCAATTTCCCGGAGCAATCTATTGTATTATATCCCGGGGAAATTCCAAAGGAAATATCTTTCTCAACAAAGATGATTTCAATGATTTTCTTGCCATTCTCTGTAAGGTCACCAAACGTTATCATCTTCTCATACATTCCTATTGCCTCATGCACAATCATTACCACTTACTCTTAGAAACCCCGGAAGGAAATCTCTCCCAGGGGATAAGACAACTAAATGGCACCTATACCCAGTATATAAACAAAAAATACCAGAGAGTAGGCCATCTCTTCCAGGGAAGGTTTAAATCCATCCTGGTAGAAAAAGAAAACTACCTCTTAGAGCTTTCCCGCTACATTGCCTTAAATCCTCTAAGAGCCAATTTAGTAGAAGACCCCAAAGACTGGCCCTATAGCTCCTATCCACAAGCTATTGGTATTGCCAAAAAGATTCCCTGTCTTTTCTCAGACTGGATACTCTCCCAATTTGGCCCGGATAAAAAGACGGCCATAATCTCTTATCAAGAATTTGTCCTCTCCGGCATCAACAAAGAATCACCCTTTAAACAGGTCAAAGGGCAGTGGTCTTCCCCCGATAATCCGGACACCAAGTTAAGATACTTTTTCTGACATTAACATTTCATATTCCTCCGGACTGTAGTAGCCTAAAGAGGAATGCAATCTTTCCCTGTTGTAAAAGATTTCGATG
>Ga0334895_1002653_pt1 | contig 14777 bp, 8 predicted proteins | sample GraSluR3_MG_7_FD_207229 | JGI IMG/M metagenome (GOLD analysis project Ga0334895, IMG submission 207229) | Sludge microbial communities from methane-producing bioreactor in Wageningen University, Netherlands - Granular Sludge_31_05-R3 | ecosystem: Engineered > Bioreactor > Anaerobic > Unclassified... | reverse complement strand
CAAAAAGGGCCGCTCCAATTAAGGAACGGCCCCTGATGTAAAGTCGGCGACTACCTACTCTCCCACTTGCGCAGTACCATCGGCGATGGCGGGCTTAACTTCTCTGTTCGGAATGGGAAGAGGTGGAACCCCGCCGCTATAGTCACCTTAAGACTTTTAATATCTTAACATGAAGGTAGAAAGTTAATATAACTCTGCCCAGAAAGCTCACGGGCAATTAGTACTGCTCGGCTTTGACGTTACCGTCTTTACACCTGCAGCCTATCAACGTCGTAGTCTGCGACGACCCTTAAGGGAGATCTCATCTTGAAATGAGCTTCGCACTTAGATGCTTTCAGTGCTTATCTCTTCCGAACATAGCTACCCAGCGATGCTCCTGGCGGAACAACTGGTACACTAGAGGTTCGTCCAACACGGTCCTCTCGTACTAGTGTCAGGGTTTCTCAAATCTCCTGCGCCCACAACAGATAGGGACCGAACTGTCTCACGACGTTCTGAACCCAGCTCGCGTGCCACTTTAATCGGCGAACAGCCGAACCCTTGGGACCTTCTTCAGCCCCAGGATGTGACGAGCCGACATCGAGGTGCCAAACCGCCGCGTCGATGTGAGCTCTTGGCGGCGATCAGCCTGTTATCCCCGGAGTACCTTTTATCCTTTGAGCGATGGCCCTTCCATACGGAACCACCGGATCACTATGCTCTACTTTCGTACCTGGTCGACTTGTCAGTCTCGCAGTCAAGCACCCTTATGCCATTACACTCTTCGCACGGTTACCAATCGTGCTGAGGGTACCTTGAGAAGCCTCCGTTACTCTTTTGGAGGCGACCACCCCAGTCAAACTACCCACCAAACACTGTCTCCCGCTTTCACGGAATTAGGTTTCAGATAAATGAAGGGTCGTATTTCAAGGTTGACTCCACGACTCCTGGCGAAGCCGCTTCATAGTCTCCGACCTATCCTACACATCACTTACCCAAAATCAATGTTAAGCTGTAGTAAAGGTTCACGGGGTCTTTCCGTCCCGTTGCGGGTATCCGGCATCTTCACCGGAACTACAATTTCACCGAGCTCGTGGCTGAGACAGTGCCCAGATCGTTACACCATTCGTGCAGGTCGGAACTTACCCGACAAGGAATTTCGCTACCTTAGGACCGTTATAGTTACGGCCGCCGTTTACCGGGGCTTCAATTCAGAGCTTCTCATCCCGAAGGACAATAACCCCCCCTCTTAACCTTCCGGCACCGGGCAGGTGTCAGGCCTTATACTTCATCTTGCGATTTCGCAAAGCCATGTGTTTTTGCTAAACAGTCGCCTGGGCCATTTCTCTGCGTCCCGCCCTGAAGCGGGAGACCTTTTTCCCAAAGTTACAGGTCTAATTTGCCTAGTTCCTTAGCCACGGATCACTCGAGCACCTTAGGATTCTCTCCTTGACTACCTGTGTCGGTTTGTGGTACGGGCACCATATACCTGAAGCTTAGAGGTTTTTCTCGGAAGCATGATTACTGTCACTATCCGCTTGCCCGAAGGCTCACGGTACTATCAGGTTCACCATCACCCAGCTCTTAACCCGGTGATATAGCTACTCCCTTTAACGTACTATTCCGTCAGTACGCGGACATGTCACTTCTCCGTCACCCCATCGCAGTATACGGTGGTACTGGAATATTAACCAGTTGTCCATCGGTATCTCCCTTCGGATTAACCTTAGGCCCCGACTAACCCTGATCCGATTAGCGTTGATCAGGAAACCTTAGTCTATCGGTGTGGAGGTTTCCCACCTCCATTATCGTTACTTATGCCTACATTTTCTTTTCCAGACGCTCCAGCAAACCTCACAGTTCACCTTCTGCGCAGTCTGGAATGCTCCCCTACCAATCCCGACCTAAGTCGGGAGTCCATAGCTTCGGTAATATGCTTATGCCCGATTATTATCCACGCACAACCGCTCGACTAGTGAGCTGTTACGCACTCTTTAAATGAATGGCTGCTTCCAAGCCAACATCCTAGCTGTCTAAGCAGTCGCACTTCGTTTAATTCAACTTAGCATATATTTCGGGACCTTAGCTGATGGTCTGGGTTATTCCCCTCTCGGACACGGACCTTAGCACCCATGCCCTCACTCCTGGAGAACATATTACAGCATTCGGAGTTTGTCAGGGGTTGATAGGCGGTGAAGCCCTCTAGCCCTATCAGTAGCTCTACCTCTGTAATACTTGACTCCAAGGCTGCACCTAAATGCATTTCGGGGAGTACGAGCTATTTCTCAGTTTGATTGGCCTTTCACCCCTACCCTCAGTTCATCCAAAGACTTTTCAACGTCTACTGGTTCGGTCCTCCATCCCGTGTTACCGGAACTTCAACCTGACCAAGGGTAGATCACAAAGTTTCGCGTCTACTCCCACTAACTGTACGCCCTGTTCAGACTCGCTTTCGCTTCGGCTCCAACTCTTTAAGTCTTAACCTCGCTAGTGAGATGTAACTCGTAGGCTCATTATGCAAAAGGCACGCCGTCATCCAAACACAAGTGCCTGGACTCCGACCGTTTGTAAGCAAACGGTTTCAGGTACTATTTCACTCCCCTGTGCGGGGTGCTTTTCACCTTTCCCTCACGGTACTGGTCCACTATCGGTCTCTCAGGAGTATTTAGCCTTGCCAGATGGTCCTGGCTGATTCTGACAGGATTCCTCGTGTCCCGCCATACTCAGGATACTGCTAAACATCTATATACTTACAAGTACGGGACTATCACCCCCTGTGGTCTGACTTTCCAGACAGTTCCTCTTCATATATAAACACTATGACGCAGTCCTACAACCCCGGTACCGCCAAAACGATACCGGTTTGGGCTGTTCCCCGTTCGATCGCCACTACTAAGGGAATCACTATATTGTTTTCTTTTCCTCCGGGTACTTAGATGTTTCAGTTCCCCGGGTTCGCCCTCCGTTTAACCGGAGTCTCAGGCCTTCAGCCTGAGGGGTTACCCCATTCGGAAATCTGCGGATATAACGGATATTTGCTCCTCCCCGCAGCTTATCGCAGCTTGTCACGTCCTTCTTCGCCTCTGAGAGCCAAGGCATCCACCGTTTGCCCTTATTTACTTTCTTGAGTGAATTATATTAACTTTCCTAATACCATCATGTCAAAGAACTGCGGTGATTAACGATATCAGATTTAAGATTTAATCACCTTATGTGGAGAATAACGGATTCGAACCGTTGACCCCCTGCGTGCAAGGCAGGTGCTCTAGCCAGCTGAGCTAATTCCCCATGCTGTTTTCTTGAGTCCTTAGCCCGGTTGACCCTCCCGACCAAGGTCGGGATGCTCTAGCCAGCTGAGCTAATTCCCCATGCTGTTTTCTTGAGTCCTTAGCCCGGTTGACCCTCCCGACCAAGGTCGGAGTGCTCTAGCCAGCTGAGCTAATTCCCCATTTATTCGCCGTAGTCCCGCCCAGACTTGAACTGGGGACCTCTACATTATCAGTGTAGCGCTCTAACCACCTGAGCTACGGGACTATATGAGATAAAGAGACAGGCGGAAAAGAGATTTCCGCAAAAGAGTACACCGAAATTAACTTCTCCAGAAAGGAGGTGTTCCAGCCGCACCTTCCGGTACGGCTACCTTGTTACGACTTAGCCCCAGTCACCGGTTTTACCCTAGGCCGCTCCTTGCGGTTACGGACTTCAGGCACCCCCAGCTTCCATGGCTTGACGGGCGGTGTGTACAAGGCCCGGGAACGTATTCACCGCGCCATGGCTGATGCGCGATTACTAGCGAATCCAGCTTCACGGAGTCGAGTTGCAGACTCCGATCCGAACTGAGACCGGCTTTCGAGATTTGCACCTGGTCACCCAGTAGCTGCCCTCTGTACCGGCCATTGTAACACGTGTGTAGCCCTGGACATAAGGGCCGTGCTGATTTGACGTCATCCCCACCTTCCTCTCGGTTTACACCGGCAGTTTCGCTAGAGTCCCCGGCATTACCCGCTGGCAACTAACGATAAGGGTTGCGCTCGTTATGGGACTTAACCCGACACCTCACGGCACGAGCTGACGACAACCATGCAGCACCTTGCAAACAGTCCCGAAGGAAAAGCGAGTTTCCCCGCTATGCAGTCTACATTTAAGCCCAGGTAAGGTTCCTCGCGTATCATCGAATTAAACCACATGTTCCTCCGCTTGTGCGGGCCCCCGTCAATTCCTTTGAGTTTCAACCTTGCGGCCGTACTCCCCAGGTGGATCACTTAATGCTTTTGCTTAGCCGCTGACTGTGTATCGCCAACAGCGAGTGATCATCGTTTACGGCGTGGACTACCAGGGTATCTAATCCTGTTTGCTCCCCACGCTTTCGTGCCTCAGCGTCAGTATCGGTCCAGTAAGCTGCCTTCGCAATCGGTGTTCTGGGTAATATCTAAGCATTTCACCGCTACATTACACATTCCGCCTACCTTAACCAAACTCAAGACCAACAGTATCAATGGCAATTCTACAGTTAAGCTGCAGGATTTCACCACTGACTTATTAATCCGCCTACGCACCCTTTAAACCCAATGAATCCGGATAACGCTCGCATCCTCCGTATTACCGCGGCTGCTGGCACGGAGTTAGCCGATGCTTATTCCTGAAGTACTGTCAAGCCCCGTCACGACAGAGTGTTTCTTCCTCCAGAAAAGCAGTTTACAACCCATAGGGCCGTCTTCCTGCACGCGGGATGGCTGGTTCAGGCTTGCGCCCATTGACCAATATTCCTCACTGCTGCCTCCCGTAGGAGTCTGGTCCGTGTCTCAGTACCAGTGTGGGGGATCACCCTCTCAGGCCCCCTAAACATCGTAGCCTTGGTGGGCCGTTACCCCGCCAACTAGCTAATGTTAAGCATGCCCATCCCGTACCACCGGAGTTTTAATTACCAAAAGATGCCTCTTAATAATATTATGGGGTATTAGTCCGAATTTCTTCGGGTTATCCCCCGGTACAGGGCAGGTTGCATACCTGTTACTCACCCGTGCGCCGGTCGCCATCTAAGTATTGCTACCTAATGCTGCCCCTCGACTTGCATGTGTTAAGCCTCCCGCTAGCGTTCATCCTGAGCCAGGATCAAACTCTTCATTGTATAATTTATCTTAAATATACCTTCAAAGTAAATCCCGGTATTACTCTCAAAGAATTACTACCTATTAAAAATTAGTGCTTCTGCGGGCCTCTCTGCGCCCGCCTGTCTTTATCTCAATATATTCAAAGAACTCTCTCAATTATACCCCCCCAAAAAAATGAGGAAAGGGACGACAAAGATAATGCTTCACTAAATTCTCTGCAAATTATTTCTTCAGATTTTTAACGCAACACAACCTTTACATCAAGGCTCTGTCTGTCAATATAATACACTGAAGAAGCTTTCCAAAGCACCCGCTTTCCTATGAAAGCGGGTGCAAAAGTAATATGTTGTTTCATATTCGCAATGATTTTCCTGATTATTTTTTTCTGAATAACAGGAAGAAGCTGCCGAATCTTACAACTTTAGTCCTGAGTGGACCAAATCCTTGCTCCTACGGCTGCAGCCCTCTGGGAACTGTAGCTTTCCGCAGGCCTCATGATGACTAATATTATGACACCGTTTGTGTCGACATGTGAATTGAATTAGTTATTTTAGCGCCATAGACAGAAAGGATGGAGAACCTGGTTATAATACCAACCTACAATGAATCTGAGAATATTGAGCCTCTGATACGGGCAATTAAAAGCCTGGAGCACAGATTTGATATACTGATAATAGACGACAACTCTCCCGACGGCACTGCCTCAATTGTTAAGAGAATGCAGAAGGAGCATGATGGTATTCATCTTATTGAAAGAGAGGGAAAACTAGGGCTCGGTACGGCATACATTACGGGATTCAGATGGGCATTGGAGAAGGACTACCATTATATATATGAGATGGACGCAGACTTCTCTCACGATCCCAATGATCTTGTAAGACTATACAGAACCTGCAAAGAAGAGGGAGCGGATGTAGCAATAGGGTCACGCTATATAAGCGGAGTCAACGTGGTCAACTGGCCTCTGAGCAGGGTGTTAATGTCTTATTTTGCTTCTATATATGTAAGGGTGATAACCGGCATGAAGATAAAGGATACTACAGCCGGATTCAAATGTTATCGCCGGGAGGTGCTTGAAAATATCAAACCTGAACTTATAAAATCGGTTGGATATGCATTTCAGATCGAGATGAAATTCAACGCCTGGAAGATGGGCTATAATATCGTTGAGATCCCGATAATTTTCACGGAAAGAAAGATGGGTTCATCAAAAATGTCAGGAGGAATATTCAACGAGGCTCTCTGGGGGGTACTGAGGATGAAAATAAGGAGTATTTTCCGCAGGCATGGCAAATTACTAAAACAAACCGGGTCATGAATGTTATCCATATCAAAAAAGGCACAATAATAAATGAAGGAAGGAGATTCGCGGGAGACCTGTTGATCGCTAATGAAAAAATAGCCGCTATAGGCAACATTGACAAAAGCATTGTTCCTGATAATGCCCGGATTATCGATGCTAACGGAATGTATGTAATTCCCGGTATTATTGATGACCAGGTACACTTCAGAGAACCGGGGCTCACCCACAAGGGATCAATATTCACAGAATCAAGGGCAGCAGCTGCAGGAGGAGTTACAACATTTATGGAGATGCCAAATACAAACCCTCCGACAACGACCAAAGCAAATCTACTGGCAAAGCTGGCAATAGCAAATGAAACGTCATTAATAAACTATGCTTTCTATTTAGGTGCCACCAACGACAACATCAATGACCTGCTCGATACCGACAGGTCACTCTATTGCGGAATAAAGGTATTTATGGGTTCATCGACAGGCAATATGCTTGTTGATAATGAGGCAACACTGAGGGAGATATTCAGGAATGTAAAGGCACCGGTGGCATGTCATTGTGAAGAGGAAGAGATTGTCAAAAGGAATTTTGAGTCGGCCCGGCTCAAATATGGAAATAAGATACCTGTCTACCTTCACCCTGAGATCAGGAGCCGTGAAGCTTGCTTGACATCATCATCGAAAGCAGTTGCACTTGCCAGGGAATATGGCACGAGGCTGCATATTCTGCATCTCTCCACTGCCGATGAAATCAAACTATTCGACAACAACAAACCTCTTGATCAGAAACTTATAACAGGTGAGGTCTGCGTTCACCATCTATGGTTCGACGAGGCTGCCTACGACATCAAAGGGAATTTCATAAAATGGAACCCGGCGATAAAAACTGCATTCGACAGAAAAGCATTAAGGGAAGCCGTTAACAGTGACCTTATTGATATAATTGCAACAGATCACGCACCTCATACTATTGAAGAAAAAAGCAGGTCATACAATGAAGCGCCTTCGGGCGGACCGCTTGTTCAGCATTCACTTGTTGCCATGCTTGAACTGCATCACCAGGGAATCATAAGTCTTGAAAAGATTGTGGAGAAGATGTGCCATAACCCGGCACTGCTTTTCCGGATTGAAGAGAGAGGTTTCATACGGGAAGGCTACAAGGCAGACATCTGTATTGTTAATCCTGACGACCCATGGAAAGTATGGTACGACAATATCCTGTACCGTTGCGGCTGGTCTCCTTTTACCGGGCAAACATTCAAATCGAAGGTTATGACAACCGTTGTTAACGGGAATATTGTATACGATAACGGTATCATTAATAATGACTACAGGGGACAACAGGTCCGCTTCAGATTCTGACGATAATGACTAAACTGACACGCTTTCTCCTCAGTGCATCTGTTTTATCTCTGTTTTTTCTGACAGGCTGCCACAATCGTACCAGTAGTGATGCTCCTGTAAGACCGGGACCTGTTGCAGAGGCCGATTCCGGCTTCATTCTCATTGCAAAAGATATTAATTACGATGTTATTGTAAACCCTCCCGCTGAAGCTGATCCCTGGGAAACTGAAAGGATGAGTGGATATAATGGCAACATTATGATAGAAGACCTGTTTCAAAAGTTGTATGCAGAAAAACTGCAGGCTTATGACATGCTAACAGGAGAATCGATTACACCTGCGGATGTAAGAAAACTTGTAATTGAGATGAATTCTGCAGGCACAGGTGTTGCAAAGTTGCAGTTTACAGAGGACTGGTACTATAATCCGGCCACGAGTGAGATCAAAAAGATTGTAAAATCGATAATACTGGGGTATGAATTCAGAGACAGCCAGGGCACATTGTTCGGGCACAGGGCTCTCTTTAAGCTTATTCTTGCTGAATGATGATTTAAGAAGGTTTTTAATCACAAGATTTGTTCGTATTTTTGTACCAACCCATACCCAAAACTAACCTTAATGAATAGTTACAATATTACTACCCTAAATGATTTTATCATTCAGAAGCAAAAGGATTTTTCTTTTGCAAAGGGAGAGCTTTCGACACTGCTTCATCACATAGGCACTGCCGCCAAAATGGTAAATACCAAGATACGCAGGGCCGGACTGGTTGAGATTCTTGGCAAGGCAGGCTCCATAAATGTTCAGGGCGAGACTCAGCAAAAGCTTGATATATATGCCGATGAGGTTTTTATTGACGCTCTGCTTTCAAGCGGTGAATGCTGCGGTCTTGCTTCTGAAGAGAATCAGAGCGAGATAGTCTTTACCGATGCTTTCGGAAGGGATGGCAAATACGTTGTATGTATAGACCCTCTTGACGGATCTTCAAATATTGACGTTAATGTTTCCGTGGGGTCCATATTTTCCATCTACCGCCGGCTTTCGCCGAGGGGAGAGAAGGCCACAAAGGAGGATTTCCTGCAGCCAGGATCGCGTCAGGTAGCTGCAGGATATGTCATTTACGGCTCTTCAACAATGCTGGTGTATACAACAGGAAATGGCGTCAACGGATTCACTCTTGATCCCTCCATGGGAGAATTCTGCCTCTCCCATCCGGATATCAAAACCCCGGCAGACGGGCATATTTACTCAGTTAATGAGGGTAATTATGTAAAGTTTCCCACAGGTGTGAAGCAATATATCAAATACTGCCAGGAAAAGGAAGATACAACTAACCGGCCATATACATCAAGGTATATAGGATCGCTGGTATCAGATTTTCACCGGAACCTTCTGAAAGGGGGTATCTTTCTTTACCCTCAGTACGAAAATGCTCCCCGCGGGAAGCTTCGCCTGGTATATGAATGCAATCCCATCTCGTTCCTGGCTGAACAGGCCGGAGGAAAAGCATCTGATGGCCACAAGAGGATACTTGATCTCGAACCTTCATCGTTACATGAAAGAGCTCCTTTTTATGTAGGTTCAGTAAATATGGTCAGGAAGCTGGAGGAGTTTCTTGATTTCTGCAAGGACAACGATTGTGAATGAACGGTCGCCGACATCTGGTCATAAGAGGGTTACTGATCCGGCAAACCTCTACAGAACGCATGAACTGTATGAACAGCTCTTAAAGGAGGCTGAACTTGTTAAGCCAGAGGCAATTGAACTTGAGGGACTTACAGGATCATCAGCGTCATTGATTTCAGGGGCTATTTTTAATGATTCCGGCTCACATTTTCTGGCAATACTTCCTGAAAAGGATGATGCGGCCTGGTTCTATAACGATCTCGTTTCCCTGGCGGGAGAGGAATCGGTGTTTTTTTTCCCATCAGGATACAAACGGTCTGCAAGATACAACCAGACCGACCCTGCTAATATTGTTCTCAGGACAAACGTTTTGAGCAGGCTTGCCTCAGGAGAGGGAAGGAGTTATATAGTAACCTATCCTGAGGGCATTATGGAAAAGGTCATAAGCAGAAGAAACCTCAGAAAAAACACCCTTAAGATAAAAAGAGGCGAAGATCTCTCCCCTGACTTTATCGAAGAAGTATTGCAGGAATACGGTTTTGTGCGGACAGACTTTGTTTATGAGCCCGGCCAATATGCTGTCAGGGGCAGTATTACAGATCTTTTCTCATTCTCAACAGACAAGCCTTTCCGTCTTGATTTTGACGGAAACACGATTGAATCTATAAGAATATTCAATCCTGACGACCAGCTTTCTGAAAAGATAGTGAACGAAATAAATGTTATTCCCAACATACAGGATGTAACCATCGAGGAGGTTAAGGATTCTCTGTTTGATTTTGTACCTGACAGCACGGTTATATGGATCCATTCACCTGATTATTGCAGGGAGCGAATTAATGAGATATACTTTGGCCATGGTTCGCCAGGGCCGGAAGAGCCTGATGACAGGGGCCACGCATCTCTGCTTACAGGAAACCGGGTGTTTGAGGAGATAAAACGTTTCAGGAGTTTCATTACAGGAAAAAACAGCACCCTGGCTGTAGCAAGGAGTTTTTCATTCAATACCGAACCGCAGCCTAATTTCAGCAAGAATTTCACCCTGCTGGGTGACAGGCTGAGAGAAAACATGGAAAAGGGCTACAGTAATTGCATAGTTTCCGAGAATGAGGCCCAGATAGAGAGATTACGTAACATATTCTCAGAAATTGATCCCGAAATAGCTTTTGATACCCTTCTTTTTAACCTACACGGAGGATTCATTGATCACGACCTTAAGACAGTTCTTTATACCGACCACCAGATATTCGACAGATACCACCGCTTCAGGATCCGCGGCTATTTCACCAGAAAGGATAGTATTTCACTAAAGGAGATTACCGGTCTCAATCCGGGCGACTATGTAGTTCATGCCGATCATGGTATCGGTCGTTTCGGAGGACTTGAGAAGATAGAGGTAAATGGCCGGATTCAGGAGGCCATAAAACTGGTTTACAGAGACAATGACACCCTCTACGTTGGTATTCATTCCCTTCACCGTATATCAAAATACAAGGGACGTGAAGCTGAGGAACCAAGAATACACAAGCTTGGATCGGGGGCATGGCAAAAGCTTAAGCAGGAAACCAAGCGGAAGATCAAGGATATTGCACGCGACCTGATAAAGATATATGCCGCGAGAGTTACCATGCCAGGCACTTCTTATTCCCCCGATTCATATCTTCAGAGAGAGCTTGAGGCATCATTCATATATGAAGATACACCCGATCAGCTGGCAGCAACAGAACTTGTGAAGAGAGATATGGAGAGTCAGCATCCGATGGACAGGTTAATATGCGGAGATGTTGGCTTTGGAAAGACTGAAGTGGCTGTCAGGGCCGCCTTCAAGGCTGCCACCGACGGAATGCAGACAGCTGTCCTGGTTCCTACAACAATACTTGCACTTCAGCACTACAGAACCTTTCTATCAAGACTGGAGGGGTTTCCCTGCAGGGTAGATTATATCAGCCGGCATCGAAAATCTGCAGATCAGAAGAAAATCGCATCACAGATTTCCGATGGTTCAATTGATATTATAATAGGCACACATCGCCTTGTAGGAGAAGATATCAGATTCAGGAATCTTGGCCTCCTGATTGTGGACGAGGAGCAGCGTTTCGGAGTAGCCGTTAAGGAGAAGATTAAAAAACTGAAAGCCAGCGTTGACACACTGACACTAACCGCCACACCAATACCAAGAACCCTGCAGTTCTCGCTCATAGGCGCACGCGACATGTCAGTCATAAACACCCCGCCACCCAACAGAGTGCCAATAGTTACAGAGCTGCACGGCTTCAATGAGGATATTATAAGAGAGGGTATTGAATATGAAGTTGAACGTAATGGTCAGGTCTTCTTCATCCATAACAGAGTCGACAGTATTAAAGTCATGCAGGGTACCATAGAGCGAATATGTCCTGGCATTAAGACCGCGGTAGTTCATGGTAAAATGCCAGGGCAGGAGGTGGAAAAGATAATGTCCGGATTTATCCAGGGAGATTATGATGTATTACTTGCAACGACTATAATTGAATCAGGCCTTGATATTCCGAATGCAAACACCATTTTTATAAATGAGGCCCACCAGTTCGGATTATCGGAGCTGCATCAACTCAGGGGCCGGGTTGGCAGGTCGAACCGGAAAGCTTTCTGCTATCTTCTCACGCCACCTCTCACTTCACTCTCTCATGATGCCCGCAGAAGAGTCCTGGCAATTGAGGAATTTTCCGGATTGGGAAGTGGCTTCAATATTGCGTTACAAGATCTTGATATAAGGGGAGCCGGGAACCTCCTTGGTGGAGAACAGAGCGGTTTCATAGCAGATATTGGCTTTGAAACATACCAGAAGATACTTAAGGAAGCTGCTATGGAACTCAGGGAGGAGGAAGGCTACGTGCCGGAAGAAATTGGTGAGACTGAAAAAAGTCATAAACCTGATTATATAGCAGCTGATGTCCAGATAGATACTGATCTTGAGATAATGTTCCCTGATGATTACGTTTCGAATATCCCTGAGCGCATAAGACTATACAGGGAACTTAACGAGATTCAGAATGAAAAAGAACTTGAAGATTTCGAATTGAGGCTGAAAGACCGGTTTGGCCCAATACCTACCGAAGCAAATTCACTTTTAAGAGTGGTAAGGCTCAAATGGATAGCATCATCCATGGGTATGGAAAAGATATCACTCAAAGGTAATATGATGATTATCACCTTCGATTCTGATCCTGACTCACCATTCTACCGCTCACCAAAGTTTGCCTCCCTTATGAATTATGTAAACCGGAGGCAGAACCAGATGAGGATGCGACAGAAAGAAAACAGGCTTACTCTCACTGTGACAGAGATAAACACCATCAGTGCAGCGCATAAAATTCTGTCCGGAATGTCTGAATCCCTGTAGTTTTTTCTATTTTTGTGCCGCCGGTCTTGCAGGAGATGAATCTGATTATTGATATAGGTAACACATCGCTGAAGATTGCTCTGATTGAGAGCGATCAAATCATTCTTAAGTCAAAACTGACAGGTTTTGAATCGATGATAAAGTTTGTCGGCGATATGGAACAACCTGTAAAGAAAGCTATCCTATCAACCGTCAGGGATGTTCCCGAGCCTGTTATAGCTGATATAAAGAATATTGCAGAATACTTTCATCATCTTACACATGCTTCCTCCTTCCCGTTTAAAATTGATTACCAGACACCTCAAACTCTTGGGATGGACAGGCTCGCTGCTGTCGCCGGGGCATACAATAAATATGCAGACAGTAACGTTTTGGTAATCGACGCAGGCACAGCGGTGACATATGATCTGCTGACAAAAGAGACATATCGCGGTGGCTCAATATCGCCGGGTCTGGATATACGCTTCAGGGCACTCAGCAGTTTTACGGGAAGATTGCCATTGGTTGAAAGAAATGAAGATACGATTTTTCCGGCCAGCAGTACTGTCAGCGGAATAAACTGCGGAGTGGTTAATGGAATTGTTTTTGAAATAAATGAGTATATTCGCAGTTTTAAAAAAATATATCCCGACGGAATGGTTATAATGACCGGAGGCGACGCAGAGTTTCTGTCAGCCAAAATGGATGAGAAGGTAACACTGGAGCCCGAACTTGTAACCAGGGGATTGAATTTCATACTTGAGTATAATGCGCATTAAAAACTATAGAATCCTTGCATTGATAGCAGGTATGTCGATTTTCTTTTCGGCATATGGTCAGAAGATGGTCAACTCACCTTATGCAAGGTTCAATCTTGGAATGCTGGAACCGGCCTATAATTTCAGGTCGGCAGGTATGGGTGGAGTATCTGTTTCACTTAAGGACAATACTTCAGTTTCATGGACGAATCCTGCCTCCTATGCCAGCCTGGACACCAACTCTTTTGTATTCGACATAGGCATAGACTATACTGCTGCTTACCTGAAAGACAGGTCGGGCAGCCATTTCAGTGACGATATGAACTTCGACCACCTGGTAATATCATTTCCCCTGGCAAAGGGTATTGGTTTTACGGCAGGGTTGTTGCCATACAGCAACGGTTATTACTACATCTCCCGTCAGATCACCGAAGACGATCCGGAATATGACCCTCTGACCGGAACCCTGAACATCAGCCACAAGGGAACAGGCGGTTTGAACCGAGCCTTTCTTGGAACCGGAATGGCTTTGGTTCCTAATCTCTCTGCAGGAGTTAACATGAGTGTCCTCTTCGGTGAGTTGAACAGAATAAATGAGTATTACTTCGAGTCTGATCCGACTTCCTTTATCAGCCGCAGCGAAGAAAAAATGACAGTGAGGGGTTTTGGATTTGAAGCAGGTCTGCAATATACCATCAACCTTAAAAACAGGAAGTCAATTACTCCCGGAATAGCATGGTCTGTCGGAAGCGAATACAAATCAAACTACAGCGATTTGTTCATGCGCTTTTCCAACTACGGACAGCCGCCCTATTCTCCCGACACGTTGACAAAAACAGATATCCCTGATGGTCGTATAAGGCTGCCACAGACAATAAGGGCAGGTGTAAGCTATAACATTGCTGACAAGCTAACAGTAGCAGCTGAATATGCAAACACCGGATGGGATAATGCTCAGTTGTACGGTACCTCAAACAGACTGGCATCGACAAACAGCTTCAGGGCCGGAATAGAATATATACCTGAAAGAGGATCCATTTACAATTACCTTCAAAGGCTTGAATACCGGCTGGGGGGGCACGTTTCAGACAACTACCTTGAAGTTAACGGAGAGCAGATTAAAGAGTTTGGCATCACTTTTGGTATAGGTTTTCCGATGCCACGTTCCTGGTCAAAAATTAATATCTTCGCAGACTGGAACTCACGGGCCGGTTCTTTGAATAACGGGTTGCACAGAGAAAACTGCTTCTCGTTTGGTTTAAGCCTGAACCTGTATGATTACTGGTTCCTGAAAGCAAAATAT
>Ga0334895_1002651_pt1 | contig 14787 bp, 20 predicted proteins | sample GraSluR3_MG_7_FD_207229 | JGI IMG/M metagenome (GOLD analysis project Ga0334895, IMG submission 207229) | Sludge microbial communities from methane-producing bioreactor in Wageningen University, Netherlands - Granular Sludge_31_05-R3 | ecosystem: Engineered > Bioreactor > Anaerobic >... | reverse complement strand
GAGACAGCACAATGACAGCTCCAATGATGCCGACAGTTCCAGTCAACGTACTAATGACCTCTGAGAAGAAACCTGAGGCCTCTGTATCATTCAGATTGCTTCCTAAGATCCCGAACACGAACACCATCTTTTCGGGTGTATCCTTTTACAGTCCTGTACTTGTTCTTAGATGCCTTCTTTCGGCGATAAGTAGTTGCCATTTTCTTGTGACAGGTCCTTACTTAAACATGGGGATAACCACAAAGATTATTCCAACAAGAGACAGCACAATGACAGCTCCAATGATGCCGACAGTTCCAGTCAACGTACTAATGACCTCTGAGAAGAAACCTGAGGCCTCTGTATCATTCAGATTGCTTCCTAAGATCCCGAACACGAACACCATTATTCCGAGGAATAAGGCGAAGCTCACAACACCTGTAACAATCTGTAGATTTCCTTTCTTGCTGCTTTTCATCTTCATTATAAACACTCTCCCTGTTTTAAGCCCAGGCGGCTATTTATCAGCTTAATTAGGTTTGCCTTTTATAAATTTTAGGTTACCACTTTTTAATTTTGTCGTCTAAAAAAAACAGAAACAGGTTACCTTTATAAATGGGTTTTTTGTCAGATTTCGTAGTTTTCAAGTCCGTATTTTCTGTTCAATAGCGTTGTGACAGCTTCCACGACTTTGTTGTTTGCGCCGGTGTCAGCTTTGATTAGGTTCTTGTCAACAATCTTTTTCTTTTCGCCTTTGATAGTTTTGTCAACTAAATAATGGTCTTCAAGCTGCGGTTCCACGATGTTCTGGATACGTTTGACTTCCGCAATCCACTTTTCTTGTGGCGTTTGAGTGGCATGTGTGACTTCTTTGAACACTTTATCGTATAGTTTATCCTGGAACTCCTGTTTCATGGCTTCATATTTCCTGATCAGGCCTGCGGGTGGCTTCCTGAACACAACTTTTGCCAGCGTGATGTGGCTGCCTTTCAACGAGAAGGACATTTTTTGATAAAAGTATTTCTGGCGCATTTCGTTATAAATGTTTTTGTAAGCTGAGAAGATCCTGCGGTTTTTCTTTGATGCAAAGTACCTGAACGTGATTTGAAACAGTTTTCGGGTATCATTGTCAACATAATCCGGGAAGGGTGTTGTGAATATGCTGGTAAAATTCCTACTCCTCATGGTTTGGAAGGTCATGTTTGCAGCCCTGTTGACGACAGTGAACCATAATCGCTTATTAACACCCACCCCGACCTCATCAAACACAATGCAACCGCCCTTCTTGATAGCGCCTTCTTTGATCTTTTGCAGGAAAGACTCAACATCAAACACAATGATTGGGTCCTTGCTAAATCCAGGATAGATGGTTGAGGCCAGACGGATAGCGCTCCACGACTTGCCAGTACCTGGCGCACCAATGATTAAGATGTTATAGTTACTGTTATGAATCAGCATCCTTCTCCGGATGTGTTCAATCAGCAGGCCTGGCGTAAACTCATCAAAAGAATCATCCCTCTCCATCTGGCCGTCAAAGAAATCGCCTATTTCGTCTGAAATGCCTAAATCCCCAGGCGGTTCTTCTTCAATATAACTCATAATCAACCACTTTTGCGTTTGTAAACTTGTTATATTTCTTAAAATCTTTTTTTGCTTTATACACAGCTGCGTTGTTCCAGGTAACAATGAAAGCGTTGTATGTTGGATTAGTTACGTCCACAGCCATCGGATAAACAAACAGACATTCTTTTCCGTCTTTGTTCTTACCGTACTCTGCCACAAGAGTATAGTTTTTTTTACCCCTTCTGAACAGTTCACTTGCTTGTTTATACTTTTCTTTGAATTTGCCTTTGAACCGGGCCAGGTGACCTTTGGTTTTTATATATTCGGCATAATCGTCAAGGTTTTCAAACTCAATCAGCTTATCAGCCATGTCTTTGAAATTACCTTCCAGGTCTTTGTACAGTTCAGCCGCTTTCTTTCGGTCGTGTTCTGTGTCAAGCTGGAAACATACGGCTTTTAATTTTCTTGGTGCAACCTTTAAAAATGGCATTTTTAGATTTCCTCCACATACTCTTTCCTTACCCCAAATATATCCCTATCAATGGCTAACTGGACGAGATATTGCATTTTTGCTCGCAGGTATTCAACAAACTGAGGATTATTGAAATTATTGTCTCTGGATGCTCGCTTCAGTACAATTGTATATTTTTCATCAAGGTCTCTTATCACTTTCAGTTTGGGTCGCCTGAAAGACGTTTTACTTTGCGTTTCATCGGAATCTTGGTCAAGGGTGGTGTAAGTACGGGTATCGGTGAGAAGTGCCGTCATAGTACGCTCTAACGTCTCCACAGCATCCATGAAAGGCTCAACACCCCAGGAAGAAATATTTTCAGAACGAGTGATGCAGCTTTGAATCTGTATCACTATTGTATAACTTAGTTCTTTCTTTACTTCTCCAGCCACAGGGTTCTGGGATATATACCCGAATTGTTTCGCTTGTTTTGGCATGTTAACACCGCCTAATCTTTAGTGAGAGTAATTACTATTGAAGAGATTATGACCATTGCAAGGCTGAGACCAATATAAGATACATTAAGCAAATCCAGGAAAACCAGAGGCATGGCTATAAACAAGCCCACAATCGAAGCTGTCACAAAAGCCTTTTTAGCACCTGCTCTGTTCGTCGTGAGGACAAACACTATCACGAACACCGTGAAATACAAACTCAACCCCAACGCACCCCCCAAAGCCTGGTTTGCAGCCTGAATAAGTTGCATTGGCGCCGTTATGTTATGGAAGTTTTCTAACATTTTTTCCTCACGTGAATATTTTAATGATAATAAATATCACAGCAGCGAAAAACATGATGCCTAACGCCCAGCCTGCATATGTAAGCAGTCTCTGGTCAACAAAACTGTCCGAATCCTGGTTAAGTGAATTGAAAGCGTTTGTGAGGATGGTTGGCACTTCTTTGAACGATGTTAGAATGGCCAGAGCAGTCTCTTTAACCCTGGTCAAAGTCCCAACATCCTCATCTATCTTTAGGGATTCGTATATTTCCTCAGCCTTTTCTGTCGATATTGGTTGAGTTATGTATAAATCGCTTTCAGTAATGTTCGTGTTAAAACTCCCATAACCGATAAAGTAATCCCTGGAAACCAACCCGACGGCCACAGTCGCCATTAATGCAACGAAGGCTATCAAAAGGAATTTTACAAATACCTCATTCTCATTGTACACCGTCATCTTCTCGACACCAAGATTATCCCCAATACCAGCACAGTTGTGACCGCAGGAATGGAAATCCACAACGACCCGAAGGCCAGCGACACAAACAACCCTACGGCTGCACCAACTAAAGCCACAACTGGGCTTACGAAAGCGCCGACAATAGCGGCAGCTGCAGTAATCACAACAGAAAGGAACAGGCTCTCCCTGCTTTCTTTGAATAGGCTTTTAATAATAGGTACATCCAGTCTTTCTCTATAATGCGAGTATGTTGTGTTGAACCAGACAGTACCGTATGCAACAGCGTCCCGGTCGAACACGCTGTCGTTAATGGGTATGCTGATTATTCCAGAGGATGCGTTCACGCAACTCTCTCCCCTGAGGATATCCCTGCTGACACCTTTTTCGTACACTTCCAGACAAGCAGTATAAACCAAGCCAGAATAATCTAACCACTCAAAAGAGAACACCGTCTGGTTGATTGAGTTCCTGGTATAATACAAATCTATGTGCATTTTCAGGTAGTCTGCTGCGGATTCCGAAAAGACTCTTTCAATAAGGTAATATACATCATAAGACGGCTGAAAGTTCTGAAACGGCGTGGACAGGCTTGCGTAAGGCGTGGCTGTTGGAACTTTTCTCGTGTAAACTTTGTAATATGGCCCGGCAGGTTTCATATACGATGTTGCCTGGCCTGCGTGGTCTGTCACGACAGAATCAACCCTGATAAAGCTTTCCATCGAAGGGTACCATCTATAAACATCTATGACCCCATTAACAATAATTCTATTCAACCAATCCCTAAGCGTGAACGTGACCAGTCTTGACGTGGTATTGTTAAGCATGTAAAAGGTTGCGTTGCCGAAGTTTCCGTCAGCGTATATGTAGCTTGACACATCTTCGTACCCTGGCGAGGATGCAGTCACTATGTTTATACCACATTGCTCAAGTTCAAGCCGTCTGTTTGTCTCGTTATGATAATTCAATGTGAAGGGCGACTCAGATAATATTGACAGGTTGGCTGTTTGAATCTGGTCAAGCGTGTCCTGGTCGTATATGGTAATATCAAACACTCCGCAGTAAACGCCAACTGTTATAGACGTGGTTTCGTTGATTGCAGCGGTTGTTTCTGTGAAATAACTATCATTCTGAAACCTTGCCCGACAGAACACTTGCACATTGTTGTAGTTAGGCACCAGGTAAGTGTTGTTCAGAGAGTACGCCTGCATGATTGTTGCGTTGTCAACATCATAAAACTGGTATTCATACACTATTGGTTCGGAGATGTTTGCAGTACTGCCTGAACATTCAACCATAATGTTTTGCCCAACTCCTGCCGGAATAATGGACATGTTTGCGGGCGGAGTTGGTACATCTGAAGGATGGGCAATATAATATATCCCTGAACAATCAATATTGCCCATGTTGCCTGCGATATCGTACGCCCTCGCACATACTTCGCCTGTTACATTGATGTAAATGCTGTCGCCAACGGTGTCAGGGGTACAAGATATAGTGGTAGTGTAACAGTGTTCAACATAATCAACGCCGGAAAGGTCATCGTTTGCGGTTATTGTTATATTGATACTTGATAAGAAATATAGGGTGTTTTCTGGAATAAAAGATACATTTTCGGGCGCTGTTTTATCAATTTTATACGCCCCCTGCGCTGAACAGTTAAGCCCGCCCCACCAATCTTCGTCTGCAAACGGTCTGGCGCAAACTGTCCATTCCCCTGACGAGTTTAAGACTATCTCAGAACCCGCTACTGTATCGGGTGTACATATAGCATCTTGTGTTGAACAATATTTATAATAATTAACCAACCCTGAGTCGCCTGTTACACCTAACGTTATATTGACATCAGTATAATTCCAATCCCTGCTTTCCGGCGAAAATGTAGCGTACCCGATATAATAATTGCATGTTCCCCATTGAGGTTGCAAATAAGTCTGCCCTGAGAAACCCGAATACGTATCAAAATCAGTTGGCTTAGATGGTATATTCTCAACGCACCATCGTGATATATCCTGGTTGAAAGAGCTTGCGTAATAGAACATGTATCTCATATCCTGCACATTGCTCGTGTCCCAGCTACCGATGTCCTGGTTGAAAGAGCTTGCGAAATAGAACATCCAGTCCATATCCTGCACATTGCTCGTGTCCCAGCCGCCGATGGACTGGTTGAAAGAGGTTGCGTAATAGAACATTCCGCCCATATCCTGCACATTGCTCGTGTCCCAGCCGCCGATGTCCTGGTTGAAAGAGGTTGCGTAATAGAACATGCTGCTCATACTTGTGACCTTGCTCGTGTCCCAGCTACCGATGTCCTGGTTGAAAGAGCTTGCGTAAGAGAACATGTAGCTCATAGTTGTGACATTGCTCGTGTCCCAGCCACCGATGTCCTGGTTGAAAGAGCTTGCGTAAGAGAACATCCTATACATGTTGGAAACAGAAGAAACATCCCAGCCGCCGATGTCCTGGTTGAAAGAGGTTGCGTAATAGAACATGTAGCTCATACTTGTGACCTTGCTCGTGTCCCAGCCGCCGATGTCCTGGTTGAAAGAGGTTGCGTAATAGAACATGCTGCTCATACTTGTGACCTTGCTCGTGTCCCAGCCGCCGATGTCCTGGTTGAAAGAGGTTGCGTAATAGAACATGTAGCTCATACTTGTGACCTTGCTCGTGTCCCAGCCGCCGATGGACTGGTTGAAAGAGTATGCAGAACGGAACATGTAGCTCATACTTGTGACCTTGCTCGTGTCCCAGCCGCCGATGTCCTGGTTGAAAGAGGTTGCGTAAGAGAACATGTAGCTCATAGTTGTGACATTGCTCGTGTCCCAGCCACCGATGTCCTGGTTGAAAGAGGTTGCGTAATAGAACATCCAGTCCATATCCGTGATATTTGCTGAAGCCTCATCAAAGAAGCCCGCTGTGCTGAAATTAACAATTGCTGTCCGCATAAACATCCTTGCTGCTGAAGTAAGGTTAAATCCAGCAGGAATTACAGTAAGTATATCCTTAAGCAATCCCGGCGTAGTCCCATCCTGGCAGGTTGTCTGCGTTGTCCCTCCGCAGAACGCCACCCTGTTTGCTGTGCCTGTTAATGTAACATTGTAAACCCCTGCTGTTGCGAATTGATGCGATACACCCACATTAGCTGAGCTGCTTGATATTGTATCATTATTCCCATCCCCCCAGTCCACAACAAAGTTTGGGTTATCAGTTACAAACTTAAAGGTCTGCGAGCTGGAAGTAGTCTCAATTTGGAAAGTCCAGGAAGGACTTTCCGAGTCAGCACTGGCTATGCTAACCAGCACAAGAATGCTCAGTATTAACACAGCGATTTTATGTTTCATCTTGTTGAATTCAGGCTCCTGCCCGGTTGTTTGCATAACGAATAACAAGGTGCGGATAGTTCCTGTACACTTTCCTCTTCTTCTGTTGAGGGGTCAGAAACAGGCGAGGCAGGCCACAGGAACCACGCACCAATAAGCATCATACATATAAGCATGCCGAGTCCGATTTTTGTTTCTGGGTTCATTCTTTAATAAACATGAAAATCGTACACATAACTGCAACCACCAGCATCATTATTGGTAGCGCTGAAATAATTGCAGCAGTAATCGGCAGGTTTGATAAAGCAGTATCAAAAACTTCCTGTTCCAGCAACGTCATTATTGTATCGTGGAAAAAGAACGATACTCCAACCATCAGGAACGCAAACAACACCAGCAGAATAGCAAAAGCAGGGTTGCTGCGTACAATGAACGTCAGTCCAACTATCACAACAGCGTATATAACGAAAGTGAACGGTATCACCCAGTCCAGCGCTCCTGTACTGGCATCAGTGAAATCGTCATACATCTCTTTGCTTTCGTTATCGAGCTGGGTGAACACGTTATCTGACAAGGTTGAGGTTGTGAACCCGAACACAATCAAGCCAATGACCAAGGATACAATTAGTAGGAACAACCATAAGATGTCCACTACGAATCCCTTGTTTCTTAGCTTTTTCATATTAGTTCAAACCCGGGTTTGTTGTGTTTCTTCAAGTCCATGTACGCTTGCAGGGCTTTGTTGAAACTTATCTGTTGACCAAAATACTGCGAATAGTTCTTTTTTATTTCCATCACTCGGCAGTAAGTTTCCTCGTCAATCTTGACAACCCTATATTTCCGTTTCATCTTACCCTGTGAACAGTTGCATAATTTGTTTTATCAAATTCCACATTGCCACAATGAACGGAAAAAACAGCAATGTAGCAAACAATATCATGACACCTCGATAAAACGCTGTTTGTGCCAAGTAAACAAAAGGAAACAACGCCAGGAAAGGCAACACGAACACCTGCACAGTGAACACGGCCTTGTTCAAAGGGTCTGTGGAATTCTCTTTTAACCAACTGTAAACAAAAAATAAGGTTAACGCCAGCAACGGCGTGCCAATCATAAAACCTGTTTCAAACCCTTCCATTTTGTCATCTCGCCTCCGGTGGTGCGTCAGGTGCTGCGCATGACTGGCGTTCAAGCAAGGGTGTCAACCTTTCAAGCACATCTGTCAACCGATTATCACGTTCAGCCTGTTTTTCCTGAGCCTGTATCATCTGTGTTGCGACATCAGATACTGCGCCCTGAATGAAATTGAACGTGAAAACCATTGCGATAAGCATCATTATCATTACAACAATAACCACGACTACCGTCAACAAGCCTGTTTTCTGTGCGCCGGTGAACTGATTGATTTTGTCCTGAGCAACCAAGAAAGATGCTTTCCTGATTTCCTCGTCAGATTGAGTGGCTTGCAGCGTGTCGTCATCTTTCAGCAGGATTGGGCGCAGGTTGCGGTTTTCCATCCTAAACTGCAAATAATGTTCTGCGTTCCTGCCTTTCCTGATATACATGTCGTCAGGTTTTTCAGCCACCAGGGCAGGTTTACGCATTACATACGCCCTTAACATGTTGCCGAATTTCTTTTCTGCAACACAAAGGTATTCAGGGATTTGGTTAGGTTTCTTATCCCCGGTTAGCCAGCCAAAATAATCTTCAGGATAACCTTTCACATCATAAGTTCTCACATGATGGATAAAAACCTTCTTTTTCCACCACTGGGTGACTGCTACCACAGCAATCAACAACACCAGCATCACTCCCAACAAAGCTATTGCGATATATGCCGCCAAATTCATGTTTATTCACCCCTGTTGAACATTCTTGAGAAGAAACCCTGCCTTTGCTGCCGGCCTTTCTCCTCGTGGATGTTAACGAAACCACGTTGTCTGCTGGTTGTCAGGTCTGTACCGTTGATTGCTCGTCTCATTACTGCTTCTGTTGATACCAGCACAAAAGTCACGATTGCGTCCATAACGATAGTGAAATCGTTGGGATTCTTTATCCTATCTGGATGCAGGATTTCGTGATAATGCCCGTAAATTAGCCTGGAAATTCTACCAGCCACATAACTTGTCACATACTTGATCCTTTTTTCATTATAATTGCTGTTTAAAGTGTTACGGTTAACCAAAGCCTTGTATTCATTGATAATCCGCATTGCGCCTTCATCAGTCGTTAAGGGTCGCTTATCGACTGCTACCCATTCCAAATTGCCTGTTTTAGGGTTTTCTTGGATTTCCTTACCAGTCATTAGGGTATAAAAATGCAAATATAACTCTCGCACATCCTGTTGCTTTTCCAGGAACAAATCTCCAGGGAATGTCGGTCGCAGCGATGCCATCCCGGAACCATCAAATGAGGGTTCCATTGGATGCTCCTCAGGAGGCTGTTGCAGTTCGTCAAAATGTTCTCTACCGTCTGGCACCATTTTCATCACCAATCAATGGGTCTCAACTCAAACCCTGTAAATCTTTTTAGTTTAGGTCTTTTGCCACGAATATTCTCAGCCAATGCTACCGCTGACGGCGCATACTTACCAAAATCACGTTTGGTGTGGATTTTAGGTATACTGAACGAAGGACTGCGAGGCATGCGCCGGAATGTCCAGGGCGGTGGCGAAGGCGGACTAAGTGGAGGTGGAGGGGGTGGAGTGATTCTAAACTCAGGGACAGGGTCTGGAGTTGGTGCTGGAGATGTTACGAAATCATAATTTTGTCTCGGAGTAGTAATTTGCGTCTGTGCCAATGACGTTCTGAACGCTTGCCTTTGTGCAGGAATTTGTCCGACATTTATTCTCTGCCTGACTGCTGTCGGTGTGTCTTGTGCGACATCCATCAAAAAATCCTGTTGAGTCGTGAAAATCATGTCGCTCCTTAAAGAAGGTTGAGTTCTTGAATATGTTGCCATGCCTGTTCTGACTTCCGTTTCTGTCCTGGTGCCTAACACTGGCGCAACAAACAAAGATGTACCAACCGCAGAAGGTTTGACCATTGAATCAATCAACCCAAACTGTATAAAAGAAGGGTCAAGTCGAGTTGGTGCAGGTTGGCTCACGCTAATAGGTTTAGGTAAAATCTGGGTTGAAAGCTGACCTACGGCTACTGCGCCTGTCGGGTCGCCAAAGATAAAGGGTTGTTGCCTTGGCTGTGGTACTGCCTGATACTTGAATGTCGCTGTGTCAGTAAACACCTGTCTTGTCGTGACAGGTGCATAACTTGGAACTGCAACCCGATCTATATTATAAAAAGTCCTTGGGATGGGTGTAGCAAACTCCTCTCCATATATTGGCAACATATCCTTTGCGGTTATAGGTACTCTATACCCCCGAGGCAGCACTTTCATGGGTTTGGTAGCAAACCTGAAAGAAGGCATTATTTCTTGATATACTTCTGGAGAAATCATAATCAATTTAAGATTTTCTCCGTAAGCGTAATCTGCGCCTGTTAAAATCCCTGGCCGAGTCTTCATTTCAACACTGGCCTGACTTACCTGTTTCATTACAAGCTGTCTGGAAACCTGTTCCCCAATAGTCAAAGGCTTGACTTCTGCACCCGTGACTTGCTGAACGATCTTCGTACGTTGGAAAGCCGTCTTCCCTTTATCCACAACACCTGCATATCTAAGGTTAAAGGCAGTTTCTACTGTGTTAGCCAAAGTCGGCATACTTGCTGAAGGAGTAGCATCGAATATAACGGAACCTATCGGTTTAAATGTACCGTCAAACATCTGATAAGTTGTCTGTCGTCCTAAAACTACGCCATCATAATCTTTGCCTTGAAAAACATCCAGAAACCTGCCCGTTCTGCGCCAGGCAACAACTTCCGTACCTTTAGGCGTTCTTGTTTGCACAAACCTATAATCCATGCCTGGCGAAGTTGCACGAGTAATCGTGGCTGAACCTACTGTCGTTTTCTGGAATATTGGACCCTGAGCAATAATGCCTTTTGGTGGAGTCGTACCGTAAACTTCCACAACTCGCATTGTGCTGGTATCTATTCCACTCGCTGTAGCACGAATAATTTCGGTTGTTTTTACAGTTCTTGCATCAACTTTAATATCACGGGCCTGCGCCAAGGATGGTGCTTTGAATAATCCGTATTTAGCCAAAGAAGGTTCAAGCGCCTTGTCAAACCCGCTTATAAAGGGTTTACCGACGACAGAAAAAGCTCCCATCGTTCCACCAATAACGAAAGCCTTCGTAGCGAAATCAATGGGACTCTCTGCCGTCACAAGACTTTTTGTGATTGAATACGTAACATAGCCGCCAAAAACAGTTCTACCAGCTTGATAAGATGGTACTGCCACAGCTGCTACTTTGGGATGAGTTGCAACAAAAGCCTGTACGGGTTTCCCTGCACCAAATCCTGCCTTTGCTGCATAATACTTAACGGATGCTACGCCGGGGGTTCCGCCAGCCAATTGTCCCCAACCCCAAGCTGTACCAACTGCCGAGACAAGCACGCCTGTCTCGGCAGCACGCCTGACAGACGGATGAGTTGTCTGGATTGTTTGAACTTCTGCACCTCTTCCAGTCATGGTTAATTTCACACCGGACACAAACGCAGAAAACTCTCTGGCAACAGGCGCTTCCTGTTGCAAATAAGCACGTTCAGCTGGTGTAGATGCAATGACGGGTCCCAGCTGCCCGGCAACAGGCACTTGTTCCAAAACCTGCCGTAAAACTGAAGGTTCCTGGTAATCATATCTCTGAGGATCATCAGGCCCTCTTACAACAAAAGGTTTTTCAGTTTCTTCTTTAACTCTTGTCTGAAATTTGTTAATAACACGGCTTGCAGGCATTTCAGCAATTTTGTCCTGCGCTTCGGGAGGTTGAGGTTGCCAGACACGATACATTGTTTCTGTACCAGTAGCAACAACAACTGGGTCTTCCATTGGTCTGCGAACTTCCTTATAAACTGTTCGTGTAGCAACAGGCACCGATTGTCTTACGCCAGGGTATTGGTCTGCATATTCTGTTGGTTCCCATTCCTGTTGCATTTGTTTTTCACGAGTTTGAAAAGGAACAGTACCTGTCTGTACCGTATATCTGCCGGTTGGTAAAGGTTTTTCAGGTTCAGGTTCGCTTTTTTCCTGTTGCCTTTTCACATATTCCTGATAAGAATCGCTTTCAAGGTAATTTTTAGCGGGTTCGTCTCTGGAAGTTGTTGTGGTTGTCCTCGGCACTGACGGCGATGTGGATGTTTGTTCCTCAGCCTGCGCTTTTTGTTGCGCCTCTTTTTGCGCTGCCTGACGTGATTTACCAGTGCCAGCAGTAGCTGCATGAGTTGACTGGACAACATCATAAGAAACCTTGCCGGTTTTACGGTTTACAGTTTTGACAACAATGTAACTTCCAGACATCGTAGTTTACTTTTTGTTAATCTAATATATAAATATATTTACCATTTTTTGAACACTACTACTACTGTTTTTATGTACAATTATTTTTTTTAACATTGTTAACTAAAAAAAAGGTTCAAAAAAAAAATCATACAAAAAAGGTCTTAAGGGGGTCTTTTTTTTAATTATTTAAATAACTATTTAAATAAAAAAACACACCCCTATATACCCTTTCTGAAAAATCAAAATATTTGAAAAATCGCAACACTGTTTTTGGCGTTTGTCGTCTAAAACGTTGCAACTACTCGCTAAGGATAACAAAAAAAAATTTAAGCGCATTTTTTCATTTTCAAAAAACTTGACCAAAAAAGTTATAAAGAGGAAATTTTTGAAAAAAGCGATTTTTTGTCCATTTTTGGCGCTCAAAGTGCCTGCAATTTTACGTTTCCCAACATTTTTGAGTTTACCCGACATGTTCTTACTTTAACTTTTTTTATGTAATTGTTTTTAACAATATATAGTTTTTTAATGTAGTCCCTGCGAGGTTTTCCAACAAGTTTAAATATTTCGGAGTTATTTGAGTTTAATGTGAAAATAAAATGCCACAAACAAGTTTTACAATAAATGCAGACCTCAGAAAACGCATAAAAAAGTATACTGACAAGACTGGAGTGTCAATGAAAACTGTTATTGTGCTGGCAGTTGATGAGTTTTTGGAAAAGAGGAAAGCCCAATGGAAGACCGATCAGAAATAGAAAGAACCACTCTTGAGAAAGAGATGAAAAATGTAAAAACAATGATGACTTTTAGTATTGATTATGAAGTAGCCCTGCAACTTAAACATGAAAAAAAGAAGTCTGCTCTTATTTCGAAACTGCTAAGAGAACATTACTCTCTATTGCAATATGATTCTGAAGAAAAAATAAAAGACAAATTGCAACAGCTTGACATAGAACTTTCAAGGTCTGCCGATGAACTGAGAATGATGGAAAGCCGAAAAAAGCGATTGCAGGAAACCTTGGAACAACTTAAAAAGAAAAAGAAGGAACACCAGGAACTGTTTGCTCAGATACCGCAAGTTATTCTTAACGATTTTCGTGACATGCCTCGAATGTCTGAGCAAACACTCAAACAGAGATATGTTGATGTTTACCGAAACAAAATCAAAGGTCGAATGCCTGACCTTGGGCTCGTTCTTAAAGCGTTCTATGCTTACAAAGAGGGAGAATATGAATGAGCGCATAAAAAAACAAGTTTTGACAGTTGTTGCTGAACTGAAACTGCGAAGCAAAGACATCGATTACCTAAACAAGAACCGGATATGCTGGTTCATTGGTAAAGAAAATCTCAATTGTGTGTATAAAGTTCTTGAAATTTTCATTATATCTGGTGCAGTTTTAAAGCAGAGCAGCAAATACTATCTTACAGAAAATTGGGAGGAAAAAATAATGGCAGAACTCGATGCAAGAAAACAGGAGGGGTTGAAGCTGGCCCTCAAAAAAATTAATGAGCAGCTTGAGAAAAGTCAAGATGCCGGAGAAGTCCAACATCTTGAGGAACAACGCCGCAGTATTCAATTCTTGCTGGATAACGGTGTGGAGGATTATTGAAAAATGAACTGGGTTACAAAACAGATACTAAAAAAGATTGAGTTTGATGAAAAGTATCCAGAGCAAAAAACTCTGTTCAGGATGAAAGGCAAGTTTTCGGGGGTGGAAGAATGGGAAAAAAGAAAACAACTTTAAGGGTAGATGAAGATATGTATAGGGAGTTTATTGAATATTGTGAAGGAAAAAATCTTGAGAAGCAGATTAGATGGGAGAAAATGCGATTGGCTTTTCACCAAATCATGTATGCTCTTCTTATTTTTTCGGCAGGAATTACAGTATGTTTGGGAGGAATCATTATGAGTTTTCTTGATGAGCCTTTAGGGGTATTTGTTTTTTTAATAGGGTTGGGATTTATCGTTCCTATTGTTGCAGTTTGGATAGACACAAAAGAACAGTACTTAAAAGACATTGCCAAACTAAAAGGGGGTTAGAAAATGACTTTAAATCTTGAGTTTGATGACCAGGGCAGGTTGGTTGCCATAAAAGGTAAGTGTAACGTGAAAGACCTAAGGGAGAAGGGTCTTATAAAGGCGAGTATGGAGGCAAGGCTATGAATCAGAAAACAACACAACAAATCAAAAAGGAATGGTATCTGCAAAATAATGCCATACGGAAACGTCCAGGTAGAAGTCCGACCGGGACAAAGGTGTTCACGGTTGCGCCTGCGCCTCAGTGTAAAATGGTCCACGAAGTGACTTTCACAGGTCATGGAGTACGCTGCGATTGCCAATATTATCAAAAATTCGGCAGGCCATGCAGCCATATAAAAGCCTGTGTGGAATATGTTGGAAGACGAAAAAACAAGCAGAATTTTTCTCAGGAGGCAATTAAGGAATGATAATCTATAAAGACAGCTTAGAAAACCTGATTTTTTTAGTGTTTAGGCTGAATCCAGAGATTGAGCGGTTAAAAAATAATAATGAGATTTATGTGGATTTAGTTAATAAACAGATAGAAATGACGCAGAATGCTTTTGAGAAGATTATGTATTATTTGGGACAAAAAGAGCAGGAAAATGATTGGTATAGGAAGGTTAAGGAAAGAATGCAGAATACAAGAGCAGAAAACGAGGTGAAAATACGATAATCTTAAAAATGTATGAAAGAAAATGGAGAATCTCTATTGGAGATGAAACTTGGGAGTTCCCAAATGTAGATAAAATGTTTGAAGTTCTGCATACACTCATTGAATATAAAGAGAAATATGGAGATATAGAGAAAAAAGAGAGGCTTAAT
>Ga0334895_1002650_pt1 | contig 14788 bp, 14 predicted proteins | sample GraSluR3_MG_7_FD_207229 | JGI IMG/M metagenome (GOLD analysis project Ga0334895, IMG submission 207229) | Sludge microbial communities from methane-producing bioreactor in Wageningen University, Netherlands - Granular Sludge_31_05-R3 | ecosystem: Engineered > Bioreactor > Anaerobic >... | reverse complement strand
CGGCAGGAGGAGCAAAAAGAAACCTCCAAAAAGGAGGCCTGATCTCGAAAAGATGAAAACCGGTACTCTAAGTTATTGGCCTGTCACAAGGCCAAGGCAAAACCTGTCCTGTTTTGGACAGCACTGGGCTCTAAGCTTTCTGTGAATTTCATCAACAGTAACGAAGCGATACCCTGCAGCCCTGAGGCTCCCGGAGATACCCGAAAGCAGGGTCATCCCATTGTCCCGGTTTCGGGAGTACCTGAATCTTGTTACCGGAGGAAGGTCGCGGTAGAGCTTGGTGGGGATGAAATCATGCATGTGTGAATCAATGATTAGAATGGAGGGAACACCGCAGCGCTTTAAAAGAAACTTGAATACAGAGGCACCGAAATACTTCAGGTAACCCACGGAAAACACAAGCCTCACCCCCGCAAAACACCCAAGTGGCAGTTCCCAGAAATCTTCGCGGATCATGCGGGGGAAAAGGGATCTGTTCAGGTTGCAGCATCGGCCGGGACGGTAGGTGGGGAAAAGGGAAGAGTCGTAGCGGTATCCCAGATCCCCGAGGGGCAGGAGGGATGAATCGGGCATGTACCCGTAAGGCGAACGGTAGCCCGACGGCTCCCGGCCGAAGAACCTCACATACGCGTCCCTGGCGAGACGAGCCTCGAACACCACATCGTGATGCGGCTTTGGATGGTTGTAGGAGTGGGCCTGAATGTCTGCACCCAACCTGACCGTTCGTTCCGCCAGTTTCCCATGATTGTCCAGAAGGTCACCCGTGACGAACAATGTGGCGGGTATCCTCTCGCTTTCAAGAAAGGACTGGAAGGCCGCCATGCTCTCTTCATCAAGGAGAGCGTTGTACACCTTGCCAAAATGTCCTCCGTAGTCAGGCTCGACATCAATGCTGAAAGCAGCCAGCCGCTGTGAGGCTACCCCGCCGAAGGTTTCCATGAGAGCCCCTTCTCTGAGGAAAGCTGTGAGTAGAGACGCACATGCTCCCGCACCACATGTTCAATATGAAACTCTTCCGGCAGTTTAACCCTGGAGCAGTTTCGGTCGATCCTGAAGGACAGCTTCTCAAGCACAAGACCTGACAAGTGCTCTATGGAGCCCGCCTTCGCAACGGAAAGATCGGGAGCGAACGGCAGCAGCTCGGAAACACCCCCCGCGTCGGTGCTGACGATGGGCACTCCCGCACACAAGGCCTCAATGAGAACCCTGGGAAGGCCTTCCCATCGCGAGGTGAGAAGAAATACATCAAACACCCCGAGGAACGGTCTGACATCTTCCTTAAGGCCCACCAGAAGTATTCTTTTGCCCAAGCCCATCTGTCTGATCGTCTCCTCGAATTCCAGCCTGAGTTCACCGTCCCCCACCACAACCACACGGCTGTCATCCATCGCCGCGAGGACGACACGGCAAACCTCAAGAAACTCTTTGGGAGACTTCTTTGAAGTGAGTCCCATCACGGTGCCCACCACCCGAGCCGTTGCTGGAATACCCAGTTGCTTTCTAAGATTATGGTTATCAAGGCTTGCGAACGAATCGAAGTACGCCGGGTCAATTCCGCTCCTGATCACCTGGTATTGATTAGGGGAACCAACCCCGAATTCGAGGCCTTCCTTGATTATGCTTTCGGAAACCGCCACTATCCGGTCGGTTTTCCGGGCAAGACCCCGTTCAATAAATGCGTAAAGCTCCTGCTTCAGCCTGTTCAGACTGTCCTGGAAGGCCCATCCTCTGGCGCTGTGAACTACAATGGGCACACCCGCCGACCTGGCGGCGAGTCTTCCCAGTAATCCGGCCTTGGTCATGTGGGTGTGGACCGCATCCGGCTTCTCTCGCAGGAACAGCGCCCTCATCGCCAGAATTGCCGAGTAATCCAGAGGAGGCACGATATCGCGCCGCATGGCCGAGATGTCGATCAGTGGTACATCTGCATCACTCAGCATGCCAGGAAGGCGCTGGCTTCTTAGAGATTTCCGCCCTCCTAGGCCCGATGAAACGACACGGACATCGATCCCTGACCGGCGCAGCCCGATGGCGATGAGAGCAACCGATGTCTGCGCCCCGCCAAGGTCCATGTTTGTAAGAACATGAAAGACCTTGGGCGGACGGGATCCGTCAATGTTTCTCCCGGCCTGTGCCATCTCCATCGATTCTGACCAGCGCAACCCCGGCGATCAGGGCTGCAATCACCACCAGTACAAGAACAAGAATCCGTTCGACCGGATCACCTGCTCTCACAGCAATTCCCAATGCGCACAGAACAACTCCTGAAACCAGCGTTACACCCAGCACACTCCACTTTGTGAAGCCCCTCCTCTGAAGGCGAAGCGCGAAGTGATCAGGGCTGCCGCGGAACCAGGGGATTCCCTTTGCGGTTCTTACCACGACAAGGAAGGCAAGTTCGAAAAGTGGTATTCCAACGCAAAAGACCGCACCCGCCATCGACCAGGCGCTGGGATCACTCCCTGCGGAGCCGTGGACAGGGTCAAAGAGAAGCACCGCTGCCATAAAACCAAGCAGATGACTTCCGGCATCTCCAAGAAAAATCGACGCATCGGGTTTGTTGAAAAGCAGAAAGCCAAAAGTGGCGCCGGTGACGGCCAGAGCCAGAAACCAGTCCGCACCCATGACTCCAAGCCCGATGCTCGCTATGATGATCAAAAGAGAATCAAGACCGTCCGACACATCGGCTAGATTGAAGGCGTTCATAAGTACGGTTATCGCCAGCACCATCAGGGCGCCATTGAGCAAATCGCTCTCGAAGATGTTAAGGACCAGGCCGCACACCACGGCAACAAGGGCAACTGCAAGCTGACCAGCGAGCTTGCGCCGGGGCGACATGGGACGAAGATCGTCCAGAGTACCCAGAAGAAGCGCCAGGAAAGCTCCCAGGGCGATTCGGAGAGGCACCGGAAAACCCGCCACAGCAAGAGTAATGAAGATTCCAATGGCGATTCCAATGCCGCCAAGATAGGCAACGGGCATTGTGTGCTGGGCAACGATGGGATTGGGATGGTTTACTATGCCGTACTTCAGGGCAAACCGGCGGACCAGGAATGTACCTGCCGTACCACTCAGCACACCCAGCAGCAGTGTAGAAATGGCGGTCAAAGAAGCGACCTGCCCAGGGCAAGACCATCTCGGATGACCTGGGCCATGGATGAGTACTCCCAGCGCCCGTATCGTCCAAGGACATGAACATCCCTGGCCGACAGCCATTCCGCGATCCCTGCAACCGCGTCAAGGGTTCCGCCGGAGAACACTGCGTAAGCCGGATCGTTCACAATCACTCTCCCCGGAAGAACGGTGCAATTGCCGGGTATGGCCTCTGCGCGGTGAATATCAGCAAGTGTTTTAGTCATTACCTTGTCAGAATCCATGACCGGTTTTCCGGAACTCTCAGGAATCTCCGCCAGCAGCCCCCAGCCCTCCCTTGGGCACATGTCGGGATCAAAGGCATGCATGTAGACCAACCTGGTAAAGCAGAGATCTTCATCGGCGAAGTATCGCCAATGGACGGTGTTCACGGGCCTGGGGCCAGCGATGGGAAGCATCACCGAGTAGACCCGGACCCATTCAAGACTTTCAGCGCTCCGGGAGACTCCCTCAGGGCAGTCCTCAATCATGGCGACCAGCCCGGGAAGAGGAACGGTCGAAATCAGGCCCTTGAGATACCTGAGTTCCCTTGTTTCACCATTTTCGTCAAGAACGGTCACAATTCTCTCGAGGGTGTTCACACCGACAACCATGGCGCCACAGTGAAGATTGGGAACCCGTGAGGCAATTTGCCCTGAAAGCCTTTCCATCCCCCTTGGAAACACTCCCGGGCTGCCCTTGGGGTACCAGCCCCAGGCGTTGTACGGCAGGAAATCGCTTCCTGAAGACAGCGCTCCTCTGAGGGCCTGTTCGAAATCGGGAACAGCTATGGTCCAGGACACCTCGGGTGACAGTGTTTCAAGAGAGCGCTGCCACAGCTTTCTGTTGTAGGGGAACATAAACAGCTCGCAGATCGAACGCCCGAATTTACCAAGAAACGACTCCTGAAGGTTTGACGGCTGAGCCTCCTTGTGCCCAAAACAGGTTTCCGCAAGGTCACGGATGCAGCGCACGACCTCCTCACGCTCAAGTGACCCAAGGTTCATCTGCAGTGGGTAAAGAGCCGTTCCGGCGCTGGTTTCGACCAATGCCTTCGGCGGGCACGGATAGAAGCCTCCTCCTCCCTGAAAAGGCAGCACTTCGGACTTCATATCGGCATCCTGAAAGTGAAGGAGATGAAGCACATGATCAAACCAGTAACCGTCAATGCACTCAGTTCTGGCAAGCCCGCCGGGCCTTTCTTCCATCTCCAGTACAAGGCATCGGTCGGCAAGAACTGTAGCCGCGGAAAGACCCGCAAGCCCACCGCCTACAACAATGTAGTCGAAGGCTGATCCATCGCCCGGGAAAACGACGGGCTTCCCCGGTGACATCATATCAGATACTGAAGAGCGCATCGGATCCCTTGCAGCTCCGGTGTCGCGCTTCCATCGAGCGGAACGGGAATAGTGTAGTACACCTCGAAGCTGAGTCGGAAGCCATCACCGGGAAACCATGGGAAGACATTTAATTGAATGTGCGTAGCTTCCTTCATCGCAGGCTATCTACCGGCTACGAAACGATTGAATCCCAAGGACTCATGACCCGGGCGCCTGCGTCCTGAAGTGACTACCCTTGCCACCGCGAACACCCTATTGCCGAGTTCCCGTGGCAGGTCGGCAAGGCAGGGATGGTGAAGATTGGTAACCAACGCAACATGTCCGGCAGTGGTGGGTTCGATGCCCATGAAAAAAATCGCACGCCCTTCCTGTTAAAGAAGGAGGATTACTCGATCCCCTCAGAGATGTTGTTGAAAATGGCTGAACTCACGGCATTCCCGTCCTGATAAGTACCGGAGGCAAAGATAGCATAAAACCGGGATGAAACGCCACCCCCTGCTGGCCATGGTTTATCATATCAGCCTTTGCGTGCTGTTTGAAGAGGGGAATGTCAGTTGGCGAGCCGAACAGGATTCCGATGGAACACCTTTGTGGCCTGGATGCAGGGAGTGGCGTCCCTGTGGGCGACTACACTGAAGCTCTGCTGGAGGGCAAATCAGGCTTCTGAGAAGAAAACCCTTTCAGTACTGCTTCATATGTATGAGGGAAATGGAAGCCAATGATTTTGAATCACTGGCATTCCTGTCTTTCCAAGGAAACAGGCTGGTTAGCCTTCGCACCCAGCATAGGTTCTATCCATTCGTACTACCGTATTGACGAACGAAGCCCAACCTCTGGTTTTCCCCACGGAAACCGGTCCAACAGGACTAACAAAGCCTGTGGATTTGCGTTTGGGCAGCAGACCGACTCATGAGAAGACGCAAAACTCGCAGGCCTTCAGAAAGCGCTTTTCACTCCTCCCCAGGTACTCTGGTGGAATGACTGGGAAATCTCAAAGGAAAGTCTTGAAATCTGCCGGTTACCGGGGGTTTCCTCGTAGCTCCAGAAGATGCCGTTAAGGTTGTTGCTGTGCGCCAGGCCATAACTATTGTAGGCGGTGATGGGAAACTGCCCGAAGCCCATGTATTCCAGGTCGGTTCCGTCGAAAATGTAGAACCAGATTCCCTCAGCGCCATAGGAGGTAACGGCAACGGCCAGGTCACCTTCATATGGAAACACGGTGAGGCCGCTGAGCTGACCGGAAGTTTCAGGAACGCTGAAGGTGTCGAAGGGTGAGTATTCGGGATAGAACCTGATGATGCTGCCGGAGCCGTTGGTTGTCCAGAAATGATCCCCGTCATAGTCCATCCCCCGGCCGCTGGTAAAGGATGGGTCGAAAACATTGCTCCATGTGGTTCCCCAGTTCGACGAGTAGAACAAGTCGTTGCTTCCCCAATCGTTGGTGTAGATGTACTCATCCCAGGGCCCTCCTGTGCAGAACACCGCACCGAAACAGCTTGTGTTGGACGGGGAGAGGTCTATGGAACCCGCCGGTGTGCCGCTGTATGCATTGTAGAAGTAAACCTTCCCATCCACATTGTTCACACCGCAGACACTTGTCTCGGGACCCGACGGGTTCTCGGAGATATCAAGCCCCAGAGCACGGCCGTTGGCAGGAAAGGTATGCTCTATTGACAGCGTGATGATCGCCCTTCCTGCATGTGAAAAGGCATGTTCCATATGTGACGACGGCAACTGTCCGTCGTCCGCGTAAGCTGTAGCAAGCAGGCATACAATAATTGAAAAACTTTTCACTATCTCCCCTCCCTACAGAAACATGAACGCAGTATCTCCCTGGACCGCTGAAAATATTAACCGTAAATATGGACAATGCAATGATCATATGGTTAAGTCGGCTAAATGCCTTTTTCCTCCAACCTTCCGATTGCTTGGGACACCAGGCATTGAATTGTGGACAGACAGATGTGAAGGAAGGAAGCTGAGGAAACGGCGGTCGTGCCTCAAGACCTGCAAAGGAGCAAGGGTTACTGTACTGCAGTCGGCGGATGGAGGGAGCGACTTCTCTCGAGGATTATCGGTGTTCAGGTTTTTGCAGCGAAGCTGAACTCGATCCCTTCTCCCAGAAGACTTCCAGCACGGGAAAAGTTCCGGCACTTAAATCCCACCAAGAGCACCGCGGGTGTGCGTTTCCCATGCATGGGGAATCTGATCGCGACCATTTCCAAGAGTTTCATCATAACCCCGCTGAGTGACTGCCGTCATTACCTCAGTCCTGGAGAGCGGAACTCCATCGCTGAACTCAACCCTGCAGTGCATTCATCCATTAACGATCCTCGTTTGGGGAACGCACTGCGAAGACTCTCAAGGCGCTGGAGCCTATGAGAGGGCGCATATCCTGGCCGCCGTCGTAGAAGTCGAAGTACAAGGCTGACGAGTAATCCTGAACATCACCGGACCACACCAGGGCGCCAGTTCTCTCAAATGGTCCGCAACTGTCATGGCTGATACCAGCGTCCCAGGGCCCCTGAAGCTCCTCAGTCGTCGGCATCCGCCAGTCATCGCCAAGGCCGAGAACCCGTTCATGCGCTTTATACCAGTTAGTGTCCCGGTCCGGGCCCACCTGCCACTCCAGTCCGGTAACGGTACCCCGGATGATGGACTCGATCGTTTCAAACTGCCCGTGGAGATCAGACCCTTCGGTTGCAGGATCGATGCTGTAACCGGAAAGACGAAAAGGCAGATAGTGATCACCCATGTTTCCAGCAAACCCATGAGAACCTCCTTCAGCCGTTTGAAGCATGGCACGGGGGAAACGATGCAGCCCACCGTCCAGCCGCTCAAGCATAACGAGTTCAGATTCTTCTGGATGAACAAGGGCGCAGGGCGCGAAAGTGGGCGGAAGGGTAATGACGCATTCGGAGCGAACCGGTGAGCGCAGTCGGCAGGGTTCGGGCAGTGTTCTGACTTGACTGCGGAAAAGGTTTGCGCCCGATACTCCACAGGGGGGACAGTGCCTGCAGCCGAACGGTTCCGGAGCCTGATGATGGATCGTCCGTGCAGCGCGGTTCCGAAGGTTGGGTGGAGTTCATCCGTGGCTTCTATATGAAGCTTCCCTTTATCGAACCCCAGGTGGACCTGTCCAGACCGGTTGTGCCGGAGATTATCATGAACACTCCGTACGGGGCGCCCCAGGTGGACTGGCTGCTCTGCCACGATTCCCCGTTGTCGCCGCTGAAAAAGCATTGGATATTCCAGCTCGGGATGTTGTTCCGGACCAGACATCCCACGGTGGTGCTGCTCACCGCCTGGAAACAGAACCAGCAGGGCTGGCCTGCGGCCAGCACCGGAGGATCAGTGATGGTAACGATCACATGGTAGAAGTCCAGCCCCCACACCGACAAACCGATGTCCTCGTAGACCACATTGCCCTGGGTGCCTGACCAGAAGAACGAACCATCGGGCGCCCCCGATTGGTCCATCTGGAAACCGAAGTTGTACCCGTCAACTGGACCCAGCGGACCGAATCCCAGCCAGAGTTCCACCTGGTACGGGATGAAATCCACCGTGGGATAACAGTCCTCCGCGAGCATGTACCCCGGACCGCTCTCGCATGAGACTCCCGCAGAGTACCAGCCCGGGTAGGGCTGAGTTACCAGAACATCGTCGTATGCGGGAAGCATCGGGTTTGGAGAGAGGACCACTGTCGTGATAATAAAACATGTGTACACAATACACCGCCCGTCTTCATGTCGTATTCAATAATATAAAGATTCCCGGCACCCATGCAAACTCCCGTGCCCACGCTGAGAACTGCCTGATCATGTCGGACTCCCGGTAATCTCAGTCTTGGCTGCCTCCTCCACCCCGCCCGCGCCAAAGCGGTGTTCCATCGTCTTCTCTGAATCTTAAACCATCACCATCGATGACGATAGTGCAGACCGCTATATCGGAAGGAGTTCCGAGAGCGCCTTCAACGATGAAACCGAAGACTTCCGCTTCGATTCCTTCTTCCAGATTGATTCCGGTCTCGGCCCTGTGACGGTGATCTCCGAAGTGCAGCTCATATGTCTCGTCTCCCGCCTTCAGGAACCACTCACCCCCGATAGTGGCCAGGGTTCCCGTAACCGTTCCCGGGTCCCCCAGCCGGACGAAATCCCTTCCCCGAAGTGCAGTGTCGGATTCTGTGCGAAGTACTGCGGCATTAAGACATATCAACACCGGCAGCAGGATTCCAGTTCTCCCCGTTCTGACCAGCCCCAACATTTACCACCACCTTTCAAGACAGTCTCGGTGAGATTCGGCAAAGCATATTGTACGCTTCCATCTCTCAGGCGCAAGGTCAGATCGGGTCAACGGAGCAGGTGGTCTGGAACCCGGAGATCTGTACAGACAGAGTAGTGCTGGCTCCCCGCGAGGTATCAACTTCGGTTTCCCCAAATGTGCTGATGATCTGCTCTGTGGCGAAGCCTTGGCTCGAGTGCGGGATTGTGGGTGTCCCCCAACCGCGGGAAACTGGGCGTTTTCTGGCAAATGTCCTCGAGCCGGAAGGTGGAGAGGTGTATCCTCAGCTTCCATGAGACCGACAAGGAGCTGATCCTGTAAAAGACCAACGCCAAGGCCGTTGCGAAGATGCTTCACGAGCCCAAGACGGTTCACTTGTCCGGAGAGAGGATCATCCTGAAGCCCACGACCCGCGAGGCCCTCAACGAGATCGTGCCCTGCATCCGTGTGGAGATGCGGGATGCGAGCTTACCTTGCCGTCAGGCTGGGAGAGAGAGGGGCCGCTGTGGGAACGGCGGCCTTTGTTCCACTCATGGAGGACGCTGCAACATGCAGCGATCTTTTAATGACTGTGTTCATCTCAGGGAACAGGCGCCCAACTGAAGAACCGGCACTGGAAAGTTTGCGCCGGAATCACTGGTAAATTTGAACCGGAATCCGTGGTAAACTTCAACCGGAATCATTGGAAAGCTTGGACCGGATTATGCAGGAGTGCTCCGGTCAAGAAGAGATAGCAGTCGAGTTGTCGCAAACAAAGCTATTAAAAGGACTTAAATACTTGACTCCCTTGTCTTAGATAAACCCTATACTTTGAGGCACTTTCGCCCCTTCCTTCTGAAGAAGGGTATTGATTCGCTGAATGCGTTTTTCTGTATCCTGAAATGTTGCTTTTGTACTGAACTTTACCATCTACTTGTGTATTGCTTCCCCTTTGTGTCCTTGCAGAATGGTCTGATGCGGATTTCATCTTTTCGGTATTCACGGTGTAACCCTTCCGCTGCTTCCTGGCCATCAAACAAGCAAGAAGTTGATTGGCCCTGTTTGAGGAGTACGGGCATTGTATCAGCATCTACCCAACCTTACGGGGAACGCACCGCGAATACCCTGGAGTTGAGGGCGCTGCTGCGATAGTACCAGTCTTCTGCACCCAGAAGGAAGGTGAGGGACCAGGCTGTGGTGGAGTCACGAAGCTCCCCGGACCATGCCCACCTGCCGCTGTTCTCAAAAGGTCCCCAGTCGTCCATGCTGATCCCTGCGCTCCACAGACCCAGCAACTCCGAGCGGGCCGGCATCCGCCAGTTCCCCTCAAGACCTTCAACCCATGATTTTGCATCGTCCCAACTGATGTCATGGTCCGGGCCCATCTGCCACTCGAGCCCGGTCACGGTATCCCTGATGATGGACCCGGCCTTTTCAAACTGCCCGAAGACTTCGGGTGCTTCTGATGTGTCTCCGGTTCCGCAACCGATGAGAAAGCACACCATGATCGCTGACCACCGCAAGCCCATGAAAGACCCCCTCATCCGGTTGAAGCATGGCTTCTTGAGAAGATGCAGCATACGGTCCAGCCGGTCAAGCAGATTACTGTGACGGTGATGGGAATGGTGAAAGGGCAGGCGTGAGAAAGTTAGCCAGAGTGGTACCCCGGGGATACCTGTTAAGAAAGCAGCATGCTATGGAAAACTAAATGCAACGGAGTGAAAACCGAAACCAAACATCAGTCTGCTGGTTTTGCTCCTCCAAAGAGACAAGAGCCTTCAGGGCTTCCAGGCAGGCTGCCAAGAGCATGGGCAGAAAGGCAAGCTGTTTTCCTTTCGCACTCGATGAACCACCTTCGGGCCTGTGTTCCCCGTTCATTGATTTCGACCATGCAGAGCTGCATTGCCATATCCATGGGACGGCGCAGTCCTTCTGACCCGGCAAGTCATTGTCCCCAGACCGCTCAGTTTTTCAACGGCATACTGCAAATGTCAAGATACACCCTTTTCCGGTTGTGGAGCGCCCGCATTTTCGCACCCGACGAAGTGTCCACCTAATGCAGAAGCCTACGCATTTTTCGCCGATGTCCGGCTGCTGCAGTGAAGGGTATATTTGAAAAGCTTTGTCGGCGGTGTGGTTTACTCAGGGAGGAAGATTCGGATGTCCAACGAGTGGTACGTTTTCAAGGATCAGCAGCGCAGAGGGCCTTTTTCCTGGCAGCAGCTTCTGGAGCAGGCCGGGATCGGAGCGCTTCTGCCCGGGGATCAGCTCTGGTCTGAGGACACTTCGGGTTGGGTGCCAGCCCGGGAGGTAAAGGGGCTGTTCGCGAAGCTTCCCCCACCCCCTCCTCCTCCGGCGATCTACGCGGAAGCCGCTTCCTCTCCCGCCGTCGTTCCGCCGCCCGCGTCCCCGGGTTTTGAACAGCCCATGTCGGTTGGCGCCTACTTTATCACCCTTCTGCTGTGCGCTATTCCGGTGGTGAACCTGGTTCTTCTTCTCGTGTGGGCCTTCGGCTCCGGGGCTTCCGTTTCCAAGAAGAATTTCGCCAGAGCCATTCTTATATGGGGGCTTATCGGCGGCGCGGTCTGGTTGGCGATCTGGCTTGTCACAATGCTTATTGGTCTGCTTGGTTGAGAATCGGATAGCTCCGGAACAGAGAGCTCAGGGGTTGTTGTACTGACGGCCGGTGGCTCTGTTTACCGGAGTGCTGCAGCCTGCATCCCACCGTGGTGCGTAAATCCTTCTTTGAGTTCATTTACTCCCTGCCCGACCTGCCGTACAGGGTGAGCGCTGCCCTCCCCCTGATGGGCATGCCTGCGGTTAGCGGTCGTCTGAAGAGTGACCGGCAATTCCATAGAGTTGCCCGCAGTCGGCATAGGTGTTGATGCGTTCGATGCAATCCAGCGCATGTCTGGAGCAGCTAGGATGTGCAAGCAGTCGTTGTATTTACACGATCCGGAGAAATTGACGTCAACTGCATCGCCAGATGGGACGGCAGTTCCTGGGCTGCTCTGGGAGCAGGAGTCAACAACTACTCGTCTCCATTGCAGTGAACGCTCAAACATGTATGCGGGGGTTTTGCCCAGGCCGGTGGCTTGCCAGCCAACCGTCTCTCCCGCAGGGTCTCCGGACCTGCCGGAATCGAACCGCCCATTGTAGTTCCCGAGATTGAAATCCCGGAACAGGTGCTTCACGCCACACCCAACCCTATGACAGCCGCTACGAACATTTCTTCCAAGGCACGGGGCCTTCTCCGCTGACCCTTTCGATCATCGACATCGCAGGGCGCCTGGTTTGTAAGCAGAAGCCTGGAACCCTGCTTGTCGGTGCCCATTCCCACTACTGCTCGGTCCTGACGGAAACAGTTCCGCCCTGGTGTCGGGTTTATACTTCGTGAGGCTTTCCAGCGCGGAACAACAGGCTTCCACCAGGGTTGTTCTTATGAGATAGGCTGACCGTTGCGTTCGCAGAGAATAGCCGCCGAAGCTTGATCAATTCGTGAACCGTGTATACGCTTTGGCGATGCGAATTGACCTGCTTGGAACTCTCTTCTCCCCTGGTTGCGGGGAATCGGCATACTTCTTACATGACTTGGACTCGAATGAGGTGCCCTATCCTTTTGCATTCTGACAGATATTGACATGGGATGCAAAAGCGCTCATTTATATTCAATGTTAATGTCAACTTAAGGATGAGTGCCATGAAAAAGGCTTTCAGGTCTGTGTTTCTGATCGTCACGTTGGTGCTGCTGGTCGCTTCGGTCCCAGCACTGGCTCAGTGGAGCGGCGAGATCGTGGCGTGGGGCAGCAATGACTCAGGTCAGTGCGATGTCCCCTCACCGAGCATCGGTTTTTTGGCTGTTGCAGCCGGATCCTCTCACAGCCTCGGCCTTAAGGAAGACGGTTCAATAGTGGCATGGGGAGACAACTGGTACGGCCAGTGCGATGTTCCTTCTCCGAACAGCGGGTTCGTGGCGCTTGCGGGGGGATGGAGCCACAGCCTTGGACTTAAGGAAGACGGTTCAATCGTGGCGTGGGGGGATTACTGGCATGGTCAGTGCTATGTGCCTTCTCCGAACAGCTCCTTCACGGCGGTTTCCGCTGGTGCTTATCACAGCCTTGGACTTAAGGAAGACGGTTCAATCGTGGCTTGGGGGGATAACTGGTACGGTCAGTGCGATGTTCCTTCACCGAACAGCGGTTTCGTGGCAGTCGCTGCAGGATCGGCTCACAGCCTCGGTCTGAAGGCAGATGGCTCCATCGTGGTTTGGGGGTGGAATGAATACGGTCAGTGCGATGTTCCTATTCCGAACAGTGGTTTCGTGGCAGTTGAATCGGGGTCACTTCACAGTCTCGGTCTGAAGGAAGACGGCTCCATCATGGCGTGGGGAAGTAATGCAGACGGCCAGATAAATGTTCCGTTTCCGAACAGTGGTTTCGTAGCTTTTGCGGCGGGGTCATTTCACAGTCTCGGTCTGAAGGAAGACGGCTCAATCGTGGCTTGGGGAAACAGTTCTTGGGGCCAGTGCGATGTTCCTTCTCCGAATAGCGGTTTCGTAGCGGTTGCAGCGGCCTATCTTCACAGCCTCGGTCTTCGGGAGGTCAGCATCGGAGTCGAAGGTGAAGGACTGACAGGCAATTCCATTTGGATTCAATCCGTCTCCCCCAACCCTTTCAGCATGAGCACGTCTGTGGTCTTCCATTCTCCCGGTCTTTCCACCATAAGACTCCAGGTCTTCGACGCCACAGGACACTTGGTGAGAACCCAGTTCCTCGGCAACTCCCCTGTGGGTCAGCATGTCACCATCTGGGACGGCAGGGATTCACAGGGAGCGGAACTCGGCTCAGGCGTCTACTTCATCAGGCTTCAAGGTTCTGAACAGCAGGCTTCTGCGAAGGTGGTTCTGGTCAGGTAGAAACCAGCTCCTTCATGGCCGAGCAGTATCCCCGGGTGCTGCGCGGTTGTTCTTTCAACCCAAGAACACCAGAAGCGAAGAGCTTCGGCGGGGAGAGTTCTGCGAGCGAGCTTGCCTTACCGAAACCCGGATGTGGAAAGAATACTGTATCAGATGCGACACTTGGTCTGAAGTGTAACTCAGACGGGAAAAACATGTGCAAAGAATCTCGTCCTCAGCGTGGTGTTCTCTGCTAGGCTGTTTTACAAGCTTTCGTTGGATAACGGCCTTACAGAGAAGCCAGAATCATTCTCAGGCGGCTTTCAAGTTCCGGCAGCCGAGTCTCTACAACCTGCCACACCAGACCGGTGTCAACGCCGAAGTAGTCATGCACCAGAATATTACGGAGCCCCGCTATTCCCCGCCACTCCACCTGGGGATGGGCAGTCCTGATATCTTCCGGCACCCTGGAAAGAGACTCGCACATGATCTGCAGGTTGCGAACGACAGCGTCCTGTATCAGAGTTGATTCCATGAATCCGTCATGCCCGCAGCCTGTATAGGTGCTGATGCGTTTGATGCAATCCAGCGCATGCCCGATGAGAAAACCTTATGCCTTCACAGGTCAACGGCATCGCGAAGGGCACCTGACCGTATCGCGGGATGAAGGGAACGTTCAGTCACAACCTGGACCGGTCTTCCCAGAAGATCCTGAAGGTCCATGAGGAATGCTCCAAGATCCAGAAGAGTTCCATCCTCTTCCAGGTCGGCAATAAGATCAACATCGCTCTCGGGGGTCGCAGAATTACGGCTCATGGAACCGAACAGACGAAGGCGCCTGATACGATGAAGGCGGGCCAGTATTCTTATCCTGCTTCTGTTTTCGACAACCAGCTTATCCATGTCTTATCTCCCTCAAACTCAAGAATAGCACAGCCGGATGGAGATTACAAGTGACGGGAAGTTGAGACAGTAAGCTTAGCCTTGCGTAGGCTCTGTTGTGAACGCATCAACGAGCAAGTGCTGATGGAAAGCCAAAAGAGGCAGTTCAATTCGGTCTTTGCGTGCTGTTTGAAGAGGGGGGAATATAGGTTTGCGATGTGAAATGGCCTGAAATGGAACTTTCTTCTCCGTTGATTACGGGGACATGCAGTACTTGTGA
>Ga0334895_1002646_pt1 | contig 14797 bp, 22 predicted proteins | sample GraSluR3_MG_7_FD_207229 | JGI IMG/M metagenome (GOLD analysis project Ga0334895, IMG submission 207229) | Sludge microbial communities from methane-producing bioreactor in Wageningen University, Netherlands - Granular Sludge_31_05-R3 | ecosystem: Engineered > Bioreactor > Anaerobic >... | reverse complement strand
TATTTTCACATTATAATCAAAATATTGGAAATGCTTCTTAAAGAATTTTTCTTATGACATATTCCAGAAAAAATGAACAGCTTGCAAAATATAATCCAAGTTTATATGTCAAAGGTGAAAACCAGACCCCCATATTATCATATTATTATTTGACCAACTTTAGCTGATTAAATTTCATTTTCTTTTCTCTGTAACCAAAAAATACAGGTTCCTCAACGAGATAGAAAATTATTTCTTCTCCTTTTTGCTTATCCTGATCATTGATAAAAATATCTTTTGGAAAATATTCTACTTTAAATAAGGAAGTGGGGAAAAGAATAAAGGCTTTTTCCATCATTTCATACCTTAACAAACAGGGGACCTCCCTCTGTTTAATACATTATTTTCTCTTCTTTTTGAAACCACCCGTCCTGATATTTCTGATTCATTATTCAAATCAAGTATTTCTTTACAGGCATCGTATTCATCATCCAGTGGACAAATGATTCCAATTTTTGTTTTTGAATTATTCAAATTTACCTCTTCTTAAATTCTATTTTGTGCTTTATGTCAAATATGAAGATGTTAAAACCATTATTTACTATAATGTGAACTTGTGAAGCCTGACCCCGTTGGCTTTTACATTAAGGGTATCTGAATAAGAGTGAATAATTTCTTTCTTTGCTAATGGCAAGAGTATAATCTCATTATCATAATCTGTAATATCAATTTTAATACTTAATGGGGTTCCTGAAACATTTTGAATAATGTTAAAATAAATTTTCCCCCTTATACCTGTTTCAGTTATTAATAATTCACTGTTTAGTTGAAAATTGATTCCAACTTCTTCTTTTGTTTTTTAACAGCTTCATCTATATGAAAAAACAAATCTTTATTTCTCATAGAACTTGATAAACTGAAATCAAGGTCATCAGAAAAACGATAATCTCCAATATATATTTTCTTAATATCAGTGCCACCTTTTAAAATAATGTTTGGATGGTACAGATACTTCAAGAGCCAGTTTTGTGCATAATCCCTTTCGATTGTAGATACCGGAACTCCATATTCCCTTGCTTTTTCTTTTATCTCTAAGGATCGAATCACTTTAGTTCCCCTAAAATTTTTTCATCAAGATTTATGATTAATCTCCACCTGGCATTATTCTTTCCCGATCTTGGCATGGTAGGATCTAGTAATAAATAATTCCGAGTATCTACTACCGGAAGATTTATTTTGATATCTAAAAGTTCCCCTAAATAACCTAATCTTCTTATTACACCAGAATTACCAATTTCTTTAGCAAAAGAGATTAGTATCGCATGATCAAATTTGTTATTTTTTAATGCTTTAGCTACTTCAATAATTCCACCACAATACTGGGGTTTGTCCAGGCAATCGACAATTGTTTTTTCTTTGCTCGTAATATTTACTGGGGTTTCTTCAATCCATTCCTTTTTTATTCCAAACATCTTTTCTTTTTTTACCTTTATGATTTTATAATGTACTCCAAATATTTTAATACTGTTTTTAAATTTTCTAGCATTTGTTTGAAGAAAAATAGTTGTGGGAATTTGTTCAGTTAAACCATGGTAATTCAGTGCGCTCCAATAAGCTATACAATATGGGTCTGTTAACATTGAACCAATAACAAACTCATGCAAGGTATAACTGCCTTTGTCGGCCCCGAGAGGAACAATAAGATATTTTCCTTTTTCTATACGCTCAATTGCATTGCTTTGCTGCATCCGATATAATAATTTTTGTAAAGACTTTTTAGACATGTTACTTATTTTTAAAGCGTCTTCAAAAGTAAAAGTATTTCCTATTTTTGCTAAAGAATTTAATAAGTCTATTTTTCTCATTCTTTTACATGATACTCCCAATTATTGTCCTTTTTAAGGTACCACATTGAGAATCATAACACAACAAAAATATAAAAATATTTCTAGCTATAACTTTTTATTTTGGTAAAAAGAAAGTTATTTGACTATCCCTATTAATCAGATTATTCTATAGTTGAAGGTTATTTTTCAATTATAGACCCCTTTATTTTTTGTATTTGGAGATTATGTCAAATATGAAAACTCAAGATTTTCTTATAAAATAGGAAAAGACCTCAAACGAAGACCCGACCCCTTTGTTCTATGTTGTGCTTTATATTAAATATAAAGATCTTACCCTCTCTTTTTCATTATTTTTTCTTTTTTTTATTTTGAATCTTCAAATAAACTTAAATAGTCTTTATAGATAAAAATCCTTCCATACTTTTTATCCTTATCTTTAGGTACCAAAAGATCTAACCTGACAAATCTTTTTACTAATCTATTTGCTCCTTCTCTCGAAAGCCCGGTAAATTCTTCAACTTTTTTAACATTAATAATGGGTAATTTATAAAGACTTTTTAAAAGCTTGTCAGCATTTTTGGCTCCCTTGCCTAACTTCATTACTTTTTGTCGATTCTTCTCACGTAATTCAATAATTTTATTCGATGTTTCAATCGCCTCTCCAGCAACTTTCCCAATACCTTCTAGAAAAAATTCCAACCAGGATAATACGTTTCCCTTTCTATATTCATCTAACTTATCGAAATATAGGTCTCGATTCCTCTTTAAATATTCAGAAAAATACAAAACTGGCCTTTCCAATAGTTTTTCTTGACAAAGATAAAGAGTAATAAGTAACCTACCAGTTCGACCATTTCCGTCAATAAATGGATGAATTGTCTCAAATTGAGCATGAATTAAACCTATCTTTATTAAAGCAGGGACAGTTGTATTAGTATAAAAATATTTTTCCAAATCAGTCATTGCAGAAGCTACTTGATGAGGAGGAGGTGGTACAAAGCGAGCATTATTGGGGTTAGTTCCCATAATCCAATTCTGGCTCTTTCTGAACTCCCCGGGATAAGGGAAATAGTTGCTTCTGGCATTGGTTAATAATCTCTGATGAATTTTTTTGATTAATCTTAAGGACAAAGGAATTTTATTTAACTCTTGAAAGCCTAAATTCATGGCTTCAATATAATGCAAGATATCATCTACATCTGAAGGTAATTCGGGGACTCTTTCAACTTCAGCATGTAAAGCATCAGTCAATTGTGCTTTAGTTCCTTCTATTTGGCTTGATAGAGCAGCTTCTTTTTTAATATACATAAAAATAAAAAAATCAATATCAGGAACAAGTTTAGTTAACCCATCTAATTTACCCAATAATATGCTGGATGTAGATAACAGCTGAATTAACTTTTCTCCCTGAAAAGACAAATTCCGCGGAGGAAATCTTTCAGGAATAAAGGCTTTGTACCCTTCAATCTGTTTTACATTTTTACCAATAATAACTTTGGATTCATTTTTATACATGTCATTATTTTATCATTAAAGTTGACATTTATCAAATAAATGTCAACTTTCATTTTGCATCTAACCTCATCAAAAATTCCTAAATAAATTCAAGATTATCATTTCTTCTGTTTTACCATCTTTAAATCTTAAAGTACTGATATTTACAAAAACTGGTAACAATAGCATTCAATTAAATAGACTGGATCAGCTATTTTAAATTCAATTTTAGAAAAGAAATGCTACCATCTTTATTTTCATTTCCACCATGCCATTTCTTGATAAGATTAAAACCTTCTTCATATAGCTTTGGCAGATAAGATACTAATATATTAATTTCCCTTTGGTTAGGAAGGATTTTTTTCATTATTATGATTATCCTTATTATTTATTTTACAAGTTTACGGTTTTTAAAACTTCTGAATCCGGTCTCCAAAGATAAATTCCTTCAATACCGGAAACATCCTTTGAAGTGCTGGTTTACAATTTACATCAAAAGAATCTTCCATGTCTTCATCAGCTAAATCAGAAATGACCATAAATGGAATACTTTTAATTTTCCTAACCTTCAAAATCTTTAAGATTCTCTTTTATATCTTGTCTTAACACCCATAAATCTTGTTGGGTTTCTAAATTAGTTTCACTGTATCCTAATTCTGAAATTTGTTTATCAATTTTTTTGAGTTCTTCTAATAAAAAATTCTTTTCCTTTTCATAATTCATTTTATTGACCTCCATTTTAAAATTGTGTATTACCTAAAATATAAATAGGCTTACGCTATCTTTTATGGGTTTAATTAATCTATAGTCTCGTTGTCCTCTAAGGCTGCTAGTACCTCTTTATCATCTTTGAATTTTTCTCTCATTTCTTTTAATTCTTTTTTTGTTGGAATTATAGCGCCTGCAATGATATCTATTTCCCTATCATTTGGCTCTAAATCTTTTTTTTCAGACATAATATTACTCCTCATTCTTAGGGTTATTTCAAAAAATGCATTCACCTACACTATTGAAAAGGACTTTTGTAATTTTCCAAATCCATTATATCCAATCGTTTTGTTTCTAAAATAATCTATTATTCTATTATTGCCACTTAAAGATATACTATGATTCAATATCTGTGCATAGATATCTTCCCAGGTAATGCGAATAAATCTTTTATTTTGGTCTTGCTTAATCAATTGGCTAAAGATACTTTCAATATTCTTTTCCTTCTTTTGTAAAACTAAATTGATAAGATAAAAATCCAGATTCTTTTCTTTGGCAATCCAGTTACCCAGCAACCAGAACCTCAGTAATTCATATTTCTTCTCCTGAACAGCAACAGTATTAAAATCAGATTTAAATAATTGAGAGTAAAATTTCTTATCCTTTTCTTCATATTTTTTGGCATCATCCAGGTTAGTGGGTGCTGTTTTATTACTTGCTGTTAGCTTAGCTTCAATAAAAAATAGCGCATTCTCAGTTTTGATGATAATATCGGGCTCGGATCCCCTTCTTATCTTTTCCCCAAAATATTTTCTCGCATCATTCAAGGCCGGCCAACTGGTTTCATCCTTCTGGCTGTAAGACCAATAGATTATTTCAGGTGATTTTATAGGAACACCTACAATAGCTCCCATAACTTTTTCAAGCAACTGATCTTTTTCTAAAAAACGAAAAACATTCCATGATAAAGAATCTTCACTCTTATCTCTTGCCATCCTGCTTTCTCTCTTGACAGTCTTTATTTTCTTCAACAATTCCATACCATCCCGGTCTTTCCATAGAAAATTATCTGTTTCACTTTCGTATTCAAAAGTTGAAGGAGATATATAGATTTTATGTTTGGGACAATAAAACCTTTTTTCTCTTTTGAATGAATTTCTTTGTCTTTCCACTATTACATCACAATCCTTAACCGGACATTCCACAGTATCTTCAGTAATATTAATTTTTTCTTTTAAATCCTTTAAACCATACATACAGATCTCCTAATTTTCTAATAAATTTTATTAAAAACCCACAAACCAAAAACAAAAAACCATAAACTGATAACTATTTATTTTCTATACCTCCTTTCCATTCCTTTAATCTCTTCCAAAACTTCTTCTTTCAATTCTTTAGGCTTAACCACCTCCGCACAGCTTCCCAGCTGTAATATCCATCTTTTAATCTCTGAAAGGCTACCAACTTCTGCAGTAAATAGAATATCTCCATTTTCCAGAGATTTGATTTGCTGTGTAGGATGAAGCATCTCTTCTTTGACCCAGCGGGAAGCAGGAGCAAATATTTTTATCTCTACCTGATAAGTCTCTCCTTCTCCCCTGACTACCTGCCAGCTTTTGCCCATATAAGATGCAAGAGAAAAATCGGCTGGAACCTGAAAAATTTTGTCAGTAAATTGTAGGTCTTTAATCCGGTCAATGCGAAACATCTTTATTTCATTGCGCAAATGGCAAAAAGCAATAAGATACCAGAAACCCCCGCGAAACATCAGATGGATTGGTTCAATGTTTCGTTTAGTTATCTCATCATTGCTAATTGAATAATAGGTAATCTTTATTTGCCTTTTTTCCATAATGGCTTTGTTTATTCCCTGGAATATAGTGCTATATTGCTGATAGTCTTTAAATTTGTTGAGGGAAACAGATATTGTTTTATCAATCTTTTGCATATATTGCTTGTTTTCTGTTTCCAAGACACCCTCAATTTTTTCCAGGGCTAATTGAATATGTTGCTGATAGGGAAAACCTTTTTGCTTTTGAAAGAATTTGGCAGCAATAAGAATAGAGGCAGCTTCTTCACAGGTAAAATGCAGTGGTGGTAGAAAATAATCTTCTTTGATAAAATATCCACCTCCCTTATCTGTAGCAGAGGATAATGGAAAATGCGCAAACGAAAGAGTATTCAAATCACGATATACTGTACGTTCACTGATATCAAAAATTTCAGCAATTTTTTTGGCTTTGATACCACGGTTGTTTTTGAGGAGTAAAATCAGATTCATTAATCTATCAATTTTTAGAATTTTAGATACCTCCTTTTTGATTTTACTGATTAGACTATTTATATAAATAATGTTCGTAAAATTTTTCTGCTAACAGCTATTCAGTTAAAAATTGCGTTTTATTTCATGATAACATTTAGTTATGACAGATCCTGTCAGTAATTACAAAAAAATTATTTTTTTGTAATTAATTTATTTTTATCCAAAACAATGCTTATACATTTCTTCTAAAAAATCAGGGTCATCAATGGGGTATCCGGATTTAGAGCCGATAACAGAATCTAAATAACAAAATGGGCACAAGGCAGTAGCACCTTTCGGGTTTTCTTCATCACACCAGTTATAAATTTCATCTGGAATAAATGTTTCTAAACAATTAAAACAGCCAAATAATTCACTCTCTATGATTTCCTGCTTATGAAAAATAGAATGTTTATGTGCTGCTTTTAGATATTCAATGCTATATTTCTTTTCTTTATCTTCTTCCCTTTTAATATTTCTTTTATGAATCTTATATTTCTAAAAAATATTATATTTTAGGTATGTCTCCCTATTATAAAAACCCATCATTGCAATAATGGGATATTTAGTTATCTATATTTTGTATTAGAAAGTCATAAAGTGATTTATAATGTAATTTAGTGTTTTTTAGAATCTTTTTTTGCCATTTTAAAGGTAAGGAATAAAAAATATTAACCAATTTTTGATTTTGATTATCGTTGCCTATTAGAAATTCAGTAATTGCTTTTGCGGAATACAGATCTCTCTCCTGCTTAGCTTCTTGGTTACGCAACTCAAAGACAATAAATTTATGCAAAACATATGCTGCAGGCTCAGGGACTTTTATAATCATATTTAAATATTCTATCTCAAGAATATGATCTTGAATTAGGTTTAAATACCTAAGCCCCTGTGCATTTATATGAAGTTTGGGTATATTGTAGGGTGTAGAACCTTTCCCCCTGCCAAGATCTGGAGTTAAAAATTCTAATTCTAATTCAGGATGTATATATTTAGTTAGGCCGGTAATATAATTATGTAATGGAATAAAGTCTAATGATGTAAGTATTTCCGGTATACTAATTTCTTGTTTTATCCTAGCTGGATTAGGGATTAAGAAATCTATATCTAATGTTCTAATAATAGGTATTTCAGGAGCGTTGTTAAAATATATTCTATAGAGATGATGACACCAGCTGCCAACAAGTATTAATTCCCGTAAAGCTCCTGCATTGTGAAGGGCTAGAAGTGTTTTAACAAAAAAATTAGTATTTTCCACATTCATTTAATTTTTTTCTCAATCTCTTTAATGTCTTTTTTTACCTGTCGTAAAAATTTTTCAAATTTTCTTCTTTCTTTAATCCTGGTTACCAAATCGTTTACTTCTTTTTCAGACAGCTTTCCAATATATTTAAATACTTGTTTTTTATATAACCTATAATTCAGGTAATAATAATTATGTCCTTTTATATTCTTCTTTACGAGACTGCCTTTTGGAAGCTTTTGTATTTTTGATTGATAAACCCTTTTTAATTCTAAAAGGCGTTCCTTTTCTTCTTGCAAAATATCATTTAATATTTTCATAATCTAATTTTTACCAGACTTAACTCATTATTTATTGAAATGTCAGGTAAATTAAAATATTTATATTAGTTACCAGACATTTCTTATTATCATTATAATTGTCTGGTAACAATTGTCAATTCAAAATCGAAGTCCACTTGATTCCTTTTTCATATTTCAATCTTTCCGCTTTCAGAAAAGACCACCAGAGAATATCAAAGATTCTTATTCTAGTCAGATGTTTAAGATTATTCTTGGTAAGCTCTTCAGAATTTTCATTTAAATTTTTAAGATTGTCTTCTATCCTCAGATTTTGGTAAAAATCAATAAGAATTTCATCGACTTTTTGTGGATTCCAGGAAAGATTGATTTCCTTTTTGTATTTTATTTGTAAAGGGTTATCAATCATAGGGATAATCTCAGGGTAAATTGTATGGAGAATCTTTATTGCAGTTGAAAAACTAATTCCTTTAATTTTTAGTAGGTTTTGAAAAATTACACTATTTAATTCTTTGACTTGGTTTTCTCTTTCCTGTCTATCTAAATCTAAAAATTGATTAAGGGTATTCTGAAATATATCTAATTTTTTAGTACCTTCAACTATAGCCTTGCAATCTAAAATAGTTTTACTCTTTAATCTCACTCCAATCTTGTTTACATCTTCAATTTTGCGATTTTCTATCACATCATATTTGGAATAAAAGTCACTCTGGTAACAATAGCATTCAATTAGGGAAATAGGATCTGGGATTTCAAATTTAATTCTAGAAAATAAATGAAATTTCATTCCAACCACCAATTTATAATTACTTTCTTAAGAAAGATTATTAAAAAATATTTTTGTCAATGATAAAGATTTGACCCCTTTTATTCTTTACAAGTAAAAACTGATAATTCAAGACCTGACCCCGTGTCTTTTTGCATGATTGTTTTATTTTTCATTCTTGCTCCAATCTTGTTTACATCTTCAATTTTACGATTTTCTATCACATCATACTTGGAATAAAAATCACTCTGATAACAATAACACTCAATCAAATGGACTGGATCAGATATTTCAAATTCAATTTTAGAAAATAAATAAAATTTCATATTAATTTTCCTTAACAAATATAAATACTTCATTCCTTTGTTGAGCTAATCTCAGAAGACGTTCAAGCAATCTCCTTATATAGCCATCTTCAATTAAACCACCACAATGGCCATCACAAAATCTTTCACCACGAACACAGCAAGTTATCATATAAATCTTCACCCTTCAATTTGTGTAGATAATAAATATAATGTGTATCCCTAAATATTTTTTTCGCAATGTTCTTCACTAAGACACTGACGACATCTTGGATTAGTAGGCTTACACCAATTTCTACCTATTTCCCAGCAAGACAAATCAAATATACCGGGATAATCTGGATTTAGTTCCCGTGCTTTATAGATTAATTCCTCAATAGTTGCATCTTTATCTATAAAGCCTGCCCTTTTAAAGACACGCCACAAATGAACATCCGGAGAAATATCAATATAGACATAATCTTTTACTTTAACCTTAAACTCTCTGACTAAAATATTGGCTGCCATCGTGGCAATTTTTACTCCAACACCTTGAAAATTCAAGAATCTTCTGATTAAGGTTGCACTCATGGGACAATCTGACCATATTAAAGATGCATCATTATTATAATTATCATGTACCTTCTGGATACCTCGATAAAATAACTCTCCCATTGTTTGATTGAAGCGATGGTAATTGTTTTGTTTAAATAATTCAATGTAATAGTTTGTCTCTTTTTTCAATAGATCCCTGATTTTAAAAGAATGTAATTCTTTGTAAACTAAATAAGGAATTAACCAGGCTCTCTCTGCTTTTATCTAACGATCCATAATACAAGCTAATACAAAAGCGTGAGGGAAATTTACTAAATCATTCAATAAATTATCAGCCTCTTTGTTTTTGATAAAATGAATGAATTCATTAGGCTTATCTAATAAATCGTTTCCAATGCCCTTTAATTTTTCTATAATTAGATTATGATTGTTAATTTTTTGTATTTTCATATTTACATAAAATATCTGTCAATGATAAAGATTTGACCCCCCATGTCTTATAGACTCCTCTTCATTCTCCTTACTCTTATATTCTTGACATCAATACTATTGTTTTATGCTTTTCCTGAAATCAGCAAGCAAGAAAAATGCCTCAAACATTTCATCCGAACACAAGTCGAAAACAATAGGAAAGTATTTCAGTTTTCCCATTTGTTGTGAAGCCGCTATCGTTTGTTTAACCTCATTGTCAAGCGGAAGACTCAATACATCTGCACGGGCTTTTTCGGGAAAATAAATGGTCACCTTGAAAAAACCGTCCCAGATCGATAGCCAAAAAACAGTTTTTTCATTTTGACCGCCTCGAACGCCTTTCCACTTGAAAAGCCCCTTTGCCAGCCACGCCTTGCCATCGTTGTAGTAACGCCATTCTAAATTAATATCGTGGCTTGTAAGTTCGTTGATAAACTTAATATAGGCATTGTTTGCTTCCCCAAGCGCTTTTGCAATAACGCCACTTGACGGCTCTATATCAGGATTTCTAAGTAATTGTTCCTTGGTTGATTTCATACTACAAAATCCTCCGTAATTTTGATTTGTTTTCTTATGCAGATTCAATTAAATTGTTATATTGATACAATCAATTTGAATTGAAGAAATTCAAATCGGATATGTGTATGAATTTATTTTCTTTCAAGTTAGCATTCCTCCAATCTAAAAAATATTCAATCGGTCTGTGGGGCGGTTCTTGAAATATCAGATGAAACTTATAATTTAAGACCCCTTTTGTTATCCCATGTTAAACTCCTATGAAATTGCTACAGGGAATGATACGAAGAACCGTCCCCTGTATCATTCCAACATGATCATCATCCCAAATCCAATCACGTTGAAATTCTGGTAATTGTATTTTCCCTTTATCTATCTCTTTGATAATACCTGCCAAAGATTCTTTGGTACTATCATAGGTACTTATTCCTTCCATCTAAATTCTCCTTTATAATGTTAATTACATTACTTAAAATTTACGCGGAATTATTTACTTCAAATACATTCTTTTTTGTAAAACTTTATAATGTTTTCTTTTTCTCGATCTAGAATGAAAAATCATTTCTTCTAATTGTTGGGAATATTCAATTTCATCTTTTATGATTTTTACAAAGTCTTCCCATTCTTTATCAGTCGGTTCATATCCAGCCCAGGAGAGCATGAAATCAAAATGAGACCCATGTCTGTATAATCTCCCTGGCAATGGGTAATGTTTGCGATTACCCAGCAATATGCCATAGCGCAAAAAAGGATGAACATTTTTATGAGTTGCTGCTTTTTGACTATAAGTAATGGCATCATGAGTAGTAACTGAATTTAACTTACCTTCAATGATAATACGGGGTTTCCATTCATTCTCTGAAAGGTTTTGGCAAATGATTAAATCAGTTTCATACTTAATGATATTAGTTTCTTCTGGTTCATTATCTTTGTAACTGATTATTTCAAAGGAATATGGAATTTTTCTACCATCATAAAAAGATAAATTCAATTCTTTAAATAAATTTTCAATTTCCAACCTATGTTTTACTTCTTTCATCCATTCTTTTTCATTCAAAATTGACTCCTTTTATTTAGGCTTTTTGTCTGAATCAAGTAGGGATAACTTTCATTTTAATTAAAAACTGATAATTTAAAAACTGATCACCATCTATCCTCTTAAACCTTTTCCCATTCTCATGTTTAATAAAATAACTGTCATTGATAAAGATTTGACCCCTATCTTATTTTTTGGGCGCCATGTCGGAACAATCTACCTGGTAGAGGATAATGTTTCCGATTCCCAATCAGTATCCCATATCTTAAAAATGGGTGAACATTTTTATGAGTCGCGGATTTTTGACTATACGTGATGGCATCATGAGTAGTGACTGAACTTAACTTAGCTTCAATGACAATACGGGGTTTCCAAAAGTTTTCTGATAGATTCTGGCAAATTAATAAATTTGTTTCATACTTGATAATATTGGTTTCTTCGGGTTCATTTCCCTGATAGCTTATTATTTCAAAAGAATAAGGAACTTTTCTACTATCATGAAATGATAAATCCATATCCTTGAATGATTCTTCTTCCAATCTCTTTTTAACTGACTTCATCCATTCTTTTTTATTCAAAATTGTCTCCTTTTATTTTGGCTGTTTATCTGAATCAAGTAGGGAGAAGCTTCATTTTAATTAAAAAACTGATAGTTCAAGACTTGACCCCTTTATCTTTTCTGTGAATGCATTTCTCTTTGTTTAGATAGATCGAATTTCAGTAGAAATAAAATCTATTATGTCTCCAAATATATCAATTGGTTTCCTCTTAGAGCAACCTTCAATAAATTCTTCTACATTAGTATTGAAAGAAAAACCTCTTCTTGGATTCACCAATGCTATATATTCAATAGTGTATTGTTTGGATATTGAATTTAAAGCCAAATATGTTAAAATTTGCCTGATATCTGTTATTCTAAAATTTCTGTCTCCTGCTTTAACTTCTACTAATTTATTATTATCTATAATGTCTCCTTTGCAAGAATGAATTATTCCACAACCTTTAAAATCGGGCCAGAATTCCAATAATTCAGTTTTACCATCTTTTTTACCATCTTTGAAATAATCAGCTAATGAATCTGATAATAATTCAGCCTCGTTTAATTCAATATTATTTAACAATATTTCTGACTGAATGTTTGGGGCAATTCTCTTTATATAATTAACAACTTTAATAGATAATTTATGTTTATCATTGGATGACAAATGAATACCTTTTGCTGAGTACATAAACAATCTAAATGACAATTCATTAATAGCTGATCTTTTGTCCCGGTTAATTATTAGCTCACTCTTAGTAGGCTTACAATATCTTATTAAAATTCGGTTAATCAATCTTACATAATCCTCTGCTATCGGCAATAGTTCATTCCAAAAAGATGAAAATGATTTGGAAAATTTACGTTCTGAAATCATAGCGAAACAACCTTCCCTAACTCTTTCTGTTTTCCAGCCCATTCTAGTAATATTTTGTCAAAATCTGAAATATTTTTATGTCTTTTTCGCCATTCCCGACCCTCATCTTCAAGAATATAAGAAGCTATCAATAATGAACGTTTTTCCCATGGGGTTGAAACATTGTATTTTTTTAGCTGATCTGATATCCAATAGTCAGCATTATGTTGTGCAAGAATCAAAATAATGTCTCTTTTTATTGTCATTAAGGGTATTTCAGAAAAAATATTTATTAAAATACTATCTGTTTCCTCAGAATTATCATAAGACAATACACGAATTGCAAACGAAAGGTTCACAGGTACTTTAAAAAGGTATGATTTTGTTCTCAATAAGTCATGTATATTTGAAAATATTTTTTGCTTAACATCCTTGCTTATATCATCAATAATATTAATTAATAAAATCATAACCGTTGGCAAGATAGGATATAGAACATGAAAATTATCAAGCAAAGAAAGAACAGCCTGATTTTTTACTGTAGTTTCAAGATGAGCAATTGCTTTTATTAGTTTTCTTGTTAGTCCTTCCGAAACACGTGTTTTCTGCATTTCTTTGGCTAACATTCCAATAATATCAAATTTGTTGATTTCATCTTTTAGAGTCTCATATTCTTCATCTGCAGTATCTGAATATGGATCATAATGTAAATGAATCTTTATAAAATCCCTTTTATTCTTTTCTTCCTGAGATTCAGGCTCATTAATATCTGAAAATCTAGAAGTTTCCAAAAATTCAGCAGACGTTAATATTCTAGTTTTATTTTTTTGTAAAGATAGACCTTCATTATTAAGCAGACCTTCACTTAAATAAACTAAATTTCCATATATTTGTTCTTTTGATTCTGCAAAAAAAACATAATCATCAACAAACCTGCAAAATTGAATTTTTTGAGATAATAGTAATAAATCTACACGATTGAGTAGTAATTCGCTCAGTAATCTTGCAGCAGGCCCACCTACAGGAAGTCCATAAGACACTCCTACTGAAAGGTGATTTAAAATATTTTTTATTTGCCGAATTATTTCAGAATTATTTGTAGCCTTTTTAAGAGCATTTTCTAATCGATGATGATATATTCTTGGGTAAAAATCTGAAATATCACATGTAAGAACAAACTTATTTTGTTGAGCTATTTCAACTGATTTCTTTTGAAAAGAAACCCATCCATAATCTTTATCAAATACTGTATAATCAGACACATTGGGCTTGAATCGATATGAAAAAACAATTTCTTTCTTTTTATCAATTCTTACTTTTTCAATATCTTCACCTATAAAACATACAATGCCTAATAAATATGCATTCCATATAGGATCAATCTGGGTTCCTTGTCGAAAGCCAGTATATCCAACAGCATTCAATATTTTCTCATGTTCTATTGGCATGTGATCAATAAAAATATCAAAAGCATTGTACATTTTCTCAAGAAGATCAATTGTTTTTTCTTTATTTTCCCTAAAAACTTGCCTCTCAATGGGGTAAGGGAAAATATCTGTATCGCCAAATCTAATAATATTTTCAATAGCAAACCGCATACTTTTGTTAATTGTGTTTAATTTTGTCATACTTATACATTCCTTTTGAAATAGTAAAAATAATAAGATTCAAGTTTATGTTTCTAGTCAGCTTCCCATCTGTATTCAAAATTTTCAGCTCCTATAATCAAAGATTCTTTTAATTCTTTACCGCCTTCAAAATTTGGTAACATCTGTACTTGGGTTCTTACAGATGTTTTGATTTTACTCAAACAGGATTTAGTCTTAACCCAATTTTGAGGACTAAAAATTTTGTTTTGGCCAGAGTGATCATTTACCTCTTCCTCGATGGCAACATTCAAACA
>Ga0334895_1002623_pt1 | contig 14912 bp, 13 predicted proteins | sample GraSluR3_MG_7_FD_207229 | JGI IMG/M metagenome (GOLD analysis project Ga0334895, IMG submission 207229) | Sludge microbial communities from methane-producing bioreactor in Wageningen University, Netherlands - Granular Sludge_31_05-R3 | ecosystem: Engineered > Bioreactor > Anaerobic >... | reverse complement strand
GAGCACCTGGCAGATGGGGACAAATTTGGGGTTGTCATTCCGGATTCTGATACAAATTTTCAGGATATTGCAGCTGAACTTGGATTTGTAGCCACTGAGGACAAGGAATCCGATGCAATATTTTACATTGGAAAAACATCGACAGAATTTAGTCTTCCCGAAGGATTCAGGATCACTACAATCCAGGACACTTACGACCTGTATCAGTATTACCGTGTCCTCTGGAAGGGCTTTAACCATGAGCTTGATGGGGAGGGTGAGTTCAAATTCACGAAAGAAAATGAGTTGGCTGGAAATCTTCAAATGAAGAGAGACAATGTTGACCTAAGCCTTAAGATTGCAGTGGTTGCACCTGATGGAAACTTTACTTCCTACTGTGGGATGTGGTATGACAAAAGGAGTGACTTTGCAGTAATAGAGCCAGTGGCAACAGACCCTGACTACAGGAGGATGGGATTGGGTAAGGCTGCGGTACTTGAAGGCATAAAAAGGGTTGGAGACCTGGGAGCCAAGAAGGTCTTGGTGGGTTCATCCCAGCAGTTTTACTATAGCATCGGAATGAGACCTTTTTCTACAGCCAGTGAATGGAGGTTAAAAGCAAATGAATAAGAGGAAAATTTGTGTATATGGAATTGGAGGAGTTGGAGGATACCTGGGAGGAATGCTTGCAAATGCTTCAAGTGACAAGCTTGAGGTATATTTCATAGCCAGAGGGAAGCATCTGATGGCAATAGACAAAAATGGACTTACCCTTGCCACCCCATCAAAGGGAGAGATTAAATGCCATCCCACCAAAGTGGTGGATAATGTAGATGATCTACCTATTATGGACTATGTTTTCCTGACCGTCAAGGGCTATGACCTGATGGATGCAGTTAAAGACATCAATAAGATTTCAAATGAGAACACTGTTATCATAGCACCTTTAAACGGTGTGGACATATACGAGAGAATCAAGGAATGGCTTGATAAAGGGATAGTCCTTCCTTCATGCATCTTTGTAACTTCATCTGTAAATGGACCAGGGAAAGTGGTTCACAAGGGTGGCACGACATTATTGGTGTTTGGAAAAGATCCACAATTCGAGAGTTATTATCCCAGTGAGCTTCTGGAAATCCTGAATGAATCCGAAATCCCCTACAGATGGGAAAGGAGACCGGAAACAACAATCTGGGAAAAATTCATCATGTTTTCACCCTTTGCCCTGGTGACTGCATACTCAGGGAAGTCATTTGGAGAGGTGATGGAGGATCAGGAACACAAAGGTCTGATCAGGAGCATCATGGAAGAGGTTGTTGATCTGGCAAAGGCCAAAGGCATTCCTGTGAAGGATTCCTTGATAGAAACCTATCTTGGAAATGCCCAGTTCTACCCCTATGAAACCAGAACATCATACCAAAGGGACATTGAGAGTGGAAGGGGAAAGGACGAGGGAGACCTTATTGGAGGGACAATCATAAGACTTGGAAAGGAATATGGAGTACCAACTTCAGTAGCTGAGATTGTATATGGAAAGATCCGTTCAAAGATTCTATAGATTGGGAGAGTTCATTTGATTCTATGTCATAGCATGGGAGTTAGAGCTTTAGAGGGGTATATAATAATTGGGATAAATGTTGCAGTTACGGGAGTGATAATATGCAAAAGCTCTATTCAATCACCGATGCTGGAATAATGGAGGCCAACACCATCGAGGACAGCAATCAATGGATCCACCTCATAAATCCAACTGAGGAGGAGTCTCAGGCGTTGGTGGAGAGGTTTGGCATTAAACCCATCTATATGAAGGCTTCCTTGGACAATGACGAGAACTCAAGAATTGAGGCGGGAAACGGGCAGCTGTTTATCCTGGTGAATATACCTTACAAGGATGATAGTGGAAAGTTTGATTCCTATAACACATTGCCACTTGGGATTATTCTCACCGAGAGGGTCTTGTTGACTGTGACACTAATGGAGAATGAGGTTATCGAAGGCATGCCTGAAGACGAAATAAAGGGTATGAATAACCGTGTTGCACTGGTATATAAGATTCTTCTAAGGATGGTTAATCTGTACCTTAAGTACCTTAAGGAAATTGAAAAGAAATCTGCCATCATAGAGGACTATATTAACAAATTCCTGAAAAACGAGGAGCTTATAAAGCTATTGAATCTGGAGCACAGCCTTGTGTATTTCTCAACTGCACTAAGGTCAAACCAGACAGTTATGGAAAAGATATTCTCATCCTATGTAAGTAAGGTGAAAAATGAAAGATATCTACTTATTCAGACACTACTTGAAAGGAATGAGGATAATGAGGATAACCTCAAGGAGCTGATAGTGGAGAACAAACAAGCCATAGCTCTTATTGACATATATACAAACATACTAAGTAACACCATGGATGCTTTTGCATCCATCATATCAAACAATCTGAACATAGTGATGAAGTTCCTTACAGTAGTGACCATATCATTGGCAATACCTGCTATTGTAACCAGCTTCTATGGAATGAATGTAAACCTCCCATTTCAGGAGAGGTCACTTGCATACATTGGGATAATACTTCTATCGGTTGCATTGATGTTTGTGGTTGCTGGAATTGTAAACAGGAAGAGATTTTAGTCACATGATTACGAAAGGAGATACCATGGCAGATCATAAAATCTACAGGATGAGCTTTGCGAAGGTCTATCCAATGTATGTTGCAAAGGCTGAAAAGAAGGGACGCACAAAGGAGGAAGTGGACCAGATTATCCATTGGCTTACAGGCTACAGCCAGAGGGAGCTGGAGGACCAGCTTGCCAAGCAGACAGATTTTGAGGGATTTTTCAATGAAGCACCCAGGCTGAACCCTTCAAGGGAGTTGATTAAGGGAGTGGTCTGTGGAGTTAGGGTTGAGGAAATTGAGGAGCCTCTCATGCAGGAAATCAGGTACCTGGATAAGCTCATTGATGAGCTTGCAAAGGGCAAGAAGATGGAGAAGATATTAAGGTCATAATGAAAAGGGTACCTTATGGAGAAATCCAAAGGTACCTTCTTCATTGTTGATCCAGGCCGGCATTTTCCATCTCCCGAATTTTTGAATGCATCTCCCGAAATAGCTTTCTGTCGGAATAGGATAGCGAATCAACAAAATCAGTTCTGATATCCAGAAGCCGTACAAGATCCTCAAGATACTGGAATGCAGCTGCACGTGCTTGAAACTCCTCCATTGAGGATTGATCTGTGGGCTTTGCCAGGAGTTCCAAAGATCCTTTGATCTCCTGAATTTTCTCCCTGTCCATCCTAATTGATTTTAGCTGGGTGAGAGCCTTTCCTGAAAGCTCTGCTGCCAGTCTGGTAAGCTCGCAGCCCCTGCTGAGGGACCGAACTGAGCGGTTCATGAATCTTAGGGATTCCAGCTGGTCAGACTCCATTTTAAGGTACCTTAGATGATAGTCCAGTCCACGGTTGAAGTTCTCTCCAGTCTCGTTGAGAACCCTTTCGGTTGCCAAGTCGATCCTCTGGGACATCTCTTCCAACAGCACCAGCCAGTCAGCTGACTCATACTCATCCATAAGACCTGTCCTCATGCTTTCAAGAATTCTGTACTTTATCCTCTTAATGGCGGCAAGGTCATTGATTAGGTGAGATTCAAGCCCTGGAATATAGAGGTTGAGGACAAGCGCAATGGAAGCGCCAATTACCATTTGGGCAAATTCATTGGCTAAACTACCAAAGGTCACACTGTTTGAAGCAAGAAGATGGCTGACAAGAACCGAGCTTGGAACAAGGCCTTCATTAAGCCTAAGTCTAACCACTATTGGTATGAACAGCAGTAGATAAATTGAGAATGAAATGGGACCAAAGCCAAAAATCGTGAAAACAAGCTTTGCAAGTGACAGGGCAATTACTGAAGCGAGAATCCTGACTCCTGCAAGGTTCAATGACTTCCTCTTTGTATTCTGAAGACTAAGAATAACAACTATGGCTGTGTTTACACCATAGTTCAGGTTCAAGAGATGGGCAAAGAATATGCCAAGTCCTGCTCCAAAAGCCGTCTTTAAGGTCCTAAGACCTATGTATTTTTTTACTCTTAACAATCCATACATCTCCTCGTGTGAGCATTTAGAAATAAACACAACCAAACAATACAATGATTCTAACAGTTTGAGGATGTACTTACAAGATAATTCAGCTAAGGAAACTCTGTAACACAAATATTTCATAAGATTTAAATGGACTCTATCAATATAATTTGAAAACTCATTTTGAGTAGCATACACTTTACTAATCCATCACCTGATTAGGTGGAACACTCAAAAGATGTTAAATACCTGATTATCTAATAAAATAGAGGGTAACTAAAAAAAGTAAGAACCTCTTGGTTTGTTGTGTACATACATAATATCAAAGGAGGTTTTTTGTGTGAAAAAAACAATGTTTTTAGTCGTAGCAATGGCTTTGCTTATGAGTGCTATAATGCCAGGAATAAGCTTGATGACAGAAGAAGATGAACTTGTGGTAACAGTGAATCAGTTTGTTGCCTATGCTTCAGATGGTGATGGAGAAGAAGAACCAGACCTTGACGTTAACATTGACATCAACGGTGGAACAGACGAAGAAGGTAGGGGACTACTTTTTTATCTTATTGTTGGTGCTGTAATCGTTGTCGTAATCGTTGCCATAGTTTCAATGACAAATAGCAAAAAGTAGATTTTATTACGGGAACCTCCAGCTTCGTTTGGGAGGTTCCCGTTTTACTGGTTGGTGTTTTATCTGCCAGTATGTATAAGTGCCCATGGTGTAGGACCACCTTGATGGATTGTTCATAAGAGGGCCAATGAGAAATGCTGCAATATTGACAAAAAATGAGAAAAAAACAACTTGCCGACTGGATTTTTTGGTATACTCTAAATTGAAAGAAGATGAAGGGATAAACTAGTAACGCAGAGAAGGGGCATCGCTTGTACCTAAATAATTACCTGTACATTGGGAGTGCATGGATAATAAAAGGAGGGCACATGAAAGAGGATAAACTGTTGAATCAGACCCTGGAGTTATTGGAAGAAAAGGGTGTAAAGGAAGCCTATGACTTTATACTTGGACATAAGAAGGAAATCCCAGAACCCACTGGCCAGTACTACAACTTTCTCTACTGTCTGGCAGCACTGGATGGGAAGACAGAGGAGGCAATGGGTTACCTGGAAGAGGCAATAATTGGAAAATGCTATTGGTACAGGTCTGAGGTTTTTGATGATGAGGATTTGGATAGCTTAAGGGAGAAATCCAGATTTAAAGAACTCAAGGATATCTCAATCAAGAGATACCAGGAGGCCCTAAAGACAGCTGAAACTATTGTATCTTGGGAAAAGAAGACACAGAATAACATACTGCTGGCACTTCATGGAAACCAGCAAAACATGTCACACAGCAAGGAGGAATGGTCATCAATTGCTGTTGACAGCCTCCAGGTTGAGTACATGCAATCCAAGGAGATTGACTCCTGTGAAATATTCAGATGGGATGACAATGGAGATGGACCAGGACAGCTGAGCCAGAGTTTGAGTAGGATGCAATGGAATAGCTACAAGAAAAGAGTTATAGGAGGCTTCTCGGCTGGCTGCAATGTGATCTTGCGTGCAATACTTGAGGAGGACATTGACTGTACTGGGATTATACTTCAGTCACCATGGATTCCCGTAGTTGAAAATAACTTGGGCCCATTGGTGAAAGAGATCATAGGAAAAGATATAAGTGTGACGATAATTTGCGGTACAAGGGACCTGGACTGTCTGGAACCAAGCATGCTGCTGTCAAGAGAGTTGATCAGAAATGGTGCCGCAGTCAAGTCAATATGGGTGAATGAACTGGGACATGAGTTCCCGGATGATTTTGAGGAGCTTGTTAGGGAATTTCTTGAAGTGGATAATTGATGGAGAAAGCAGATGAAGGGAATAACCGTGAATGGAGAAGTTTTTTATATAAAATCACTCGGTGCTAATGATGAGGGTGATTTACAGGACCTATGTGAAAGATGCTATGAATTCGCTATTCTCACTGAAGGGCGGATGCCAGCAAGCAATGCGGGCTATGATATCTTGAATGATCTGCCTCCTGGAAAGGACATGGAGGACAAATTGGTCCTGGGAGTCTACGGGAATGAATTACTCATAGGTGTTGTTGAAATGGTTAGGGACTACAAGGTACCAGGTGAGTGGATAATAGGATTGCTGCTCATAGACCCAGATAGAAGAGGGATCAGTTTAGGCAGTGCCATACACGACAACATCAGGGAATATGTTTCCTTAAACGGTGGATCAATCCTAAGAATTGGAGTGATTGAGGAAAATATCAAGGGAATGAATTTCTGGAAAAAGCTCGGCTATCAGGAGGTGGAAAGGAAAGAACAGTCCTTTGGGAACAAGGAGCATACCGTAATTGTGATGAATTTAAGAATTTAGTTAATCATTGAAGCCACTTTGCTGTACCATTCAACAGGAGGTTAGGATCAAAAAAGGAGGATCTGATTCATGGCTGGACTTATTGATTTAAGTTATACAATAGAAGCGGGTATTAGCTCTTATCCAGGAGATGATGAATTAAAGCTGTATAAGAACAGATTCCTTGAAAATGATATGTATAACGACACCAAGCTGGAAACAGGGATGCATGTGGGGACCCATATAGATGTTGCCAGTCACATAATGGAAAGCGACCAATTGATAAGTGATTATCCCCTGGACAGGTTTATTGGCAAAGGAATCCTACTCGATGTAAGGGGTCAAAAGTCAATTTGCATGAAGGAAAGTTACCTGGATATGGTAAAGGAGAACAGTATAGTACTTCTTTTTACTGGTTTTGAGAGTCTGTTTGGAAGCGACACCTACTTTATGGACCATCCTGTGGTTGAAGAGCCTTTGGCGGATTTCCTTGTTGAAAGAAGAGTTAAGATGATCGGAATGGACCTTCCCTCCCCAGACCACTATCCATTTGGTATCCACAAGAAACTTTTAGGAAACGACATACTGATTATTGAAAATCTGAAAAATCTTGAAAGACTTCTGGCGGTTGATGATTTCGAGATCATTGCATTGCCACTAAAGATAAGGGCAGAGGCATCGCTGGCAAGGGTTGTGGCAAGAATTTAAGTCAGCAGAATAGTGTACCCACGGGGTCAGTCCCCCTGGAAAGAAGATTACCCAAATATAAAATGTGAGGATAAAATATGAGAGTACGAGCAATTGAAACGACCAGGAAGGGATTGATACTTTTTAGTGTAATGTTCTCATTTACAACGATTCTAAGCAGTTTTTTGCAGCTGACCAATGGTCAGATGACAGACACAAACTTCCACATATTGAATAGGGCAGCTGTGGTCTTGATTGCAACCATTACAATTTTGCTGTTTGAAACAATCAAACTGAAGAACAAGATTCTAACATATTTAGTCCCTTATTCAATCCCCATGGGAATAGTATTTATTTATGTTTGGATAACAGGATTCTTTCAACCCCTGCATCCTGATGCCTATAGGGATATTTTCCTCAACTTTACCACCATAGCGGCAGTCGTTATGATAGTGATCCATTTCAGGAACAGAAGGAAGGCATCAAAGGACAAGTAGTCGAAAAATTGGCGCTGATAAAGATGTTGATAGAGAACCAAAGATAATTTCGTCAAAGGAGGTGTAAATGAAACCATTAATGATTGTAGCTATTGTATTTGGAGTAATAGCATCATTGATTCTGCTTCTGCTGATTGTTTCAACAATCAACCACAGCATTCAATTGAATAAGGAAAAAGCAGCTTTTCCACCACCCGGGGAAATGATCGAGGTCGGTGACAAGAGTCTACATGTCTATTCAGAGGGTGAAGGGGAGATAACTCTTGTGTTTCTTGCTGGTCATGGAACCAGTAGCCCAACCTTGGACTTCAAACCATTGTGGATGAGAATGAAGGATGAGTACAGGATAGCTGTTGTGGAAAAATCAGGCTATGGCTGGAGTAAGGTATCAGATAGCCCGAGGGATATACAAACTATCCTGGAAGAAACAAGAAGATCTCTGGAGGGTGCTGGAGAGAAGCCTCCCTACGTACTTTTACCACATTCTATGTCTGGACTTGAAGCCATCTATTGGGCCCAGAAATACCCTGATGAGGTTAAGGCAATAATAGGCTTGGATCCCAGTGTGCCTGAAACCACGGAAGTTCTTTCCGAACCCAGTAATGTACAGCTAAGCTTGCTGCACTTTATATCCAAAATAGGACTGACAAGGTTTATGCCTGAGGCTGAGCTCATTAAAAATCTGCCTCTTATGGATTCGGATGACCTGTCAGAAGGAGAAAAGCTAGTTTACAAGGCGATGTTTTTTAGAAGTACACTAACAAAAGACATGCTAAGAGAGGTGGAGTTTCTAAAGGAGAATTCCAGAATCGTGGGAAAAGGACAAATTCCACAGAATACTCCGATGTACTTTTTCATCTCCCAGCAGCAGGGCCAAACGGTTAAGGGATGGAAGGATGTATTGCTATTGTATCTTTCCAGGATTGACAAAAAAGACTTTACGATACTGGATACCGGGCACTATATACATCATGAAGAGGCCGAATTGATAGCCAGGGAGTTAAAGACTTTTCTTTCTGAGATCGATTAAATAATTCCTTTATTGAGGAGGGTGCATATGAAATACATAGTATTTAGCATGCTGTTCACTTTAATTCATACAATATCCTACACCCTAGCAGGGATGATCGCACTGAAGGTGAGCAAGGACCTGTATGAGGACAAGCAAAGGGTCATTGATTATCTTAGGGACATGTCCGTAAAAGAGGAGAGTAAGCACGTTGAAAAATGGTTTATTCCGGCACAGCTGGTCAGAGGAATTTTGATGTCAGTGGTGCTCTATCCAATCCTAGGGGTGCTTGGGGAAATAGCCTTTGTAATAAGAGCTCTGTTCCTTGGGGGGCTCATGTTTATCTATACTGACTTGGCCTGTGCAGTCCCATTCCCCCACAACATAGAAGGGTTTGTTTACATGAAGCCCAGGTATATCCGGGGTAATGCTTCCATTAAGCTTTTTATGGAAATGTTTATCTATAGTGTAATCTTTGGACTGGCAGCGGGCTGGTTCCTGTTCTGATATAAGTAGTGAAGATAAAAATGTGTCCATGGGGTCAGTCCAAATGGACACATTTTTATTTAATTTCAAGAAATACCTTCATCAATTCAGGATGATAATCCTGGAAGGTTGGGTATTTATCCCTGTTTTCAGTATAGTATGAAACTGACTCAACAATCTCATCTATGTATTCAAAGCCCCGTTCACGGTCCCTGGCAAGAGCGTTCTCATATGCTGTTTCTCCAAGAATATCCCTTAGAATGATTGCTGTGCTGGCCCTTACTATATGCTCGTTTATCGTTGTCTCCCAGGTCGTATAGGCTTGGCTGGACATTACCTTCTCAATGGGGGCATACAAGCCTTCAGTTTCATCCAAAATCTCTCCCTGCTTGGCAGTCAGTGGATTCACATAGGTGTGGGAAATCTCATGGACCAGGACATTCAGGAATATCTCCTCATCATCATATACTCCCAGGGTTGGCAGCACCTCAAGGGATCCGGTCTTAAGGCCAATTGAGACCCCGTAGGCGTTCTTGGCATAGGGAGTGATGGTGATGATTGAGTTCTGTATGGGTTTTCCATAGAAGCTCTCAACAACCTCCTCCACATTGTGGGAGGTGAGCATATGATGACCCTTATCCATCATCTTTATATACTCTTCCTTGTTCTCCAAAAAATATGAATCAAAGTCACTGTCCATCCTGAAGGCCTTCAGATAAACCATAAGCTTCTCCAGATTCTCCTGTCCACTAGACCTCTTCATGGTAAATTCATTTATCTCTATATCATCCCTTAATTCAAAATTCTCGTTGAAATGGTAGATTGAGGATGGGATGGCATCATAGGTGTATCCTCTAGCCATCATGGAGGAAAGCATCCTTACAAACTCATGGTCCTCAAAATCCCTGAACCTCTCCCTTCCAGCCTCAACATAGGGCGTGTTGTCCTGATAATTGGTGAAGTCATTGCCACCATTTGCCATTTCAACAGCCAGATATGTGGTCTCGATCATTGGGCTAACCCTGAATTTTATTCTTGATTCAGGATTGTAGTAAATGGATTTCTCTGGAACATATCCATCGAAGCGGGGATCATCAAGACCAAGGTCCGAGATTGAGCTTGGTGAGGTGCATCCGGATATGATAAACAATGAAGCCAAGATAACTGCAATCAATTTTTTCATGGGAATTCCTCCAATACAATAATCAAGTTCTATGTCAAAAATGCTAATCAACTTTGATAATACAATAACATAATAGTATACCTATGTTAAGATTTCAATATTTACTTAGTCAAAGTGGCGGGAATGTAGTAAAGCAAATTTTATCAGAAGATCAATGATTTGTTACTTATGACAAAACCGTTACAATTCTGCAAATATTCAGAATACGGTTTATAACACATTTAAAATACGATATAATCAAATGGTGGGTGAAAAATCCTTCAGGTCTGCTGGAAGAAATCTCATAAATCAATCGGAAGGTGAATAGGGTGCTTTACGATAAAATCGGGAAGTGGATAAAATATATACTTTTGGGGGCAGGTGTCTTGACAGCTGCCTTTTTGCTCTGTCAGGATAACAGCTTTGATGAATCACTACTGGAGGCTGACAACATCTACAATCACATTCAGGAGCTTTCATCAGATAAATACAGAGGAAGGCTTGCCGGTTCGGAGGGGGACAAAAAGGCCCTTCAATATATTGAGGAGCATTTTAGGGAGCTGGGTATCGAACCTGCAGGTGTTGATGGGACATATTACCAACCGTTTTCGGTTATGATTCCAAAGATAGATACAGAACCAAAATTTACAGTTGCCTCAGAGGATGGCGAAATCATAAGAGAATTCATCATGTATGAGGATTACAATGCACTACCATCAATGAATGGAGGGAAGGTAGACTTTTCAGGAGAATTGGTTTCTCTGGGAAGCGACCTGCTAAGGACTGACCCAGAGCTGATAAGGGACAGGATTGTATTGATTGAGGCCAACAGACTTCTTCCAAAGCACCAGGAATATGTCATTCAGGCAGGTGGAAAAGGGATACTCCTAAGCGCTGATACAAACATCTTCGGAAGGCAGTTAAGGTATGCTTCTGAAAAGTTCTTAAACGTTGAAGGAAAAACAGGACAATCAATCCTGACCGGTTACATATCAAACGAAGCCTATCGTGATCTGCTTGGCCTTATGGAGAGTAGTGACAAGGGTGATGAAAGGCAGCATTTTCCTGTACTTGCAGGGGTCAGGATAAAGGTGGATATGGGCTTTCCAATTGTTGATACTGCCAATGTCATGGGGAAAATTGATGGCAGGGGCAGGGATGGAAGCGTGCTTATGATAAGCGCAAATATTGATGGCCTGGGAGAGGGAACAGATGGGAAATACTTTCCTGGTGTGGTGAACAATACGTCCGGAATCGCCACAATACTTGAGATAGCCAGGGTGATGGCAACTCAGGAAGGCCTACCCTACGAAACCGTGGTATTTGTAGGTTGGAACTGTCAACAGCAGCAGCTCGCAGGCTCTGGACATTACATCGATTACCCTGTATTTCCAATAGAGAATACCTCACTTATCCATCTTGAGGGAGTGGGAAAGGAAAGCCTTGAGGGGGTCAAGATTTCAGCACACTTGGCCAATGGAGACATTTTAAAGGACAGGGTCCTTAACTATTCCCGGGATTCCAGACTCAAGGCTGTTAATGACAGATCCATCTCAGGAGTGATCAATCAATTCAACGATAGAAGGGTACCGGCCGTTCTGCTAAGGGATACTGCGGAAGTTCAAAACACCTATGGCGACACTTTGGAGAACATAAATATGGACACCCTTGAGAATTCAGCATTGGTCCTGCTTAACTACATAAAAAGGGATATATACAGGGATAGGGGATTTGGATACCTTACTTCTATTGAGAGGACAATAATTGCACTTGTGGCCTTGGGATCCTTCATAAGCTATATGATAGTTGCAGCCTACAACAGGGATCCAAACAGGATATTTTTAGGAAAAACACTTGAAAACGTATATTACTCAACCCTTGCAGTTTTATTAAGAAGGGGTTTGACCTTGGTTATTTCATCCTTTATTGCAATTTTCATGCTGTCCCTTCTTGCCAACATTGATCCAGGAACAGATGTCAGAATGACCAGCAATGGAATTTCATCGAATTTCTCGTTATACCTGACAATCAAAAGAAGCGTACTTTACATAAGGACAATGCTAAGTCCGGGAAGCTATCAACTCACAGGAACAGGAAATATATTCCAGATTATCTACAATTCAAGCAAGCAGAGCATTTTGCTTATTTCAGCATCACTCTTGATTTCTACCATTCTGGGAATATTGCGGGGAATGTATGAGGGGTACAGGTCGAGAAAATCAAGGATGGGATCTTTGGGAACCCTTATTTTCTTCTCAATACCAGATGTATTGATAGTTCTGTTTACACTTCTGGGATATATATATGTGTTCAGGAGAATTCCCACAGTTGGAGAAATGGAGCATATCAAGGGCTTTATCCTACCGCTCTTCACGCTGTCAATAATACCTACAATCTACATTTCAAGGATTACCTATATCACAGTTCAGGGAGAGATGGGTAAGGACTATACCAGAAATGCAATGGCAAAAGGATTTTCCAGGAGGAAGACCATATTCATGGAGCTGGCTCCGGCGGTTATCTTTAAAATTGTGGATACAATGCCAGCAATTATGACTATGCTACTGACAAATATGATTGTGGTTGAGTGGCTTTTCAATTATCAGGGAATTCTTTATTATCTTCTTTATTTCAACAGCAGACAGGATGTTTACAGGTTTGTTCCACTGGCAGTGGTTCTTGGTCTGGTCTATGTCACTGCAACAATGGGCTTTCAGTTCATTGCAAGACTTATCAATCCGTTGAAAACAAGGAGGGCTAGGAAATGAAAAAGCTCAATCTGCCCTTGATACTGGGAACAATAATACTAATACTTATTCTTTTGGTCATGTCATTCCCAGATATGTTCACCAATAACAGCCCCTATACAATACAGCTTATGAGATTCATCCATGAGGATGGGAAGCTTTCAGCTGAAAGAGCACCATTTCCTCCAGGGGAGGACTATCTCCTGGGAAGCGATGACCTGGGAAGGGATATCTTCAGCTATATCATATATGGTACCAGATTGACAATTTCGCTGGGTATCCTCATTGCAATAGGGCAGTTTATAATAGCCATTCCGCTAGCTCTTCTAGGCGGCTTCGGGAACAGGCTTGCCAAGTCTGTCATCAGACAGTCCAACATAATTTTTTCTGCCATTCCCGCACTGCTGATATCGATTATCCTTCTAAAGCTAAGGTTTATAGCAAATCTGGATAGGCAAAACTCAATAGTAGCATTTGTACTTATAATTACGGCGGTTAGCTGGCCTAAGCTGGGAAGCCTGATATCAGAAAGGGTGGAAGGAATTCTACAGCAGCCCTTCATAAGGGGTGAGGTTGCAATCGGAAAGAGGAAGTTGCTGATTGCTTTGGAGAATGTACTGCCACACCTTGCGCCAGAGCTTGTAATACTGTTTTTTATGGAGATTGCAAGAAATCTTTCCATGATCATGCAGCTGGGGATATTTTCGATTTTTGTTGGTAATCTTGGAATCATAAATGACACAACCTCAGGAGCTCTCATTAACACGGATATAAGCTTTGAACCGGAATGGGCCAGCATGCTCAGTACATCAAGGACTTTGGTAAGCTCTGCACCCTGGGCTGTTATCTTTCCTGCGCTGGCATTTTTTATCAGCGTATTGGGCTTCAATCTCTTCGGTGAAGGCCTAAGAAACATAATTCAGAGGAAGGATTCCAGAATGTCCCTTGTTTTCAGAAAGCTGATATCCTTTGACTTGAAGTATGTCTGGAACATGGTGGACAGGAGGAGGAAAATCAAATTCGCAGCAGCTGCAATCATAGTGATTGGTTCATTTGCTGCGCTTAGCCTTGCAAATAAGGGTGACTACAGCATAAATGTGGAATCTGACCCAGGAGGATATCCACAGGAGGTAATAATCGGCTCACAAGGAGTTGAGGAGGTTGTGGAGAGTATAACTGAAAGGATGATCAAGCTTGGAATTGCACCCTTGAGAGAGGACTATGTAATGAGCTATGACATAGGTCCATCATTTATGATAGAAGACCAGAGGCTAGTTATTGAAACTGGTGATGAAACCCTCCAGCTTATTCCAAACTCAGATTTCACCTTTACCACCTCCGGGAACAATGAGGACCAAGGATTCGTATACGATGCCACAAGGGTTGACCTTTTCAATATTGAAGACTTCAGTGGCTTTGCAGACAAATTCATTCTCATGGACAAGGCCTTCTACAATGAACGGTCAATAGAACACTTCATTTGGGAGATAACAGAGAAGGTTGATATAAAGGGTATTCTGCTTGTAGCTGAAAGGGATGAGAGAATGGATAGCTTTATTACGGATGATAGCGATGAGCTCTCAGTGATACTAGTTTCACGGGATGTTGCAGGGATTCTTAAACCAAATCCTGATTCCAGAATTTCAATCTATAGTTCAGTTAAGCCCCTGGAACCGAAGGGAAGAAATGTGGTGGGCATCCTTATGGGGGAAGATAAGAATATAGGGGATGAAGCCATCGTTGTTGGGCTGAACTACAACTACACAAAGGACAATGGAAGCAGTCTTCTCCAGTTCAATCTGGAGCTTATGGAGAGACTTTGTGAACAGAGGGGTAACAAACGATCCATAATCTTTATGTTTCTTGATGGAACAGTTGATGAGAAGCGGCATGGGATCAATTACATGGTAAAGGACT
>Ga0334895_1002590_pt1 | contig 15073 bp, 14 predicted proteins | sample GraSluR3_MG_7_FD_207229 | JGI IMG/M metagenome (GOLD analysis project Ga0334895, IMG submission 207229) | Sludge microbial communities from methane-producing bioreactor in Wageningen University, Netherlands - Granular Sludge_31_05-R3 | ecosystem: Engineered > Bioreactor > Anaerobic >... | reverse complement strand
GGCTTCTTCCATAGTAAGTGTCCAGATATCTGTAACTGCTTCTACTGCGTCTTCTTCAGAAGCATCTTCAGCAAATATGGGGAATGAGACCAACAACATCATAGCGCACATCAGTGCAATCAATCTTTTTTTCATTTTAGTCCTCCTCTGTTTTTCCAAATCCTTTTAACAGGGATTCGATCACACCATCATAATCCACTGTTTTGTTCTGGTGGTGCAAAACTTTCGCACCCATATAGTTGCCGGAGATTCCCATAATCATGCCTGCCATTAATTCCCGGTCAATCTCTTTTCTTAACACCTCTTCCTGGATTCCTTGATCCACTAACTCAATAAGTTTCTTATAATACATGGTCATATAGGTAATGAAGCTTTCTTTTATTCTAACAGAAATGAACTCATTGTGTGCCAAGAAGTTTTCTGCCAAACTGCTTTGACTTGCAATGTAATCAAACTTAAAAGCCAGATAATGTCTCAGTTTTTCTTTAAAAGGAACCGGAGCATTGAAAATTTCTGCCATTTCTTCATATCCCTTCTTGAAGTGTGCAATCAAAGCTTCTTCAAAAATTTCTTTTTTGCTTTCAAAATACTCATACACTGTTCCTTTTCCTATTCCTGCCATTTTTGCCACATCGCTGACTTTTGCGGCATGATAGCCTTTCTCTGTAAAAACAATCGTCGCAGCATTCAAAATTCTATGTTTTTTACTAATTGCCTTCATGTCTTATGTCCTCCAGTTTGAATGCTTTTCTTTTTATCCAACCTGCAACATCATCGATGATACTATACACGACTGGTACATAAACCAATGTCAAGACAGTGGAAAGCATTAGTCCACCTATCACCACAATTGCCATGGGCATTTGCAATTCTGAACCTTCTCCTATGCCCAAGGATAGTGGCAACAAAGCTAATATGGTGGTCATGGCTGTCATCAGAATAGGTCTCAAGCGAATAGGGCCCGCATTTAAAATGGCTTCGTTTTTACTCTCTCCTCTACTCCTGCGTTTATTGATGTAATCAATAAGCACAATGGCATTGTTGACAACAATCCCCACCAAAACAATAAATCCTATTAGTGCTGGGACGCTCAAGTCCTGTCGTGTAACCACCAATCCAAGAAACCCACCAGACAAGGCTAATGGCACAGAAAACATAATCGCAAGTGGTTGTATCAAGGACTCGAATTGAGCTGCCAAAATCATATATACCAACATCACTGCCAAAATCATAACCAGAACCAAGTCGTTAAAGGCATCTTCAATCAATTCAACCTCTCCTCCAGTCGACAAGGAATAGCCTTGTGGCATGTTATAATCATCAAGAAGTGCCATGATGTCGTTGGTGACACTTTGAACATCTCTTCCATAAGTGTCCGCACTGACCGTTACCACTCTTGCCTGGTTCTCTCTTTGAATACTCACAGGCCCTCTGTCTAAAACGACTTCTGCCACTTGAGACAACGGCACCGTCGTACCTGCTGGCGTGCTAATAGGCAGCAACTCAAGATTTGTAACGCTTTGGCTGTAAAAGGCATCTCCTTTCAACACCACATCAATTTCTTCTCCATCCAACTTGATTCGAGTAGCCGTAGTGCCGGATAAGGTACTTCTAACTGTGTTGGCTATTGTATAGGCATTCAGGCCATATTGCGAGGCTCGATCTTTATCCACTCGAACTTGTATCTCTGGAATCCCTTCTTCCAATGACACAGAAATTTCACGAGTGCCTTCAACCGATTCCATCATGCTTTGGATATCGTAACTAATGTCCTCTAAAGTTTGAAGGTCATCTCCTCGGATGCTGATACTAATGCCCCCTCCACCAAATCCTCCTGCCATCATCATGGATGCAGATGAAACGCCAATCTCCGCTCCTGGAATGTCACGGGTTTTCTGCCTGATTTCATCAGCAATATCGAATGTGTTTCGATCTCTATCAGACAACGGCACCAAAGTAACCGATAGGCTGGCTCTGTTGCCACTTCCAGATCCCATTCCCATCATGCTTCCAGTACCAATGGTCGTGAACACATATTCCACTTCTTCTATTTCGCGCAATATCTCTTCAATCTCCAAAGACAGGGCTTCTGTCTCTTTCAATTCCGATCCTATAGGCAATCGAATACTGATATCCAGTTGTCCTTCATCTGTCTCTGGAAAGAAAGATGACCCAACAGTTGCCAAAGATCCAAAGCTTCCCGCAAACAAAACCATACCTATCAAAAATACGGCTAATCTATGCCTAAGACCTATCCCAAGGACTTTTTTGTAAAATCGTTTCAATCTTCCCATTAGCCCTTTTTCATTGGAGCCTTCTTCTTTCTCATAATTGACGCTGTATTTTGTGCTCTTTCCAAGTAGTAATTTGGAAGACATCATAGGAATCAATGTCAGAGCAATAGCCAATGAACTGACCAGTGAGAATGTAACGGTCATTGCCAGTTCTTTGAAAATCGTCGATGTGATCCCTTCCACAAAAACAATTGGCAGGAATACCGCAATTGTTGTCAAAGTTGATGCAGTTACAGCAGTTGAAACCTCGTTCGCTCCAAGAATCGCAGCCTTTGAAGGATCCAATCCTTCACCACGATGCCTGAATATGTTCTCCAATACAACAATGGCGTTATCTACCAACATCCCAATCCCCAATGCCAGTCCACCTAAGGTCATGATATTCATGGTAACATCCACAAAATACATCAGTATAAATGTCGCGATGACTGAAACAGGTATCGCCACACCAATAATCATAGTCGATCGGATGTTTTTTAAAAACAAAGCCAATATCAATATCGCCAAAGCACCACCTGCAAGGGCGCTTTTTACCATTTGAAAGATTGCCAAGTTTATAAATTCCGCTTGGTCAAACACCACTCGAATCGTCAGATTGCCATACTCTGATTGTAGTTTTTCGACTTCCTCTTGGATGATTCGACTTACATTCACAGTGTTAACACCTGATTGTTTCATTAAGGTCAATTCTAATGTTTCTTCTCCATTGTATTTAGCAATGCTTGTTCTTTCTGCCTGAACCAAATTAACTTCAGCCACATCTCTTAGTCTAACCGTTCCACCCCGTGGCAAAGGAATGTTGACTTGACGAAGAGCATCCACACTCTCGAACTCTCCCATTGTTCGAACAGTCAAGGAATTATCTCCTCTAAAAACCTGTCCCCCTGGTAAATTGAGGTTCTCAGCTGCTAAAATTTGTCCTATGTATTCTCCTGTCAAGCCATACCCTCTGACACGACTATCGATCAATTGTATTTCAACTTCCTGTGAATAGCCACCACTAACTGATACCGACGCCACGCCTGGAATTCTTTCCAACCTTGTTTTGACAATATCTTCCGCTAAATTCTGAGTGGTAATAAAATCCCCTTGACTTTCGACCGTCAAGTACATAATGGGAATGGCATTAGGATCAAACTTAAAAACCGTTGGATTCCCTGAACCTTGGGGCAAGTAACCTTTCACCAAGTCAATTTTTTCACGCATTTCCAGCGCTGCAAATTCCATATCTGTCCCAAATCCAAATTGGAGAATGACAAGCGAATTTCCTTGAGACGACATCGATGTTATTGTATCAATGTTTTCAACTGTTGAAAGCACATCCTCTAATGGCCGCGTAATCATGTTTTCCATTTCTTCCGGTCCTACCCCAGAATAAGTGGTAGATACCACCGCAATAGGATATTCTATGGAAGGCAACAAATCTATGGGAAGCCTTGAAAACGACACCACTCCAATCAGTATTACTACCAAAACAACCATGGCTATGGCTACCGGTCTTTTTACGGATAATCTGGACAACATGACTATTCACCCCTCACAACTTTGATGAGGCTACCGTCACTAACGTAGTTTTGCCCTCTGACGATGACTCGGTCACCTGCTTCGATGCCGGATACAATTTCTACCCTTCTTCCAGTATCCAAGCCTGTTACAACAACTCTTTCCTCTGCCATTTCATCAATAGCCACAAAGACAATCTGATCCTCTCCCCTCTGCATAACCGCATTACTTGGAATTGAAATCACATTCTCTCTTTCATCCGTATAGATGGTCACTCTTCCAAACATCCCCGGGCGCACTTTTCCATTGTTTTCGACAACTGCTTCAACAGAGTAAAGACCAGTCATGGAATCGACAGTTCTTCCAACATGGCTAATGTGTGTCGAAATATCCACTCCCGCAGAATCAATCACCAAATCCACGGACTGTCCCACCGCTAATTCATTCACCCTATTCTCCGCCACGTCGATTCTTACATGCAATTGATCCAAGTCCATAATCATCATTGCAGGTTGTGAATTCAAAGCGATTTGTCCTTCTTTTATATCCACATTCATAATTGTTCCAGACATAGGTGCTTTAACTGAAACATTGCTCAACGCATCTCTTGCTTGCTCGACGGCTAGCCTCGCTTGATCAACACCTCGGGCTGCAGCTTCCAAAGGCTTGTCGGATGCTGCCAATTCTGCTTGTTGGTACTGGGCTTTTGAAACCACCCCTTCTTCATAAAGGGCTTTTGTTCGTTCATAAGCATCTTTTGCTGCTTGGATTTGTTCCACAGTCATGTTGTAATTGGCTTCTGCAGCTCTTAAGGCAGCTTGTGCTTGATCTACTTGACTTTGAATGCTTTTTCGATCCAAAGTAAAAAGCACATCGTCCTTATCTACCACATCTCCTTCTGTCACATAAAGCCTTTCTACTTCTGCAACTAAAGGTGCCATTACAAAAGCATCCTCTCCAGGATAAACTCTTCCAGTATAGTTGTTCTCAAAATATAATCTCTCTCTGTTTGCCGTTTCTATTTCAACCGCAATATAACTTGCTTCCTGAACGTCTGTTGGCTCTTCATTTGAACAAGCCACTACCGTCATCATTATTAGGATAAACGCTAGTATCAAGGTGGTTTTTTTCATGCTATTCCTCCATTGCTATGTTTCTGACCGACTGGTCAGTTCTTAAATAATAGCACAGCTGTGCCTATAAATCAAATGTTTCCATTTATCATACTTCCTTATTCTTGTATTTGTATTAATTTTTGACGTCAACACTTGATTTTCAATTGATTTTCAATAATCCTATTGTCTTTTATGGGATAGATGATAAAATAGAATTGAAATGATTTCAAAATTCAAGGAGGTTTTTTAATGGAAAAATTGCTTAAATGCTCAGTATGTGGATTTGTGACCGAAGAAAGTAAATTGGGTGAAAAATGTCCTAAGTGTGGTGCACCAAAAGAAAAATTTGAGGTGTTGAGTGAAGAGGCAGCTGAAAAAATCATCATGTCTGATAGGACCAATGACATTCATATGGACATCATTAATTTGTGTATGGCCATCGATGAATTAGCTGCTGAAGGAGAAGAATTAGATCTAGATCCACCTTGCGTAGATGTATTTAAAAAAGCACAAGACATGGCTTGGCAATTGAAACAAATGTGCAAAGCTGAGTTGGCCGGTCACATGGGTAAAGGTAAATGGTAGAATAAAAAAAACGGCATTTTGCCGTTTTTTTTTATTCTTATAATCCTGCTACCTCAAGAATAATCATCATTACTGCCAATACACCAGATATGGGGAGCGTATAGCGAAACGGATTTCCCTCGAACACTTCAAACAAAGTTTTCTCGCTAAAACGATCTTCTGTAATGATTTTTTTACTCTTCAAAGTGCTATACATAGCTGCGTATACGCCTGATCCAATAATGATACCCAACATCCCTCCAAGAAGACCATCCAGATAACCATTTCCAACAGCACCAGCAATGGTCCCTGGACAATATCCCAAAGTACCGAATCCTATTCCAAATAACAACCCACCAATCACAGCGTTTTTAATGGAACCCGCTTTCACATGGAGTTGAATCTTTTGTTTTGGGTAGAGGTAACTAATTCCTAACATGGTTACAATGACAGCAGATAACATGATTTTTAGAACAGTGAAGTCCATTAATCTCAGCTGCCCCAGTATGACATCGTATTTTGTTACCCCTCCTTTATGTAACAAAAATCCAAAAACAATTCCCATGAGCAAACCAAAAAACAATTGCATGCCCTTATTATCGTGAAGCTTTGTCATTCCTCACACCTCCTATAATCCATAGACCAAAAAGGCCGTTACAACGCCGCCAATGAAAAAACAAATCGACGCAATCCAACTAATAATGGATAGCTGACTGGTTCCGCTGATACCATGTCCACTTGTGCATCCTCCTGCCCATCTGGAACCAATGCCTAATACCACACCGCCAAATACTGCCACAATAAATCGGACAAAAAAACTGCCTGAAATCTCATTAGCCCACATGGCTGGAACCCATACAATATTAAAGTCTCCAGATAAAGCTGCTGAGAGAAAAGCGCCTATCACAATTCCGATGACCAACATAAAACCCCAGTCTACATTGGGTGCTGTCTTCAGATAGAACGCATTTTTTTCCACATATTCCTTGTCGAAAATTTTTCGAACCATCCCACTGGCTTTGGCATAACTAGTAGATGCTCCCAAAACCTTGTTTGACAACAACAAAGCAATCAAGTTCAAAACGCCTATCAATAGGCCCACCACATAGGGTGACCATTGTACCATTGTAAATGCTCTCACAGAATATTCCTCCCTTATTTTTTGTAGGCAAGATACCCTTGCATGCCCCCTGCTAGATTCATCACTTGCTTAAACCCTTTTTGTTTCAATATGCTAATACCAAGATTTGATCTTACTCCAGAGTTACAAACAATTAAGACATCCTTCCCAAGATCCAATTCTTCATATCGAGTCCTTAAGTCTGGAGATGGAATATTGATTGCTCCTTCTATATGATCTTCCTCGTAAGCCAACTTGTCTCTTCCATCGATCAGGATCAAATCATCCGAATCTTTCATAGACTTAAATTCTTCCGGACTCATTTGTGGCACCTTGTCAACAGGATATCCCATAGCAGCCCAGTTATGCAACCCACCATCCAGATAGCCCACAGTCTGGTCCATGCCAACCCGTTGCATCCACAATACAGCTTCTTTAGCCTGTTCGTAAGACTCTGCTACCATTAAGATTTTCTTTTCAGGCGGCAATACCCAACCAGCAAATGTGGGTAAATTGCCAGAGGCATCCAAACTGTAAGACATTGGGATATGCAATCCACCAAAGGCATGATAGCTTCTTACATCTACAATAATGGTGTCTTCTTTTTCACTCATCTTTTTAAAATCTGGAGGAGATAGTATTGCCATCTCCGGGAGCTGATCAATTGGTTTTGGTCCTACAGCATTGATTTTGCTGCTTCTTGAAAAATGATCTGGTGCTCCTGGCATATCTTCCGTCAACGCCTTAACAAAAACGTCCACTTCTTTATTTTGGAGGACAGGGTTAAACTTCCTCTCATATCCTATTGTTGACGTATATTTGGCCCCCATAGATTTCCCGCACAAGGATCCCGCTCCGTGAGCTGGATATACCTCACAAAAATCAGGCAATTTTAACAATTTGTTGAACAAGCTGTCATAAAGCTTTCTTGCCAACTCATCCGCACGGTTAGGAAATAGATCCGGTCTTCCCGCATCTCCTACAAATAATGTATCTCCTACAAATACGCTAATAGGCTCGTCTCCTGTTGCCGTGTCTGTGACCACAAAACTGACATGTTCTGGTGTATGCCCAGGCGTTTCCAATACACTTATTTTCATGTCCTCAATGAAAAAAACATCTCCTTCTTTTACCCCTTCATGGTCAAATTCCGCTTTTGCTGCTGTTGGCATCACGATCTTAGCGCCTGTTCTTTCAGCCAATTCCATATGGCCCGAAACAAAATCTGCATGTAAATGTGTCTCTAGGATATGAGTGATTTTTAATCCCAGTTTTCTTGCTTCTTCCACATATATCGTCACATCTCTGCTTGGGTCCACCACAGCACAAGTTGTATCCCCCGCCAAAATATAAGAGCTATGTGCAATTTTCTCAACATAATAGTGCTTAACAATCATTTAAGTACCCTCCCCTAAAATTTAGATGTAAAACAAGTATATCATAAATACCGCCACCACTAAAAACACAATTGTCATCATACCGCCAGCTTTCATATAATCAGCATTCTTGTATCCGCCTGGCGTCATAATAAATGCATTTACTTGATGTGTCGGCAAAACGAAAGAGTTTGAGGTACAAACCGCTACCAACAAAGCCATTCCTCTTGGATCAATTCCAAAATTTTCCCCCATTATCAACACTAATGGCACAAGTAGAACTGCCGCTGCCACATTGGACATAAACAGTGAAAAAAAAGTGGCGAGCAGACCAATAACAAACAAAATTGGCAAAACCCCCCATGAATGAATCACACCCATGATGATATCAGCCGTCAAGTTGGCTGCACCACTTTGTTCAAAAGCTCCTCCCAGAGGAATAAGTCCTGCCAACAAAAAAACGGTTTTCCAATCAACTGCTTGATAGATTTCGTCTTTTGGAATAACTCCAAGTAGGATCATCAACAAGGCACCTGTGAAAAAGCCTAACGATAATCGGACTCCCAATAATACAAGTATGATTGCCACCGTTAATGAAAAAAGCGCTTGCTTATTCTTTTTAGCTCCCTCTGTTGCTGTCACGTGACTAATCTCCGTTACAACAACCAAATCTCGAGAATCCTTGAGCTTGGTAATGTCTTCCCATCTCCCGAAAACCAGCAACTCTTGTCCTGGCTCCAATGGCTCTTTGAAACAATTGATTCTTTCCCCTGCTTGATTTATATAAGAGATGGGTTCAATGCTAAAATTCTTCCTGACAGCTATTTCCCATAATGTTTTACCTTTTAACTCTGACTTTGGCGGGACAATAATTTCAGCAAATCCAGCGTATTGCTCATTTTTAATGTTAGCGAACACAGCCAGATTTTTCCTAACCTCCAAGTCATATTGATCGACGAAAGCTTTGATCTGTTCTTCCTTTCCTAAAATAGCCAATATCTGCTCCTTATGAAATCTGGTCTTTCTCCAAGGCGCATACACAATGCTTCCAGATTCATACAAAGCTAATATATGAAGATTGTACTTCTCCCATATATCCAATGATTCAATGGTTTGATCCAAGATGGTGGATTCCTCTTTGATGATGACTTCGTATATATTATCTGGGAGTTCATAAATCTCTTTTAGAAAATCTTGGTGATTTTGGCTCTCCTTCAGTGATGGATTTGGCAGTACTTTGCCACCAAAAAAATAAAAATACAATATGCCAGATCCTAACAACGCTACGCCGACAGGTGTGACTTCAAACAATCCAAATCGTTCGTAATCACCACTTCCAATCAAGTCATTCAGCACAATCAATGGCCCTGAAGCCACCATGGTCAAAGTTCCCCCCAAAATCGCAGCAAAACCCATGGGCATCAGCAATTTGGACGGATGAATCTTTGTATTAGCTGCTATTCTACGTACAGCCGGAAGAAACAACGCAGCTGCTCCAATATTTTGCATGAAAGACGAAATAACCCCTACTGTTGTCGATATTAATACTAAAATTCTTTTTTCACTATCCCCAGCAATTTTTACAATTTTTCGGGACAATGTCTGCATCAATCCTGATTTATCGATGCCATAGCCCATCATCATCACTGCTATGACTGAAATTACCGCATTACTTGAAAAGCCTGAGAAGGCTTGAGACACACTAATGATTCCCGTCCATGGCAATGTCACCATAATAAGGATTGCAACGATATCTGGTCTAAGTTTTTCTGTGACAAACAATAAAATGGCGACAACCAAAATCAAAAAAGTCAAAGCAATATCCATTGTCATGATCGTCACCCCCTCACCCTGTTCAACTTACTCTCATTATAGCCTAGCCTCATTTTGGTTACAATAAAAAAAGCTTTTACATCAGTAAAAGCTTCAGTCAATCCGCCATTCCAAGGCAAATGCACCAGAGTGTTTTTCTCCAACTACTTCTATTCTATATTTTCCAGACTCTTCTATTTCATATATGAGATTGTCTACGATTATGATCTTATCCTCTCCATCTCCATGAACCAAGTAAGCGGTGAGCTCACCCGATAGCGTCCCCACTGCGTAGCCAAACATGATTCTATTTCCAGCTTCTAAATCCAAGCTTTTTTGGTAGTTGCCATTGAATTCTCCATAATCCCCTTGCACCAACCCATCTTCAACAAATATTTTCCCACTTTGGATGGTATAGTTTCCTTTGGAGCATCCTGCAACGACTACCAAAAGCATCATTGCAACGATTAGGCTCAAAATCTTATTTCGCTTCATTAGAATCTCCTGTATGTAAATTGTTTTACGTCCATTGTTATTTCAAGTCCATTTAACAGTATATCATAATCGCTTTGAGAATCAACTGGTTTTTATTGATTTGTTGGCATTTCGCCAATCAAGTAGGTTATCTGTAGGCATACTCAATAGGTGAGTCATACATCTTATAGTAGATTTTCAAATCCTTGCGCATATGGCTCACTTCAAAAAATATATCGGAAAACAGTTCCCAAAACAACACCCATCCTCCCACAAACAATCCTTGTGATAAAACGACTACATAATTTCCCATAAGAGAGAACGTTTCAACAAAATTGGCAAGAGAAAGCAAGCCCACTCCAAGCAACAAATAATAGACCATTTTTCGCATGAGGGTCTTCTTTTCTTTGTTTTTGATTCGTATCAGATACATGAAATAATTTCTAAAACTCTCAATGCTCTTTTCTTCTCTTTCAATGTTTTTAACAACCAAAGGAACATTAATATGAATTCTAATCTGATTTTTCAATGGTATTTCTTCAAAACTGTTTTTGAGGTAATGAATCAAATCCTCATCTAAGTCTCTGTTGTATAGCGGAGAAAAATCCCATTCGTTGTATATCTCACGATAACCATCCAACTGAACATCAATGTAAAAACAGTGTTTCTCGTCGTTGTATCTGTATAAGTGTTGCGGATCTAAGTTGAACTTGTCTTGTTTCATGATTCACTCTCTTTGCTCTCTTTTGATTTCAAAAGCTGTTGCGAGTCGCAACAGCTTTCTCATTCTTTTAGTTTGGTTCCACAATTACTGCAAAACATTGCTGATTCAGGGTTAATAGTTTGACAACTGGGACATGTGATGGTTTCTTTTGCTTCTGTTTCTTTCTCCACTGCTTCTTTATTCTCTGAAGCCTTAGTCTCTTCCTTTTTCTTTGCTTCTTCTTTTTCGCTGATTTCCGTTTCAATGGTTAAAATCTGATGGTATTTTTCCTCCAACACTTCCAACTCAAAACTGTCATTCTTCAGCATATCATAGGTGACTTTTCCCAATTCATTTATTGCGTTTTTACGATCATTTCTTAAAGCTATGATTTGAGTCTGCAGTTTCCCAGCTTCCATTAATTCCCCAGACTTTTGACTGGCAATGCTGATGCTTTTGTCCAGCCCTTTCTTGAATTTTCCGAAAAAATCCGACATGAGCAATCCTCCTTGATTTATCGTATCTTCATTATATAATAAATCATTCTAGGTTACAATTAAGATTCTATTACATTAATCAGCTTTTCAGCTTCTTTTTAATTACTTCCATCAAAATTTCTTCGAATTGATTGTCATCAAGAGCTCTTCTTTTTTTTGGTCCTTTTGTCCGCCCACCACTTCTTCGAATCTTTTGACCCATATAGCGATTCATCAGCAACTTATCCATATTGTCAGGCGTGTACAAGAAACCCAAAGGATTGATGATCGCATATACTTTAGCCATCAGTAGACTGGCCAAACCAAAATCCTGGGTGATTACCACATCTTCGTCTCCAGAAATTTCAATCACTTTGAAATCAGCAGAGTCTTTGCCTTTTTCTACTGTGATATTATCAAATTCTCCGCGCATTTCATGGTCATAACTGGATACGACAATCATTTGAATTCCATAGTAACTGGCAAACTCTTCGCATATTTTTCTCACATTTTGAGGACACCCATCTCCGTCTATAATTAGTCGCATAGCGCCTCCTAGCTAACTGTTCTTCTCATGATTATAACTTATTGCGTCTATGGTTTCAATTATAGTTTGAATTTTGAGAATGGCTTAAACAGCAATCTGGCTACAACTATCCCAATAATGAACTGAAGAACATTCCATGGAATATTCAACATAGGCGCCTGGACGTTTCCATAAATGATGACTTCAAAAGCATAGTATCCTAAAACCATCAATAGGCCTCCTGCTACCATTGCCATCATCATGGCTTTACTCCCTTTATGTCTGAACCTACCTACCAAATAAGCCATCAACCCTTTCAATATAACTGTTGCAGGGATGTATACGACATAAGCTTTCAATCCATCAGCAAGAGCAGAGCCAATTGCAGCGGCCAACAATCCATAATAAGGGCCCAGTAGCATACCTGATAAATAAACAGCCGCATCTCCTAAATGAGCGTATCCAGAAAACGGCAACGCCGTACCAATATAAGTGGCAATATAGACGACAGCCACCATCAAAGCTGATGTGGTTAAAATCTTCGTTTGATTATTTTTCATCTTAATCCCTCTTTTCATATCTTTGTAATTATACTATAATAGATATGTGACCATTAAAAAAGATACAGATTTTATATTTTTAAAAAGGACAGATAGCCATGATTTATACTTTTTATCCAAAAAAAAACACCGGTAAACCTATCTACACCCAGTTATACGAATACATCAGAGATGCCATCAAAACACAGAAAATCATCAGTGGCACTCGCCTTCCTTCTATCCGTGAAGCTTCCAGCCAACTACATTTAAGCAAAACTACCATAGAAAGCGCTTATTTCCAACTTGCTACAGAAGGATATATTGAGAGCTTACCCAAAAAGGGCTACTATGTGTCTGAGTTGATGCACTACTTTGAACACCAAAATGAGTATGTTCAGCATTCGCCTCATACCTCCGAGCTTTTTTCTTCTCAAGAACCCTATTTCAAGAATGAAAACGTGCATGAAGGCAGTTTAGACATCAAAGCATGGAAAAAATTGTACAATCATATTCTGTTTGATCGTTCAGAATCCGTTTATAGTCCCAGCTCACATCAAGGTGAACTAATTCTACGCAAAGCTATCTCTCAATTTGTGAATGGGACACGTGGTGGCAACACTTCTCCAGAGCAAGTGGTGATCGGTGCTGGAATTCAATATTTAATTGGCATTCTAGCTGGTATGATCAAGTCCACTATCCGCACAGCCGCAGTGGAAGATCCCGGATATGAGAAAGCTCGTTATGTTTTCGAAGATTATGGTTTTGACACGATTGATATTCCTGTGGGTGATGACGGCCTTCAGATTGAAAGTCTGAAGGCATCTCATGCGAAAATCGTTTACGTCTCTCCTTCTCATCAATTCCCAACAGGTTCTCTTATGCCTATTAGCAAACGCCTTCAGTTATTGTCATGGGCAGACTCTGTAAAAGGGTTCATCCTGGAAGATGACTATGATAGTCTTATTCGATTTGAAAGCAAGCCCGTCCCTTGTTTACAAGGCTTGGATCAAAGCGACCGAGTCATATATTTGGGGTCTTTTTCTAAAATTCTTACGCCTGCTCTGAGGATTTCTTACATGATTCTGCCTAGACGATTGATGGCGGATTACCAATCCATCGCTCACCGATACACTCAGTCATCCTCCAAGCTTGAACAAATTACTTTGGCATTATTTATCCAAGAAGGCCATATTGACAAACATTTACGCAAAATAAAACGCATTTACCATAAAAAAATGACCTTATTACAAAAATATCTTGAAAAATTGTGGGGAGATAAGGTAGACTTAATAAGTGCAGATTCGGGTTTGCATGCGGTCATTACGTTAAAAAGTGAAAAACCACCTGACCAACTCGTTCTTTTCTTTGAAAATCACGGAATTTCAGTCAACATCATTCGCAACGTTTTACACACTTACGAAATCTCGTTATCCTATAGTGGCATTCCTTTTGATGAACTCAGCAATATGACATAAATTCGAAAACACATGTCAATCCTACACCTATGGAGGTGCTATGAATAACCATTCTAAAATTGATCTGAGATACGGATTTGTCATCGCTTTTTCGACCATCCTGATATTATTTGGGCTAAGTCAAAACCATCCAATAGATATCTTGACTGGTTTATGGCAAATCATGACACAACCAGCTGGATTGGTGACAGATTACATGGGCATCAGCAATATGGGAGCTGCTTTTGCCAATGCAGGCTTGGTTACGCTTCTGTTCACTTTCCTGTTGTATCGGCTGAAACAACCATTGAACGGTCCTTTTATCGCTGCTTTGTTAACCATTGCAGGCTTCTCATTTTTTGGAAAAAATCTATTCAATGTTTGGTTTATCATAATTGGTGTGAAATGTTATTCAAAATTCATAAAAGAACCGTTTACCAAGTTTCTCATCCCCGCTCTTTTCGGAACAGCCATGGCACCTGCCGTTTCAGAGATTGCTTTTGGTTCTGGATTTACACCATTTATAAGCATCCCTCTAGGTATTTTTACCGGGATTGCTCTAGGATTTGTCATCCCTCCTTTGGGTGCTTCCTTAATCAACGTCCATCATGGTTTTAACCTATACAACATCGGCTTCACAGCCGGCATGATTGGAATGGCTTTTGTTTCCATCATGGGCTCTTTTTCCTATGTTCCCGTATCACAATTCATATGGACCACCGGTCATAATCAGCTACTTGGAATCTTTATGATTGGTTTGTTTGTTGCTATCACTTTGTTTGGATTCTTCTTGAATGGAAACTCTTTTAAGAATTATACCCGCTTATTCAAGCACTCCGGTCAATTAGTCACTGACTTCGTACAACTTGAAGGTTTTGCCGTTTCGTTAATCAATATCGGCGTCATGGGAATTCTTTCCACCTTGTTTGTTCTTGCCACTTCAGGAGACTTGAATGGTCCCACACTAGGTGGAATTTTGACAGTTGCAGGTTTTAGTGCTTTTGGAAAACACCCTAAAAATTGTCTGCCTATTTTTGGCGGCGTATTTATTGCTTCTCTAATGAAATCTTTTGCCATCAATGATCCCAGCGTCCAGTTGGCTGCTCTGTTTGGAACT
>Ga0334895_1002578_pt1 | contig 15112 bp, 12 predicted proteins | sample GraSluR3_MG_7_FD_207229 | JGI IMG/M metagenome (GOLD analysis project Ga0334895, IMG submission 207229) | Sludge microbial communities from methane-producing bioreactor in Wageningen University, Netherlands - Granular Sludge_31_05-R3 | ecosystem: Engineered > Bioreactor > Anaerobic >... | reverse complement strand
ATTTCATTTGGTGATTGTCGGGATTTTATTTCATTTCATCATCGGATGTGGGAAAAATGATAATATTTCACGTCATAATACAACTTCAGTAACTGTTATCAACGAAAAGAGCGGAGAGGCTGAGGTTGATGTTCATATTGCAGACGAGATCGATTTTGTGATTTTCATACCGGAGAATATTGATCAGAAGATCACCCTGCAAGCTTCCTCTGATGAAGATTATGAGTTCTTATGCTGGGTTGATATGGAAAAAGATAAAGAGATGGGAAAGAATCCCGGACTTGTCATTGATGATAAAAAGGGGATGACGCTTCGGGCTCATTTCCGAAAAAAACCGGAAAAAGTTTGCGGAGACAATATCTTGGCGGTTGTCGGAAAAGGAACGACATTGGGATCCTTTGAGCCGGATGATTTAAAACCCATTGACACGGAACAGAGAGAAGGCAAGGGTAAAAAACTCAGAGAACAAGCCGCTCTCGCTTTAAATGAACTCCTTAATGCAGCTCAAAAAGATGGTGTGAATTTTGAGATAAAATCAGCCTATCGAAGTTATGAGACACAAGAGAGGCTGTTTCATCAGTATAAGGCAGCTTATGGAGTCTTCAGCAGCGAAAAGTTCAGTGCCCGTCCCGGTCAGTCAGAACATCAATTAGGCACAGCTGTGGATTTCGGAGGGACGCGTTTTGATTTTTCCCCTGTTTTTGAAAATACACCTCAGGGGAAATGGCTGGTAAATCATGCTTTTTTGTATGGCTTTGCACTGAGTTATCCTCAAGACTCTGAAGAGCAAACGGGATATGTTTATGAGCCATGGCATTATCGCTATATCGGGGTCGAACAGGCAGAAAAATGGAAAATTTCCGGACTAGCGCTTATAGAGTACCTCAAAAGTATTGATTATTGAAAAAAAACGTGCTGACGTGGATTTCTTCCCGTTATCCTGTTCTTGATTTTTTCTTCTGATTTGCTATGATCCAGCGAAATATCAATGATAATTAAGGAGATGTATGAAAAATATTCTTTTGCTTGCTGCTCTGTTTGTCATCCTTTGGGGGTGCAAAAGTCCTGAAGCGAAACTTCCGGTGGAGAATCCTGAAAAATACGTCATGGATGTGGCACGGGAAGGGGATCCGGCCCTGATGAAGGCTATTTTAAAACAATATCCTGAATATAAAGACTTGAAAGAGGTGGATGGGACGGAGTTTCACGTCGATGGCTCTCTTCTGCATCATGCCGCCCGCTATCAGAACGACCCGGACATGATCAACATCCTCGTCAAGAGCGGCTTCGATGTCAACCAGGAGAATGAAAACCTCTTCACGCCGCTCCATATGGCAGCTCAATACAATGAGAACTCCGAAATCGTCAAAGCCCTGGTGAAAAACGGCGCGCGTGTTGATTTTACCCCGCCCATCGGGTGGACCCCGCTTCACCTGGCTGCGGGATACAATAACAATGCGGATGTGACTGTGGCTCTCATCAAAGCCGGAAGTAATGTCTCCGCCGTGGACCGGATGGGGGACATGCCCCTTCATTGGGCCGCTTTGAATGAAAATCTTGAAGTCTGTGCTCGTCTGATCGAAGCGGGAGCCCCTTTTGACACACCGGGGGGAGACGGGATGACGCCGCTCCATAATGCAGTTCAATTCAATGAGAACATCGCGGTGATGAAGCTGCTCCTCAGTCTCGGGGCAGATCCTAACGCCCGGGATACGCAGGGCCTCACCGTTCTGCATTGGGCCGCTGACAGCTCAAACGATCCCGAAGTGATTACATCTCTTGTCAACGCTGGAGGCGATCTCCTGGCCCGTGACCTTGATGGTTCTACACCGCTCCACAGGGCGGCTTGTTTCAACAAAAATGCATCTGTCATCAGGGCCTTGATCCTGGCCGGATCCGATGTGAACGGGCAGGACAAGTGGGGGAACACACCCTACGATATCGCCGTGAAAGAGGGAAATGAAGCGGCGATGGAGGTGCTGAAGGAAGCCGGAGCAGAAAGAAGCAAGTCAAGCGATGATTGTTAGCAGGGAGAGATTGTGAAACGTATTGTGCCATTTTTTGTCTTTTTGTTGGCTGTGGTTCATGTCGTTTGCTCTGAGAATCTGTTGCAAACCGTAAAAAACGGAACAGTAAACGACGTCAGAAAAGTTATTGAAGAGGGAGCCGATGTCAACGCCTTGGGGAAAGAGGATCTGACCGCTCTTCATGTTGCTGCTCGATATAACCCTGATCCTGAAGTCATTTCGCTCTTGATCAAGGCAGGAGCCAAGGTCAACGCCACTGACTATTGGCTCCATACACCTTTAAAATATGCTGTTGCCCATAATGAAAACCCGGACATCATTCAAACGTTGCTGGATGCCGGAGCTCATTATGACCCGGGGCAAAACAAGGGATGGACGCTTTTACATCATGCGGCTTCTTTTAATCCTCATCCGGAAATCATTGATTTTTTCCTTCATAAAGGGAAGAATGTCAATGCCCACGAGAAAAATTTCGGTGACACACCGCTTCACAATGCTGTAAAAAATAATACGTCTTTATCCGTGATCGAATCTTTAATTGATGCAGGGGCTGAAGTGAATTCCAAAAATGATGATGATATGACACCTCTTTTCATGGCCGTGGTGAGCAATCCCAATCCGGAGATTATTGCTGCGTTATTGGACGCCGGAGCCGATAGCAGAGAAGATCGTCGTTTCAGGGAAGAAAAATCTCTGCTTTATTGGGCGATCCAACAGAATAAAAGCCCTGATGTGATTCGCTTTCTTATTGCAAAGACCGGATACGATATTAACCAAAAGATTAAAGATGGGAAGACCTTGCTGCATTTGGCTCTTTTTAACAGCAATCCGGATGTCATTCTTTGTTTGCTTGAGATCGGAGCTGACCCGAATATTGAAGACAATAACGGACTGACGGTTTGGGACTATTATAAGGGGCAATCGTGGAACGAGGACTCTGAAGCTTACAAGACTCTGGAGAAGATGTGTGAAAAGCCCGGCAGACAATGAAGATGGGTTCAATTACGCATATTTAACATCTCTGAATGATGGATTAATATTTGTGGGGGATAACCCCTACGACATTGCCGTGAAAGAAGGGAATGACGTGGCGATGGAGGTTTTGAAGGAAGCCGGAGAAGAAAGAACACGGTCTAAATAAAGGTGAGAAGTCCACAAGAAATCACTTAATCATTTATAAATAGCTACGCTTTTTCTCTTGTAGAAAACATAAACTCTATCAGGACGATCCGAAAAGAAATGATCCATTTCTAAAGTCAAGATATCATCGATATTAGTCTTGCTTGGATTAAAAAAACAAAACTGTCATGTGAAGATCTAAATGCCACTTTTTTCAATCATGACCTTGACAGAAATATAATATGTGGATATAATATCAACATATTGGAGGTGAATGTGGAAGAAATATTATTGACGTCGCAGTCTGTATTTGATTTCAATGATATACAGAATCTATTGCCGGAGTACAAATATATCCGCAACAAGATCAGCCGACTTATCCAGAACAAGTATCTGATAAGGTTAAAGCAGGGGGTTTACCTGAAAAACCCTGATATCAATGGGACCCGGTATTCTCTGGAATATCTGGCGCAAAAGCTTTATCACAGGTCCTATGTTTCCCTTCAATATGCATTGCAGCTTTACGGGATGATACCGGAAAGTGTTTATGAAGTCACAAGTGTAACCGACAGGGCCAATAAGGTGTTTGATACTTCAGAAGGGCGGTTTTCGTACAGGTTGCTCAAGCCGGAGTATTACAGAGTCGGTGTAACCCAATCACATGATCCTTACAACTGTGTTTTTGAGTTAGCAACACGGGAAAAGGCTTTGGCCGATCTTTTGTATTATGAGAATAATTTTCACAACAGATCCTCTCTTTATGACTACATCATCAATGGACTCCGGATCGAAGAAGAGGATGTTGCAGCTCTGGATCCGGATCTTTTATCAAAGATCGCTGAAGCGGGGAAGAAGAGAAACCTGGATTACCTGACAGAATGTGTCAGGGATGCGTCATGAGTGGTGAAGTAACCTCTTTATTGGAAAAATATCTATTTGTTCAATTGAATGATAGAATAAATGCACTGAGAGAAGTCATCCAAATCATTGCTTTGAAGGGGCTGGCAAAATCCGGATTTTTTGATCATACTTTATTCTATGGGGGAACAGCTTTGAGAATATTTTACAATTTGGATCGCTTCTCAGAAGATCTGGATTTCTCTTTAATGCGACCCAATGACACTTTTCAGTTGACCCCGTATATTGACGTCATTTCACAAGAGCTTCGCAATCATGATCTCAATTTTGTTGTTAACTATAAAGAAAAAAAGAAAAAGACTCATATCATCCAAGGAAACGTCGAGGGTAATTTACAGGAGAATATGAGGGCTGCTGGTTTGATAGAGCCATCTGATACGGCATTTGATGCAGGCAGAAAGCTGAAAATCCGAGTGGAAGTCGATACAGCTCCTCCTGATCAGTTTAAGACAGAAATTATGAGACTTCCGGGTTTTTCTAAAACAAGCATCAGATTGGCAACTTGCGAACACCTTTTTGCAGATAAAGTCCATGCTTTTTTATGCCGAAGCTGGGGACAACGTGTCAAAGGGCGGGACTGGTATGACTTGATCTGGTATATTGAACATGGTTTTTCGCTGGATCTCCAGCATCTGAAAGCTCGGATGAAACAGACAGATGATATGATAAAGACTTCTCTTTCCAGAGAGGACCTCATCAAAATGATTCAAACGAAAATCAAGAGCACTGATATTGAGAAGGTTAAAAATGATATCAGGCCTTTTATCAAAGATGAGAAATTTCTTGATAAGTGGAATGAAAGTTATTTTATCAAAATGACTGAATCCATAAAAACAGAATAAAATTATTCTTGAATTTGATTCAACTGAACTTCATGCTATACTTCACATAAGTGAATGTACAGAAACGGAGGCAATATGAAAAAGGCTCTTTTACTTGGTGTTGTCCTGTGTGGTTTCGTAATGGTTGTCTTTTCAAGAAATATCTTTGAGGCTGCCAACGACGGGACGCCCGAAGAGGTGAGAACGGTCATAGGGCAGGGGGAAAGTGTCCACGCCTGTCTGGATGACGGACGGACGCCTCTCCATGTGGCCGCTGCCAACAACAGAGACGCTGCTGTGGTATCGGCTCTTCTCCGGGCCGGGGCTGATGTGAAAGCAGTGAGCCGATATAAATGGACGCCTCTCCATGAAGCCTGCGGGTTCAATTCCAGTCTTGAAGTCGTAAACGTCCTTCTTTTGGCCGGAGCTGACATCCATGCCCGGACACAATACGGAGAGACGCCGCTTCATCTGGCAGCAGAAAGCCAGGCTGATCCTGAAATCATCACGCTTCTTCTGAAAAACGGGGCCAAGGTTAATGAAGAGAACGATTACAGCTGGACGCCCCTGCATACTGCGGCGGCCTCCAATAAACACCCTGAGATCATCATTGCCCTGGTGAGGGGTGGCGCTGATGTCAATGCTCGTGATGTCAACAACTGGACGCCGCTCCATGCGGCAGCCAGCGAAAGCCAGACATTGACTGTTTTCTTAAAGCTTGTCGAACTCGGGGCAGACCCCCATGCTGAGGACGTCTACGGCTATACACCCCTGGATTATGCCGGGGACAACAAAGCCCTGGCATCTGCGGAAGCCGTCCTTACTCTACACAAGTGATAAATGCGGCCCGAAAGAGACTTCCGGAAGGCTTTCTTCAAGAAATTGATGTGTCTTTTCACTTTAACCTTGAACAATTATTTAAAGGGGTGTATAGTGAGCCGGATGTCGGATGAGTGTAAAAATAAAGGTTTTTGAAAAAAATTGTCGGTTATATTATCAAAAAAATATTTTCTTAATATATCTTCAAGTGACAAAACCAATACTAAAGGAGTACAATGAAAAGTAAATTAACAGTCACCCCTCTGGGAGGGTACGGAGAAATCGGAAAAAATATGACGGTTATGGAGAACAACAAATCCATGATCATCATCGATGCGGGGATATCCTTCCCTTCGTCTTACTTTCCCGGAGTGGAATATATTATTCCCGATATTTCTTATGTGACGGAAAGAAAAGAGAATTTAAAGGGGATCTTTATCACCCATGGCCATGAAGATCATATCGGGGCCTTGCCCTATATCATAGAAGAGTTGGGATATCCGACGATCTATACCAAAAAACTGGCCAGGGAACTGATTAAAAAGAAGTTTGATGAACACGGAATCGAGTATAATAAATTTGTCCTTGTAGATGGAAAAGAGCCTGTAAAAGCAGGAGATTTTTCTGTTCAGTTTATTCATGTGAACCACAGCATCCCTGATTCTTCGGCCCTCTTTATTGAGAGCGGGAGCAAGAGGATCTACTTCTCCGGGGACTTTAAGATCGATTATACCCCGGTGAACGAAGACCTTATCGATTTAAAGCAGATCTCCAAGATCGGCGAGAAGGGTGTGGACTTGATGATCGTGGATTCCACTAATATCGAGACTCCCGGAATGACCGGCTCAGAGACGGCTGTGGGTTTTGAAATGGAAAAGATCGTCCAGAATGTCAAAGGGCGTATTTTTGTAGCCACGTTTGCCTCCAATATCAGCCGCTTGATACAGATACTGGATATTGCCAAAAAATACAATCGAAAAGTCGTTGTGGAAGGACGCAGCCTGAAATCGATTATTGAGATCGCAGGCCGCCTGGGGTATATCAAAGTGAAAAAAGGAGAGATCCTGAACATTAAAGAAGCCGACAAGACTCCCGATGACCAGCTTCTTGTGCTGGTAACAGGAAGCCAGGGGGAACCCATGTCGGTGCTGCAGCGGCTTTCTTTGAATATGCATCCCAAGCTCAAATTGAAAAAAGGCGATACAGTCATGATCTCAGCGAAAATGATCCCCGGAAACGAAATACATATCAACAAAATGGTGAATCAGCTCTTCAAGAGTGGCGCCAGAGTCTATTATGAGAATGTTTCAGAGATCCATGTCTCCGGGCATGCGGCCCGTGAAGACATCAAGATGATTGCCGCTATGGTCAACCCCAAGGCGATTGTTCCGTTTCATGGAGAGTATAAGAATATGGCCATGTTGAAGCATGTCTTCACCGAAATGGGCTATAAAGAAGAGCAGATAATTCTGGCAGAAATCGGCACTCCTGTCTATTTGGCCGGGAAAAAGGCATATGCAGGCAATCATAAGGTGCCCAGCGGTAAACGATTTGTGGAGAATTACGATGAGATCACCGCAGACGAAGAGCTGATCACACAACGTAAGATCATCGGACAGGAAGGGGTCTTGTTCCTGATCTATGATTATATGGCGGAAACCGGGGATATCATTATGGGGCCGGAAGTGGCCAGCGCCGGCCTTCTTCTCATTGAAGAACACATAACAGAGATAGGCCAGCGCCTTCAGGATATTCTTTATTCCATGGATGAAAAAGAGCGTAAAAACAAGGAATATGTCAAAGAGGCTGTCAGCCGCCGTATGAAACGTTTTCTCAAGAAAAAACGCTCTAAAGAGCCGGTGGTGATTTCTCATTTCCCGGAGTGGGGACATGAGTGAGTTTTTCAGGATCCTTCCGGAAGCTGTTATCCAGGGGCTGACCGAGTTTCTTCCGGTAAGCTCTTCAGGACATCTGGTTCTTGTCGACGCCCTTTTCGGGCACGGGGGGATGACATTAATGACAGGGGCGATTCTCCATTTGGGAACGCTGTGTGCTGTCATCGCCTATTATCGGAAGGAGATCCGGGTATTTTTAGAAGGCCTCTTCCGGGGGAAAAAAGAGAGCTGGTTTTATTTTCTCTGCCTGGCTCTTTCCACTGCCGTAACGGGTCTATTCGGGTTTCTTTTTGCGTCCCGGGCAGAAGAAGCCTTCAGCTCTCTGAGGTTTGTTTCCATAATGTGGCTTATAACGGCACTTATCCTTTTCCTGACCGATAAAAGGGAAGAGAGAGCCCGTCCCCTTACTCCGATGATCGCCCTTTTTATCGGTATGGCTCAGGCCGCCGCAATTTTCCCGGGTATCTCCCGGTCGGGGATCACTTTGGCCGCAGCCTTGTTATTGGGTCTGAAAAGAAAAGAGGCTTTGCAATATATCTTTTTCATCTCTATTCCGGCCATCGCCGGAGGAGCGCTTTTCTCTTTAAAAGAAGGAATGTCAATAGAAGAGAGCCTTGTCCTTCCTCAGTTGATTTTCGGTGCCCTGATAGCCGGGATCGTCGGCTATTTTTCCATCAAAATCCTGGTAGCGGCCACCCGAAAAGGGACTCTCCGCTATTTTTCTCTCTACTTGTTTATCCTTGCCTTTTTAGTGCTCCTCTTTTATAATTAACACGCTATGGTAAGTAAGAAACGCTCCAAAAAAAGAGAAGAGAATCCACAGAGTGATATTAAAGGGGTCATTTTTGTCGGGTTGGCCTTGTTGGTTTTTCTCGCTTTGGTCACTTACTCTCCTTTAGACCCGCCTCAGGGAGCGTCAGGAGAGAAGATCCACAATTTCATCGGATTGATGGGAGCTTATGCCTCTCATTTTTTTCTCCTTTTTTTGGGAGACTTGGCTTTTATTATCCCTATTTTGTTTTTTATCGGCGGAATCAATGCTTTTATGGACCAAAAAATTCTGGCCGGGCGTAAAGGGATTCTTTTTGTCCTGGCTGCCGCTGCTTTTGTCATTTTACTGCAGATCAACAATGTTCAGCTTTTTACTCCCTTAGAATGGGGAGGGATGTTCCCTGAAGCGGCCGGAGCTATTATGCTTCGTTTTGCAGGGAAAGTGGGAACGTATATTATTCTGGCGGTTCTGATGTTTTTGATTCTTCCCGCTTTTATCCCTCTTCTGATCTTGAAAAAAGGATGGGACCTGGCTGTAGGGCTTTTTTCCTTTGCCCGTAAAGCACCCCGTAAAAAAACGCCGAAACGGGATCTTCCCGAAAAACGGCTTCCCAAAAAAGAAGAGACTGAAAAGAAGAAAAAAACAAAAAACGAAAAACCCCCTAAACGGACTCCGGGGGAGGAATTTGTCTACCATGTGCGCTATTTTAAAGCGGTAACGGACAAGACAGATACAAAAGAAAAGGATATTGTCCCGGGTCATGCAAAAACCGATGAACCCCAACTTTTAGGTTTTGAACAAAGTCTTTCTGAAATCCCCGATAGCGGGCCGATTCCTCCTACGGAGCTGTTGTCCTATTTGGTCCAAAAACAGGAAGAAGAAGACACAGACAAAGTCGCTATGTTGCTGGAAGACGCTCTGGCCGAATACAGAATTCAGGGCCGTGTGGTCAATGTTGAAAAGGGACCCATGGTCTCTTTGTATGAAGTGGACGTGGAAAAAGGGATAAAACTCAATAAGATCGTCACGCTTGACAGAGAGTTGTCTCTTTTTCTGAGCAAAACCAATATCCGTATTATCGCGCCTCTTCCGGGGCGGGGGACTGTGGGCTTTGAGATCCCCAACAAGAACAGAAATTTTATTTCCTTGCGGGAAAATATAGAGAGAAAAGAGTTTAAGAATTCTCCCTCTCCTTTGACCGTGGGATTCGGCAAAGGGACAAACGGAAAGCCTGTGATCATCCGGATCGATGAATTACCGCATCTTCTGATAGCCGGGGCGACGATGTCCGGCAAGAGCATCGGTATTCATACGATTATTATGAGTATTCTCTACAAAGCGACCTATGAAGATGTGCGGATGCTTCTTATCGACCCGAAACGGCTTGAATTTCCTTATTACAATGGGATTCCCCATCTTTTGAGTGATGTCATCGTTGAGACACACGAAGCCGTCAATGTGCTCAAATGGGCTCTCTATGAGATGGAGCGCCGTTATAAGTTCCTGGCCCATCACGGCTACCGGGACATTCAATCTTTTAATGAAGCCAACCCCAATGAGAAACTCCCCTTTATTCTCATCGTCATCGATGAGCTGGCTGATCTTCTGGTGACCGCCGGCCAGGATGTGGAGCAATCCATTATCCGGCTGGGACAAAAGGCCCGGGCTATCGGCATCAATTTGATCCTGGCCACTCAGCGTCCTTCAGTCGACGTGATCACCGGTACGATCAAGGCCAATTTCCCCGCAACGATCGCTTTCAAGACATCTTCAAACTCTAACTCCCGGATCATCCTGGGAACCAACGGTGCCGAAACATTGTTAGGAAAAGGAGACTTTCTCTACCATAAGATGAGCGGTGAGATCGTCCGTGGACAGGCTTCTCTGGTTACCGTGGAAGAGATCAGCCGCACCGTGCAGTATTTGCGCCGCATCAAAAGAGGAGAGGATGAATACAAAGAGATGTTTGAAAAGGATAGGGAGATCACTTTGGAAATGGATGACAAAGACGAGCTTTTCCCCGAAGTGATCCGCTTGATCTACAACAATCTCATGGATGACCAGAATACCATCTCCACCTCTTATATTCAGAGAAAGTTCAGTATCGGATACAACAGGGCCGCTCGTATTATCGATTCCCTGGCGGAAGCGGGGATCATCGATGATGAAGGGGGCTCGAAGGGGCGGCTGATCCTGGTGGATGTGGAAGCTTTAAAAGATTTTCAATGAAAGAGATGATTATGAAAAAATTTCTGATTCTTGTTTTATCTGTTTTTTTTGCTGTGCTTTTCGTTTGCGGTGATTCTCTTGACAGCTTTATTACTCTTCTGAATCAGAACCCGACGATGCGTGGGACATTTTCACAAAGGACGTATTCTTATCTGGGGGAGGCACAGGACGAGACAAAAGGTGTCTTATGGTTCCGGCCTGAAAAAGAATTCCGGGTAGAGTATACCTATCCGGTCAAAGAGGTCATTCTGACCAATGACAGCGGTTATGTCAATTACATCCCGGAAGATAATGAACTGATTCAAGGCGGCCTGGAAGATTTTATCTTTGTCTCTCCCTTTGCGATGCTTAAAGAAGCCCGCACTTATTTTGACGTTGAGAAGAAATCCGAACGCAATTTTGTGTTGAGTTCCCGGGGAGAAGAGACCGGGGACATTGAAAAGATTTCCATTACTTTCGGCGCCGATGGTTTTCCGAGCAAGCTCAATGTGGATTTTCACAGCGGTAATATGGTCTTCTACACATTTAAGAGCTTTAAAAGGATCTCTTACAATCCTTCCTATTTTGACTTGTCTGAGTATTCAACCTTTTTTTCAGGCCTATGAAGTCATTTCATATTGTAACGTTGGGTTGTGACAAAAACCTGGTAGATTCCGAAGAGATTGCGGGACGGCTCGTACGGAAGGGAGCCCGGCTTGTTTCTCAGTGGAGCGAAGCCGATCTGCTTCTGATCAATACCTGCGCCTTCATTGACGCCGCTAAAGAAGAGAGTATTGAGACGATTCTTGAGTATGCGCGCCTCCGCGAAGTGTCCGGGGCGAAAATGCGCATTGCTGTGATCGGCTGCCTTCCCGAGATCCATAAAGAGGAGCTGGCAAAGGAGATCCCTGAAGTGGACGATTGGGTCATTCCTTCACAGTATCAGAATATCGAGGCTCTTCTCGAATCAGCAGCTCCCGGCAAAAGCGGGGAGCATGTGCAGGGTTTTATCGGGCCGTTTGACTGCCGCATTCCCCTGGACAAAGCCCATTACCGCTATCTGAAGATCTCCGACGGCTGCGACCTGCCCTGCAGTTACTGCACGATTCCAAAAATAAGAGGCGGGCTCAGAAGCCGCTCTCTTGATGAGGTCAAGCGGGAAATGGACAGGCTTTCTGAGGACAAAAGAATAAAAGAAGTGATCCTGGTCTCTCAGAGCACATCATTTTACGGGACAGACAACGGCTCATCCTTAAACAGCCTCCTGGATCTCTGGGGGCGCTACTCTTTTCCATGGAAACGTCTTCTCTATCTGGATGTCCGCCGTATTGACGCAGATTTTCTTAAAGCCGTGGGGGATAACGGTGTTCTGCCTTATTTTGATATTCCCCTTCAACACGCCCATGACGGTGTTTTGCACGCCATGAAAAGGGGTTATACACAAAGAAATATTCTCGATACCCTGGATATGATCAAAAAGACTTTTGATGACGCTGTCTTGCGCACGACTTTTATTACGGGATTTCCCGGGGAGACAGAAGAGGCCTTTCAGGACCTTCTTTCCTTTGTGAGAAGGGGTTATTTTGATAAAATGGGGGGCTTTGCCTATTCGTTTCAGGAAAAAAGCCCCGGAGCAGGGTTGGGAGACCCTGTGTGTGCTCATGTGAAAGAAGAGCGTGTAGAAAAGCTGATGACAGCTCAAAGGGAGATCAGCACTGATAAACTGACAGCGTTGACGGAGCAGTCCTTCGATTGTCTTGTGGATTTTACCGGAGAAGAGGGGCGGATATGGAGAGATGCGCCGGATGTGGACGGGGTTGTTTTTCTTGATAATCCCGAAGCCCTTGAAGGAGAATTTTATCCGGCCACTATTACCGGAAGTTATGAATATGATCTGGAAGGAGAGGTTGATGTATGAGAAGGCTTCCCAATATTTTGACAATTTTGCGTATTGTGCTTGTTCCCGCCTTTATATGGTTTTTTGCCCAGGTCCATGAGAATAAGACATATGGATATATCGGGCTGGGGCTTTTCATTTTTATGTCTCTGACTGATTTCTTTGACGGCTATTTAGCTCGAAAATACCAATGGGTAAGCGATTTCGGAAAAATATGGGATCCCTTTGCCGATAAGCTTTTGGTCTACTCAGCTCTTTTTCTGTTGGTCTGGCTGAAACGTTTTCCCCTTTGGATGGTCCTGATCCTTTTGATCAGGGAGATCTATGTGACGTTGCATCGGGACGCTGCCCTGAGGAAACACGTGGTTATCGCAGCGGTCTGGAGCGGGAAAGTGAAGACGAATTTCCAGCTCTTTGCCATTATTGCCGCCATGATCAATATTCTGACCTTTGACAGCCTCGAACAGACTGATATGGCCCTATTGTGGGGGGCGTTGTTGATGACCGTCTACTCGGGCATCGATTATTATATTAAAAACCGCGGTGTCGTCAACGGACAGGAATTTTGGGACCAGGTCAGCCGCTTTTTCCTCACGCTCTTTTATATCGGACATATAAAAAAAGCGCCGGGGACATGGGGAAGTCTGGCTGCGGTCATTATATGGTTTTACTGGGGGTTTGCCCACATCTCTCTTCTGACGTGGATATTGCCGGTAATGTTTATTCTCGGGCTTGTCCTTTCCAACCGCTCGAAGACGCTTTTCGGGCAGGAGGATGCTTCGCCTATTGTCATGGATGAGTTTGTGGCTCAGTTTATTCCGCTTTTTCTGGCCGGGAGAAGTCCGGCTCTTGCATCCGCTTCTTTTATTCTCTTCAGAGTCTTCGATATCTGGAAGCCTTTTCCCGTGCGATGGTTTGACAAAATGAAAAACGGGACCGGGATCATGATGGATGACGTGGCTGCCGCGGTTATGGCAGGAGCTTTGATTTTTCTTATAAAATGGGGGATAAATTTTGCATAATACGGGCTTGATAAAAATAAGAGTCTTGCTATACTTGTAACAAATTAGTGGAACCAAGGAGGTCGATATGAGAAAAGGATTGATTATAACGCTTGTGCTTATGTGCGCCGTGGCGTTGCTTCCTGCCCAGGAAAACAACATGATACAACAGATGGACAAGGGCGAAATAGATTGGACGGAGCTTGTGATCAGGTCTGTAGGAATTGGCGCTCCCAATCCCAATCTGCCTGCTGCGGCTCAGCGTCCTGCGGCAAAACGAGCAGCCCTTCAGGATGCTCAGAGAAACCTGCTTGAAGTCATGCAGGGCGTTCATGTGACATCAGAAACAACTGTTGAGAATTTTATGCTCAAAGATGATGTCATCAAATCAAAAGTAGAAGGGATCTTGAGGGGTTACAAGGAAGAGAAGATCAAATACATGTCAGACGGGACTATTGAAGTCGTGTTGAGCATCGCCATTACCGGTGATCTGGCCAAATTGATGCTTCCTCTTTATGATGTGCCCAAAGATGTCCCCAAAGTGGGAGACGGCGTATCAAAACCCTCAGACTTGGCATATACCGGTATTATCGTCGATGCGCGCGATTACACCCTGCTGCCCTGTATGTCTCCACGGATTTATACTCAGGATAATACGACGATTTATGATGCCTCGTATGTGGATCCTGATTATGCCGTAAAAATGGGTGTTGTGGGCTATGCCAAAAATCCTGATGCTGCCAAAGAAGATGACCGTGTGAAATCCAACCCTCTGGTTATTAAGGCCACAGGAGTTGCCGACAACAGCATGGACCTCTATATCTCAGGCGACGATGCAGCCAAAATTACGAATGACCCCAACCTGTTGGATCAAATCAAACGCTGTAAAGTGATTCTTTTGCTTCAATAGCAAGGACGGAGGAATAATATGAAACGTTTGTACGCTGTCATCATTTTACTGGCTGTTGTCTTTATGGCCGGTTGCGGCCCTGAAAGAAAACAGGAAAGCATTATGGATACTCCGGAATCCCATTATAAAGAAGGAATGAAATATATCGAAGCACAGCAATGGGATAAGGCTTTTAACGAATTCAATTTGGCTAAGACACTGGATGCTAAGTACGCCCCGGCTTATGAAGGCATGGCTTATGCTTATCTGGGCGAAGGGAAAAACGATTCAGCTTTAAAAATGGCCAAAGAGTGTGTTTCCAAAGATTCGAAGTATTGGAAAGGCCATATTGTCATGGGGAAAGCCTATTTGGCCATGGATGAGCCGAAGGACGCGTTGAAATCCTTTACCAGGGCTCACAAACTCAATGAACGATCTGAAGTAACGACTCGCATGGTCGGTTATGCCCATTATCGGCTGGGTGAATATGAAGACGCCCGCAGCTGGTATACCAACGCCTTGCAGCTCAAAAGCAATGACACAGCGACTATGAAATACCTTGATGAGCTGAACGAGATGCAGATGGCCGTGGCCGGAATGGGCAAGGCCGCACGTCGTATCGCCATGAGTCCGGCGATCACACGCGCTGATGCTGCCGCTCTCTTTGTAGACGAGATCAATGTGGAAAATCTTTTCAAAAAGGAAGAGAACAAGGGATTTCAGGAGTACGGTGCAGGAAATGAGCC
>Ga0334895_1002571_pt1 | contig 15148 bp, 10 predicted proteins | sample GraSluR3_MG_7_FD_207229 | JGI IMG/M metagenome (GOLD analysis project Ga0334895, IMG submission 207229) | Sludge microbial communities from methane-producing bioreactor in Wageningen University, Netherlands - Granular Sludge_31_05-R3 | ecosystem: Engineered > Bioreactor > Anaerobic >... | reverse complement strand
GCCTATCTAATACTTCGTGACCCTGATAATACTCCAATAGACGCTTGGATACCAAGACATGGAGCTTGGTATCACACTCTTCATACATCCGTGTGCGAGCTTCTACAAATGTGAAACGATAGTGTTTTCCGGATTTGTACAAGATCTCATTGTAAATCGCGTCATTGAGCAGGTTATACAGCTCCACATCCGTAACTTTGAGGAGATGGATCATAAGCTCTCGGCTGAGTGGAGTGTGCACGATGCTCAGCTTCTGAAGTAGTGCATAGTTCAAGGTAGTCAGATGGCTCATGCGAGAATAGACTGAGTGCAAAAGCCTTGTGGGCAATTGGTATTCATCCAGGTTTTTGGGAAAGACGATCTCATCTTCGAGCACAATGCTCTTTCGTTGCACCAGATCAATCAGCATCTCGCGAATAAAATACGGATTTCCGGAAGACCTGAAATGTAGCGACTCACAAAGGGCGTCTTGTGCCGCCACCGGCAATAGCTTATTGATATATGAGACACTCTCTTGGATGCTCAAAAACGGGATATTGATGAGCACTGTATGATCGATTTGACTTACTTTGTTAAAATCGTTGCATGAAAGCACGATCATGATCCGATGCTGAACCATTATCTTTGAGATGAAATTGATAAAGTCGATGGTATGGCGATTGACGTATTGGAAATTGCGTATGATAAAGATGATAGGCTTGTTCTTGGACAGCGCGATCAAGAGCTGTTTTACACTCTCAAAGTCAGACCGCAGGTCATCCACAGTCTGAGTAAGAGACTTAGCTTCCTGTTCACTGGCAAAGAGATAGCGCTCAAACTTGGCAGAAAAAAGATTGAGCTTCTGATACTTCTGAATCTCCTCACTACCCAAGGATTGCATATACTCCTTGATTAAGGCGAAAAATGCTTCATGATCGGTCCGCGAACAGGTGTAATCAAACAAAAAGAACTCTCCGCCCAAAAGGTGATAGCGAAACAGATACAAGATGCTGTCTTTCCCCAGCCCATCACCGCCGATCACGGAAACAATCTTGCCATTGGAATCCACCACAGAGGGGATAAAATCCAGGATCTGATGAGCAAATTTTTCTCGAACCAGATAGCTGTTAAAGCGCATGGTATTCACAATAGACCATGATGCCGAGAATGGATACTCAGTGTGGTGGATCCGATTGATATAATCTATGATCTCTTCCCCGCTGTGAAAGCGGTTTTCAGGATTTCGCTCAAGTAGTCTCAGAATCAGTTTCTCCAGCTCCGGAGGGATATTTTTATTTAGCTCTGAGGGAAAATTGGGGATGAAATATTGGTGCCCGCCGGTGATGAGGGCATTTATCTGATCGATGCTAAACGGGAAAGAGCCTGTACAAAGGCGATATAGCATTACTCCCAGCGCATAAAAATCGCTCCCCACAGATGGAGCTTGCCCCAGATACAGCTCCGGTGCCAGATATGGCAGGGATCCAGACACTCTTTGATTGTCGCTGGAAGGATCAATCTTGGAAAAGCCATAGTCGATCAAGTTAATCGTGATCTGAGATTTTTCCATTCGATACAATACGTTTTCAAGCTTGAGGTCTTTGTGCAGGATGTCCTGACTGTGTAAAGCATGCAGCGCATAGCTGATCTGCACGATGAGATCATAGACCAGGTTAACTCGGGATTTGCTAAAACGAAAATGCGCTAAGGTCTTGCCTTCAAAGAAATCACTGATAAAATATATGTGATCACCCACATGCCCAAAATCCACCACGTGGGAAAGATTGGGATGCTCTATCTTGGTGATATGATGCATATCTTCCGCACTAAAGTAGCGATACAGCTCCTCTGAGGAAAGATATTGAAACAACTTAAGTGTGAATAGCTGGTCAGAACGAATGTCCCTTACTTTATATACATTTGCCCAGGATCCGGAGCCCAAGCTCTCGATTACTTCATAGCGGTGATCTATATACATTGATTTCTCCAATCTGCTATAGTTCTACCATTTTTAAGCGCTGGGGCTGTCTGTCAATCTATATCTTCAAACATATCATAGGCATGCTTCCAGCGTTTGTGCACCCAAAACCATTGGTCAGGATATTGATTGATATAAGCCTCTGTGACTCGGATGATCTCGGACAAGATGACTGGATAATTTTCCTCTTGATCCTCCAATTCCGGCTTGTAGATTATGGGTGAAAATTCAAATCTCAGTTTGTCATCGGGATCGCGCACTACAAAGCCCGGCAGGATCGGGATCTTGTATCTCAAAGACAATTTTGCCACTCCTTTCCAGTGAGAAGCAGGAAAGCCCAAGAAATCCAAAACCATACCTTTGGATCCGGCATTCTGGTCTGCCAAAATCGCCACTATGCGGTTGCCCTTGAGATCGGCAATAATATCTCTGAGCCCTCGCTTCATGTCAATGACGTGCACCCCATTGCGTTCGCGAATCGAATTTGTATACGCATCAAAGAGTGTATTACGCTGTTTTTTGGCAATCACGGATACATTTAGTCCCTTCAGGGGCAGGATCCTGGCTGCTTCCCAATTGCCAAAATGAGCCGTCGCCAAGATAACTCCACGCCCATAAGACAGAGCTTTGTCCACATACTCTTGCCCGATGATGCTGCTATTTTCCAGCAGACGTTGATCGTCTAAGACATATTCTTCCACGATGCTTAAAGCCATCTGGCGATAGACTCCCTTTAGTATGGATCGTAAGTGCTCGTCAGAGAAGTGTGGATAGACCTTCCTAAGCTGGGTATATGCCACTTTTTTACGTATACCAAGACGATAGCCAAAAAGCCCGAACAGGCCCAATACGAAGCCCTTGCTAATGCTATAGGGCAAGAGCCTTAAAAGCTTTATGAGTCCTCTAAAGGGATAGTACTCTAGTGTGTTTAATATGTCTTTCCGATGCAAATGATTCTCTTTACTTCAGAGCGTCTATCTTGTTTTGCAGAACGTTTTTGGAGACCACTCCGATGGAGCTGTCCTTGAGCTGACCATCCATGAAGAAGAGCAGCATGGGAATACTCATCACACCATGTTTGCCCGCCAATTCGGGATGGTCGTCTACATTGACCTTGCCGATAGTCAAGTTTTCATCAGCTTTGTCAATCTCTTCCAAAATCGGATTCATCATCTTGCAAGGACCGCACCAAGGCGCCCAAAAGTCTATCACTACCTTGCCTTTTTGTGTCACTTCGTCGAAGTTTTGGCTGTTGACTTCTATAATCATGTCAAACTCCTATTGTTTTTAGACAAGATAAGGCTATGAACGCCTTGTGCAAATCGTTTAATATTTTAGTAAAAGAGATCCCGCTTCCCGCCCTTCATTTCAGCAAGTTTTTCTGTGACGGAGCTGCGCATCTCATCGTCGCTGATCTTCGCAAGCTCATTTTCGATCAGATTGAGCCCGGTCTTCAATGTCCGATCTGATGAATAGTCATAGAGATACTCCGCAAATGTGAGCAGCGCGTTTGGTGTGCAAAATCTCTTTACAAAACCGGGTATGGCAAACTCCATAAAGTGCTCTCCGGTGCGCCCGGCTCGATAGCAAGAAGTGCAAAACGAGGGAATGTATCCACCCTGTGCCAGCTCGTTTATCACGTCATCCAATGATCTCGTGTCACCCAATACAAACTGTGATTTTTTGCGGGACTCATCATTTTTGTGTGAGTAGTCACCCACTCCGATGGAACTGCCGGCGTCTATCTGAGACACGCCATAGCGCAGGACTTCATTGCGGATATCGATCGGCTCGCGTGCCGTGAGAATCATCCCCGTATAGGGCACACTGAGGCGGATGATCGCCACCAAAAGCTTAAAGTCATCATCTGAAACCATAAATGGCGGATGCTGTGTGAAATCTGTGCCGATTGCCGGCTCGATCCTGGGGAATGAGATCGTGTGGGGACCCACTCCGAAAGTATCCTCCAAATGGATGGTGTGATACAGAAGCGCCATGACTTCAAAACGCCAGTCATAGAGCCCCATCAATGCGCCGATGCCCAGATCATCAATGCCCGCCTTCATGGCTCTATCCAGCCCATCAAGCCTCCACAAATAGTTGCTCTTGGGGCCACTGGGATGGAGCTTCTCATATGTCTTTTGGTGATAAGTCTCCTGAAAAATCTGATAGGTGCCTATGCCCACGGACTTTACAATCCGATAGCCTTCAATATCCATCGGAGCTGCATTGATATTGACTCTGCGGATCTCACCATTTTCGAACTTGGTGTCATACACGGTCTGCACAGTATCAGCGATGTATCGGGCATCGTACATAGGATGCTCGCCATAGACCATGATCAGGCGCTTGTGCCCCGTTTTTACCAAAGACTGAGCTTCTTCGATGAGCTGCGAGTGGCTTAATGTCGAACGCTCACATTCAGTGTTTGATATCCGAAAACCACAATACACACAATCGTTTATGCACTCATTGCCTACATATAGCGGGGCAAAGAGCACGATTCGATTGCCATAGATGCGCTCTTTGAGCTCATGAGCTCCATCTAAGATCATCTGCCTAAGCTCAGGATCTTTGACGCTGATCAACGCGGCAGTCTCAGCCGGATCAAGCCGATTCTTTTCCAGGGATTTTTGGATTATCTCCCGTATTCTTTCCGCCGGGGCGTTTTGCTCACTTACAAGCAGTGATTCAATCTCTGCATCCGGGATAAAGGACTTTACGCCTTCAGTGCTAATCTTCATTGGGATCTCCTTGATCAATTTTCAATGTCAGAGATTTTACTTTGACGCCGGAGATCATCCCCAGTTTTCCTGAAAAAGCCCCCATCTGAGAAGTCGTCATTTCCATCACCAAAAAGATCACCGAAGCCCCCCATTCTCGCATGGGATAACCCACCCGCAGATGGATGAAGCTGGCATGTGCATGCAAAATCTCACTGACAGGCTGAAATGCCTTTTCGATGTCGTCTACGACGATCGTAACTACATGTCTTCTAGGAGTCATAAGTAAAATCCTGTTTGCGAAAATTGATACAGTGGAGGCATTTCGGGGGAGGCTATATCCACCCTTGATGCCAGAACGTATCTCTCATCGCAGGTTATTTTTTTCAAAGATAATATCTGCCCCATTTCTGGCAAGGAAAATCTGCCATTATCAATATTCCGGAGGAGATTCACCCTGATGCTTCGGATGTCTGTCCCTAAATATGCGATGCTCAAAGTGTGATTATCAGCAAAAAACGCAGCCCTAAGTGCCTGCAAAATAGGCCGCGCTCATGCCTCCCTCACCGGTCGCTCACCGGTCGAGCGTGCAAGCGGTGAGAAAACAAGGACTTAGGCGATTTGCGGCTACACCGAAAATCGAATGTACAATGTACGATTTACGATCTACAATTAGGGTGTTGTTGCACAAATCGGATTGAGAATTGAGGATGGAGAGTTTAGAAGTCGCTGTGCAAATTGAATCTACAACCTAGGATTTACAATGTAGAATTGTGGTGTCGTTTGGGCGCTGAAGATCAATGGATATTGAACGCAGGTTTAACTAATTTGATGGATTCTTATGATTTGGTTTTGGAGAGCTGGAGTGCTGGAGTTTTGCGCAAGTTTCTACCCTCAACACCAGCCCTACACTAGTCTTTCCGGAGCACCTAGCGAAGCGAGATGTATCCGGGATCTTTGGCATTTACCATAGGCACCGCCTCGTTGATAAAAAGAAAGCCCCAAAATTATCTTTTGGGGCTGTATAAATATTTGCTTATCAGCTTTAGAAGTTATAGCTTCCGCCGCCTTCCAAAGAACGGTATCCGGGCAGGCGAAATGGAAACTTGAGCTCTTGGGTTTGTTCCCAGAAGCTAAATGGCGCATCTAGCGTGCTTTGCCAGTGTGGTATTTGTTTGTTGTTTGTAAAGGCCTTCACGCTTTCCGTGGTTTCTTCCATAAGCACCGGAAAGTCGATCATTCCTGTCGTAATCTTATCAAAGAGCGTGTATGTGAATATGCTATATTTGTCGCCTTGGGATTTGAGCTGCCCACCGGCTTCATTGGCCATGGCAAAGCCCTGATTGGGGCGAAGATAGATGATCTCAGCCAGGCCCTTGTCTTTGCTGCACAGGCTTTTCGGGAAAGACTTCCCGATCTGGCGCCCCTCTAGGATCATGAAGGATCTATAGGCGCGTGAGATAGCTTCCAGAGCCACATCCACGCTGATAACTTCCATGTCTCTAGTTTTGCTTTTGGCATCCACATATGGCATCAGATAGTTTCTCCCGCTATCCTGCTCTGTAAAGCCGGCATAGTAGAAGACGGCCACGTCGTTTATGCTAAGATTTGCCTTAAAATCTTCGATTGCCTTCAGAAAGTCCGGATAGGTCAGATCTTTGTGTAGCGTCACATCATAATCAATCGCCAAGAAAGCGTCGGCTGCCAATTGGGCATCGTTTAGGCTGGTGCTCAGGCTGTGTTTGCCATGCCCTGAATTTCCGATCACCAGAGCTTTTCTTTGGGCAAAAGCCGATACGGTCGCCAAGCTCAGGATTAGAAGCAGAAGGATGTATTTTTTCATATCATCTCCCATGTGTTTTTCTTTTTTCCAATAGTACAAAGGGCTTTGTGTGAGTCAAGATCTTTTTTGAAGCAAGCTTCTATGCCACCCAAAGTCCATGATTGATGGCCTCACTTCTATACATTTAGCAAAAAAAATGATGGCTTGTAGGGATTTATCTTGACGAAAAATGAACACTGGAAAAAAATTGAATCCATAATCAAATACAATCTTTACAGCTATATGTACGGGTTTTGGCTTTAGCCATCCCAATCACAGAATAATCACAAGCGAGGTTGAAGCCGTGAAAGAAGTATTCCAAATCTTGAACCAGATTGATGGTGGCGTGGTTTTGGACGCTGCGACCGGCAAGGGTGAATTCATCAATGTTCTCAAGAAACACCTAAGAAGTTTTTCCAAGATAATCGGTGTGGATGTATCAGAGAAGAGCGTGGACTATGCGCAGAAGGTTTTCCCGGAAAATGATGTGGAAATCTATCGCATGAACCTTGAGGATTTGCCTTTTGAAGATGATCATTTTGACACTGTCTGCACAGCTAATTCTCTTCATCATTTCGAGAACAAGGATAAGGTTTTCTCTGAAATGATGAGAGTGCTGAAGCCCGGGGGGACTTTTATCCTAACCGAGATGTATGCAGATGGAGATCAAAGTCCGGCGCAAAACACACATATTCTCATGCACCATTGGGTAGCCAAAGTAGACAGTATCAGCGGCGTGTATCACTCTCAGACCCTTGATAAAGCCGAGCTTGAGAAAGTCATTCGCAAATTGCATCTTCAAAAAAAGAAGATCATAGATTTTTATCCGCAAGTAGATGACCCAAAGGACTCAAAAGTCTGCTCGGGACTCATCAACAATTGTCATACAACCCTTAAAAGGCTGGAACACATCGATGCCCCTGCCGAGCTAATATCCGAAGGACATGAGATTATCAAACGGATCAAGGAGATCGGCTGTGCAAGTGCTTCCAGGTTGCTAGTAATCGGACACAAGAAAAAAGGAGATAAATGATGCTTCTCGAAGAAGATCTATTTGAAATGAGTCAAGTGCAGCTCACGAAGCTCGCCAAAAAATTGTCAATACCTGGATACAGTCAATATAAAGGGATAGAGCTCATCTTTAAGATGTATGAATTCCAAGCAGCCCAAGAAGGACTGGCCTTTGTCACCGGATGCCTTGAGATCATGGATGACGGCTTTGGATTCCTAAGATTCCCAAACAACAGCTATTTACCCGGTAGGGACGACGTATATGTGTCTCTGACCCAGATTCGCCGCTTTGGCCTCAAGAATGGTCACATGGTCTCGGGTCCGGTCAGATCCCCCAAAGAGGGAGAGAAGTATTTCGCTCTGCTGCGTGTGGATGCGGTCAATTATATGTCGCCTTCAAGCTTGGAGAATCTTCGAAAGTTTGACGAGCTTACTCCCTACTACCCCACCGAACGCTTGAATCTGGAATTTGACAAAGATAACCATAGCACGCGCATCATCGATCTCTTTACCCCTGTCGGCAAAGGACAACGCGGCTTGATCGTGGCAGCTCCTAGGACGGGCAAGACCACTCTCTTGCAAGACATTGCAAATGCCATCTTAAGCAACCACCCGGAAGTATATCTCATCGTTCTTTTGGTGGATGAACGCCCGGAAGAAGTCACCGAGATGAAGAAGGTGCTCAAGCCAGGAAATCGCGAAGTCATATCATCCACCTTTGATGAATCTCCAAAAAACCACACTAACGTGGCTGAGATTATCCTGGAAAAATCCAAGCGCATGATCGAGCTTGGTCAGGATGTGGTCATCGTCCTTGATAGCATCACGCGTCTTGCCAGAGCTTATAACAATATCACTCCTTCCAGCGGCAAGGTGCTCTCTGGCGGTATTGATGCCAATGGCTTGATCAAACCCAAGAAATTCTTTGGCGCTGCTCGTAATACCGAAGAAGCGGGAAGCCTCACGATCATAGCCACAGCTCTTATCGATACCGGCTCCAAGATGGATCAGGTGATCTTTGAAGAGTTTAAGGGCACCGGAAACATGGAACTGGTGCTGGATCGCAGCATCTCCGACATGCGCCTCTATCCTGCCATTGACTTGGTCAAGTCCGGAACCAGAAGGGAAGAATTGCTCTTGAGCAAAAATGAGATCAACCGCATGTATGTGCTCAGAAAATATCTCAAGACCATCAGTCCCATCCAAGGAATCGAGACCTTGCGTAAACAGATGAAGGCGTCAAAATCAAACTATGATATGCTGAACTCAATGAGTAATTGATGGAAATCACAGCCCCCGGCGGAGACCTTGAGAAAATCAAATATGCCATTTTGTATGGCGCAGATGCAGTGTATTGTGGCTACAAACAGTTTGGGCTCAGGGCATCTGCGGGCAACCTGGATATGGATGAGATTTTTGAGGCGATATCATTTGCCCATGCACATGGCAGTCGGCTATATCTCACTCTCAATGCCTATCTCAGAGACCCGGATTATGTAGAGCTGCCTGCCTTTGTTAAGTGGCTGGATGGCACCGATATCGATGCGGTCATTGTCTCTGATCCCGGTGTGTTTTCCATAGTGCGAGAACATAGCTCAATCCCCATTCACATCAGCACTCAAGCAAATGTCACCTCGCTATATGCAGCACGCTTTTGGCATCAGCTCGGAGCCAAACGCATCGTGCCTGCACGTGAGCTGAGCTTTGCTGAGATCCTAGCGATCAAAGAAGCTCTTCCGGAGCTGGAAATCGAGTGTTTTATCCATGGCGCAATGTGTGTGGCATATTCGGGACGCTGTCTTTTGAGCTCATACCTAAACGATCGCAGCGCAAATAGTGGGGCATGCACTCAGCCTTGCAGATGGAACTGGGCTCTCACAGAAGAGCAACGACCCGGGGATTTCTTCCCCATTGAAGAAGATCAATATGGCGCTCATATCCTCAGCTCCAAAGATCTCTGCCTCCTTGATAAGATGCCTCAGCTGATGTCCGCCGGCATCCATGCCGGGAAGATCGAAGGAAGGATGAAAAGCATATACTATGTGGCTCAGATTACTAGAGTCTATAAAGCCGCAAAAGATGCCGATCCCACGGATACAAAGCTCTGGGAAAGACTTCATAAAGAGCTGCTCTGCGTCTCCCATCGCCCCTATTGGCAAGGATTTTATGAGTTTGCTCCAGGCTCCGCGGGCATTGTGGAAGCATCACAAGATCCTGCCTACACGTCAGAAAGTCAGTATTGTGGAAAAGTAATTGCACATCAAGATAATATGCTGTACTTTGATGCTTGTCACAAGATAAGCTTGGGAGACTTAATCCAAGTGATTTTCCCGGATATGAACAAGGATTTTAGCCTGACCATCGGCAAGATTCGCAATGAGGAGAACGAAGAAGTGGCTCACACAAAGCCAAACTATCGCTACGCCATTGAAGCACCGGATATGGATTATGAAGGAGCATTGATCAGGACATGGCAAAGCTCTTAATCATTGTCCTGCTTATGACTGCTGTGTCTCTCTCGGGGCAACCGAGACGGGACTTTATCAGGTTCAAAGAACTCTATGAAAGCGGAAACATCGCCCAAGCTCAAAACAGCATTGAAAACCTAAAGCCAAACCGCGATGAAGAACGCGCCATGTTGCTCTACTATCGCGCGCTTATGCAAAGCATGAACAATCAAGCACTTACAGACTTTCACCAAGCAATCGAGAGCTATCCACAGACTCATCATGGACAGCTTAGTATGTTGGAAGCCGCCAAAATCCATATCCTCGAGCGTGATATCCCCACCGCACAGACACTTTTGAGGCGCATCAATTCTGCTGAGATCATCCAGCGCTTCTATTGGCTCGCGGTCACCCATTATTGGCTGGATGATTATTCAGCTGCCATCGCAAATGCGGAGAACTATCTTAGGCTAAAGGATCCCGCGCCACTTTCTGAATCTGCTCTGCATCTCATCGCTGATAGCTATATCTCCCAAAAGAAGTATCAGAGCGCGCTCTCAAGCCTTCAGAAGGTCAGTCGCCTTCAAGAGCTGGATCTTCAGTATCTAAGATACAAAGAAGGATATACTTATGAGCTCTTGGGAAACAGTGCTGAAGCCCTTAAGAGATATAAGGAAGGATATGAGCTAAACAAGTATTCACAAGTTGCTTTTGATATCGAAGAGAGGCTTTTCTCATTACGAAGCAGAGTTCCGTCCTTGGATCTGAGTTTTCTGTATCCATATGAAGAGCTAAAGCTGGATCCTAAGGCAGCTGCCACAGCCTCAGAATCAACCGTTACGACTATCAAGGATACAGTCGTGGTGGCAGAGCAATCGCCACTTCCTCCCATAGATGCCAATCAGCCGATCAAGCTGCTTATCAAGCCCACTAGCGGAAACTACCTGCAAGCGGGAAGATTCTCGGTGGAAACCAACGCCGAGGGACTCGTGCGAAGCATCCGAGAAATGAAGATCCCGGCTTCATATTTTGAAGATGATAGCCAAGCCGGCACCACATGGGTGGTTCTCGCTGGTCCCTTTGCCAAAGCTGAGGAGATGAGCTTCGCCAGGCGAGAACTATCGGCAAACGACATAAACAACTTTGTGATGCAACACTGATGGATAGTCCCAAGCTCACCCCGATGCTCAAACAGTTTATGGCCGTCAAAGACAGCCATCCGGATAAGCTTATTCTCTTTCGCATGGGGGATTTTTATGAGACCTTCTTTGAGGACGCGGTCACTGCATCTAAGATCCTGAATATCACGCTGACAACTCGCAATAAGAATGATGCAAATCCCGTGCCTTTGGCAGGCTTTCCCTATCATGCCTTGGAAAACTACCTGGATAAGCTGATCAAAAGCGGTCTCAAGGTTGCCATCTGTGAACAAACCGAAGATCCTAAAAAAGCAGTCGGTCTGGTCAGACGGGAAGTAACCGAGATCATCACTCCCGGAGCAGTATTGGATCAAAACCTTTTAGAAGGCTCTGCTAATATCTTCCTCACGGCAGTCTCTCGATCTGATAAGGCCAAGATATGCGGCTTGGCACATCTGGATCTATCCACAGGGGAATTTATGTTTACCGAGCTTCAAGCAAGCGAGCTAACAAACGAACTACTGCGCCTCAGCCCCGCCGAGATCCTTGTAGATAGCTCCACAAATGAAGCTTATATCAAAGATCTAAGATTGGAGTATGCTCCGACCATCACCATCTTCGATAGTTGGCAGTTTCAACCCGCCGAAGCCAAGGCACTGCTAAAGAAACACTTTGGCGTCAATAGCCTAGAGCCTTTTGGTGCTCATGACAAAGCAGCCGGAGCAACTGCTGCCGGAGCAGCTTTGGCATATGTGATGGAGCTTTACAAAGTCCCGCTTTCTCATATCTCAGGTCTGCGTTACTATTCCTTGGCAAACTATATGCAACTGGATGAGATCAGCAGACGAAACCTGGAGCTTACCCGCAGCATCCGCTATGGGAACAAACATGGCAGCCTGCTGAGTGTCTTGGATCAGACTCAGACTCCGATGGGAAGCCGGCTGCTGAATCAGTGGCTTCTGCATCCTCTGCTTGATCCTCAAGAGATTCTGGCACGCCAAGATCTGATCGCCGCCTTCATCGCAAACACTGCCTATCTTAAGGATATCAGGATCAGCTTAAGAGAGATCGGCGACATCTCCCGCATCGTCTCACGCCTGGGTTCTTTAAGGATCAACCCTCGCGAACTTCTTGCACTGGATAGCTATCTGATCAGCGCAAAAGAGCTTAAGTCTCGCTTGGAAGCCTTTTCCGAGCCGCTCTTTGAGAGATGGATCTCTGTGCTTGATACATACGACGATATCAGCCAATTGATCGGATCTGCCATTTGTGAGAAACCGCCTTCTACCATCACCAATGGCGGCATCTTCCAAAAGGGATATGATCCTGATCTGGACGAGCTGATCGAGATCATCCACGATGGGAAAAGCTGGATAGCACGTTTGGAAGAAGATGAGAAGCAAAAGACCGGCATATCCAGCCTCAAGGTAGGATACAACCGTGTGTTTGGCTACTACCTTGAAGTCACCGCCGCTCACAAAGATAAGGTTCCTGACTACTATATCGCCAAGCAGACATTGGTCAATTCCCAGCGCTATATCTCACCCAGGCTCAAAGAGTTTGAAGCCAAAGTGCTTTCCAGTGAGGAAAAGATCAAGAATCTGGAGTATGAGCTTTATAAGGAGCTTAGGCAATCGATCGCTGTCCAATTGCCACGACTGCAGCTTCTAGGAGAAGTGCTCTCCGAGATCGATGTATTCAGCTCACTCGCCTTTCTGGCTTGGCAAAACCGCTATATCCGACCTGAGTTTTGCTCTGATAGAGATCTGAAGATCGAGTCAGGGCGCCATCCCGTAATAGAAAAGCTTATGGGTGAAGCAGAATTTATCCCAAATGACACACTGCTTGATTATCCTCAGACCATGATCGCTTTGATCACAGGCCCAAACATGGCAGGTAAGTCCACATATCTCAGACAAGTGGGACTCTTGGTCATCCTTGCCCAGATGGGCTCCTTTGTGCCGGCAGAACGCATGCGACTACCGATCTTTGACCGCGTCTTCACCAGGGTAGGTGCCTCCGATAACCTCGCCCAAGGACAAAGCACCTTCCTCGTTGAGATGATTGAGACGGCAAACATTCTCAACTCTGCCACTGCAAATTCTTTGATCCTGCTTGATGAGATCGGCAGAGGAACTTCCACCTTTGATGGCCTCAGCCTCGCTTGGGCCATCATAGAGCAGATCCACCACAAACTCAAAGCTCTCACCCTTTTTGCTACCCACTATCACGAACTCACCGAGCTTGAAAACATCTATCCCGAGATCAAGAACTACAATGTCGCGGTAAAATTATACAATGAACAGATGATCTTCATCCGCAAGATTGAGCGCGGAGGCGCAGATCAAAGCTACGGCATCCAAGTCGCCAGATTGGCAGGAATCCCAAACAGAGTGATCAAAAGAGCCCAAGATATTCTCAACAACTTGGAAGAGCATGAGATCAGCCCCCAGGGACTCACTGCCAGCTTACGCAAGAAGCTAAGTAGCACCACTCCACAACTCGAAATCTTTGAAGTCATGATCAATAAAGCAAGTGAACACGAGGATATCATCAGTAAGCTTAAGGACTTGGACCTTGAAGATACCAGCCCAAAAAGAGCTTGGCAAATCCTTTCTGATATACAAAATGAGATTTTAGGAGAATCATGAAACGCATTCTTTTACTTATTCTGACAGGAATCATCTTAGCTTCCTGTTCCGGTCCCAGAGGCGAGAGCGCCGGCATCATCAATGGTCAGCGCATCGCATACCCGGAGTTTGTGAGATCCTACCAAGGTCATACAGCAAACTTCCAAATGAGGGCGCAGCGCGCTCCAAGCAATGAAGAGAGAAACGCCATTTTCAATGAGACTTGGCAAAACATCACCAAACACGTGATTCTCACTGAGCACTACAAGAAGTATGACATCAAAGTGACAGAACAAGAAGTCATCGACAGCCTTCTTGCCCATGTCCCGCCATACTTGGAAAACACACCGGCATTGAAGCTTAATGGCAGTTTTGACCATGATCTTTACTACCAGTCAATCCGCTATGACAGCCCTGTAAATATGAGCCCGGTGCGTAAGAACTATTTTGACTACTATGTTCCGATCCAGAAGCTCAAGGAAGAACTGATTGATGAAAACGTGCAGAAGTCCCGCCGCGCCAAGATCATCAATGAGATCGGGGTCAGTCGGGCAGATTTTGACCTATTGGTCTTTGACCCGGAAGACATGAGACCCGTCATTGGTGACAACGAGATCCAAGCCTATTATCAGCGCAATATGGAGCGTTTTGCCCTTGAACCTATTTATGGGATCCAATACATCAGCATTCCGGTAAATCCTGATGATGCAGACAGGATCTACACTCAAGCCGTCACAGACAGTATCTACTATGAAGTCACCCAAAACAAGCGCTTTGAGACCATCGTAACCGAAAGGCAAAGCCACATTCCCGGCTTGAAGATTTTCAGTTCAGGCTTTGTAAGAGTGGAAAACTTGGACAAGCAGCTTTTGGACATCTTGGAATACATTCCTGATAATGCATTTAGCAAACCAATCAAAGTTGGAAACGGCTTCACCATCTACCAGAAGCTCCAACGCAGCAAATCCATGATCAGCTATCGCGCACTTCAGATCCCGCCCATCTTGGCGCCTACTACCATCAATTCTCAATATAGCAGAGCTGTAGGGGCAATCAATCTTGCGCGGGAATTTGGCATGAACGAAACAGCGCGTGAGCTGGATCTTGATATGATAGAATTGGAAAGACTCACCCAAAGTGACATCTGGCATCCGGATCTGGCTGTAGTGGAAAGCCTCAACTCTCAGCTTAATTCCCACAGAAAAGGTGACTTCCTCGATCCGATATACTCAAACCTCAGCGGTAGCTGGATAGTCTTCTACCTCACCGAAAACATGGTTAACAGAGTTCGCCCGCTTTCAGACGTGCGAGAAAGCATAACGCAGACCATTATCGAGGAGCGCAAGCACCACCTGGCAGCACAAAAAGCCAAAGAATTCCTCAGTGTCCATACTGATCTACAGATTCCCGAGCTAACAG
>Ga0334895_1002567_pt1 | contig 15182 bp, 15 predicted proteins | sample GraSluR3_MG_7_FD_207229 | JGI IMG/M metagenome (GOLD analysis project Ga0334895, IMG submission 207229) | Sludge microbial communities from methane-producing bioreactor in Wageningen University, Netherlands - Granular Sludge_31_05-R3 | ecosystem: Engineered > Bioreactor > Anaerobic >... | reverse complement strand
ACCTCCCAAAGCTGGGTGTACGATAAATAGACCTCAACCGTATAATCACGGTGAATTCCTCTGCTTAAACCAACGTGCAGCGTTTTACCTTTCACCTCAACTTCAACATGCTCAATATCAATACCCCGAGCAATTATTTTGGCCTCGTGCTTATCGCCTTTGGTGGGGTACACGTTTACACTATTGCTTACCTTTAGCTTATCGAATGGGCTTAATTCCAACACCTGGTTGAACTCCTGCGAGTAAACTTGTGAAAGCGTAAGGGTTAAAAATATCGAAAAAAACATTATCTTTTTCATATACAAATATTTACGGTTTTAAAATCAGCATACAATTATAACCCTAAAGGTAGGTGGTTATTGCTAAAGCGTAGTAATTATTTTTGATGATATTGATTAATGCTAACAGTATTTAACGTGAACAAAAAACGGCAATTCCTGTTAATCAATTAGTAAAACGGATAATATGAGATTTTGGATAACAGTAGTAATGTTTATTGCCGCTGCATTTAACGTAAAAGCACAAGAGAGTAAAACTATGAGCGAAAGCGAAATACGGTCGAAGCTAACCCCTATGCAGTTCTTTGTTACCCAGGAAAAGGGTACGGAAAGGCCGTTTACGGGCGAGTACTGGAATCTATTTGAAAGGGGTAAGTACCATTGCTTGGTTTGCGATGCCGAGCTTTTTGAATCGGACACCAAGTTCGACTCGAGCTGTGGCTGGCCAAGCTTTTTCGACTCGAAGTTCAAAGACAATATTACCGAAAAACCTGACTACAGCCATAGTATGATTAGAACCGAGGTAGTATGTAAAAACTGTGGGGCACATTTAGGCCACGTGTTCAACGATGGCCCGCAACCAACGGGCATTAGGTACTGTATAAATTCAGCATCACTAAAATTTAAGCCCTTCAATGAGAAGCAGTAAAATGAAATCATCTATATATAGACTTTCGGCATTCCCGCTCAACCTCATCCTACTGCCGGGAGAAGAAATTCCCCTGAGAATTTTTGAACCCCGCTACAAGCAGCTCATAACGGAGTGCTTGGAAACAAAGCAAAGCTTTGGCATTCCATTTCTAGGTGAGCACGGAATGACAGAGATAGGAAGTGAGGTGGCTATTACAAAGCTTGTTGGACGTAATGCCAATCAGGATATGGTAATTAGCATCAAGGGAATATCGCTGTACAGAACCATCGAATTTTTCCCTGTACTCCCCGATAAGCTCTATGGGGGGACTGTATCGGAATCGTTGAATGCTGACTTTAGCACTACAAACCCCGAGGTTGCCGTTAGGGTTAAAGCATTGAAGCTAAACCTGAGCAACAAGCTGGGGACGCTCATTGTATCCGAGAGCATGAACATGCTTGACATTGCCCGTTCGCTCATGCTAAAATCGGAGGAGAAGTACAAGTTGCTTACGCTAAGCAGTAAGGTTGATAAGGAGCAATTTATTATAAACCAGCTTCGGTTTGTGGAGCTAATCCGCTCGCAGGAAACAAAGCTCGAGAATAACTTCTCGTTGAACTAGGCTTTTACTAATACTTCTAGTTAACAAATAATGATGGTAAAAACCCAACAATATTAGCAATAACATGAACTAAAAAAGCAGGGAAAATACTACCAGATTTTTCACGATAATATGCAGCTAACAAACCAATAATTGATGTATTGAAAACGACGAAAGCAACAAACCAAAAGCTCATCCCTCCAAAAATTAGCCTAGTATGCATAAGCCCAAAGAATATTCCTGATATCCAAACAGGAAGGCTAAGTCGCAAGAACTTCTTTGAATCAAGATGCTGAATTATACCCTGAAGCAAGCCACGCGTTAATACCTCCTCGCATAAGCTTGACCAAATCCAAACCGTAAGTATTATTTCGAGCAGCGATTGTTGCTCGGGAAAACCTATGGCTGACCCACCAATACTCTCAATAGGAAAAACACTATTTAGTATAGCAATAAAGACTATTGAACCAAAAATAAAACTGGCTAAAGCAATACCAATGGTTAACAGGATTAGCCTTACGTAACCAAATTTACTGGGAATTTTAAAACCAAACCCCTTAAGTCGCCCTCCGTTTATAAGCAGAATTGCTAAAATGGAGAATAGCAACATAAAGAACTTTGTTATCACATTGCCAGTATAGAAATTCAGTTCAAAGTTAAGCTTAAGAAACTCTGAAACTGGATTTGCAATTAGGCCAGAAAGTTCAATAACCAAAACGGTAGCTGCTAAAGCTAAAATAATTGATAATAAGCTACTCCCTTTTGCTTTTTCAACTACATTTATCATAGTAATAGTGATTAAATAATTATATGCTTTTTAGCTTATTGAAACCGGGTATCTCCGAATTGTAAAAGAACTTCTGGTTGCTAAGTATTTCCTTTACTCTACTCTCAAAGTTTGGCTTTTCAGTTTCCTGCATTATCTTCATCAGCGTTTGCTCACGCATAAAGCCTGCATGAAGCATACAAGACATATAGGTGTTGTTACTCCAAACCGCTTGCTTTACTTTGCTCAAATCGGAATTTAAAAGAGCCACCAAATGCTCCACCCCATCAACCACAAGGTTTAATTGCTGACTTTGCCAATGGTTTAGTGCCATTTCCCCAACTGGTGCAATCGAAACATCGGCTCCTTTTATTGTAATGTTCTGGTAGGCCTCAACAAAAACGGATACTCCTCGTGTTGCTGTTTTTTCAATTACTACCCTTACCTTCTCAAGTGCAAGGGGAAAAGCATCAATTACAGCAATTTTTTTACACCCATCCATCATCTGTTCAAAGCGCTCAAAAACAAGAGGAACAGTATTTATAGTGTAACTTCGTTCCTCCTCCTCTTTCTGCTTAATGTTTTGCAATAATAGCTTTGCATTTGACGTTTTTTCGAGAACTTTCTTCTCATAAAGGCTAAAAAACTCTGAGGGATTAACCGCTTTGCATACTTTGCTCCTATTGTCCTCAACCATTACGGCTCCCTTACCTGCAAGCGATTCGATGGCTTTATATACGTTGGCTGTTGGCTTGTTTATTCCCTTTCCTATTCCGTATGCTGTAGCAGGTTTGTTAACTAGCAAGTATAGGTAAACCTCTGTTTCAAGCTTGTTAAAACCCAATTCGAAAAGTAAATTGGAAACCTCTTCCATTTTTATTTTTTTCAAAGGTAAAAAATTATTATAACATCTTACTACTACTATATTGTTTTTAATGATTAAATTTTGAAAAACAAATTGCACTTAAAATTATGAGCCTATAATTCTACTTTAACAGATTAAAAACCCTTGTAAAATTAAGCGTTTAGAGCATAAATTGCTGTTTTCAAAACACAGATAAGCAGGCTTATCGTTCAAAGAGATGTTTAACACAACGAAAAAAACAGGAGACAGGGAAAATACTAACCTCTGTTATAGAGCGAGTTAGTGTTCGTCTCAATGATTGCCAGCACATATTTTGCAATTCAGCCAAGAGGTTCTTCTTTGGCAAGGCAGAGCAAAACTCATTGGGAATAATAATAATAAATGATTATCCGCAAATATGCCTAAAGTGATGAAAAACTTATGATACAACAAAATAATAATGAATTTGATATTGCGAGCCTGCTTTTGCCCTGCCTTTGCCCTGCCTTTGCCGGCAGGCAGGCGGCAGGCAGGCGGCAGGCAGGCGGCAGGCAGGAAGTACTTTTCCCGAAGAAGCAATTGATTGTAAATCAGAGCTAAAGATTGCTTCTCCCGACAAAGAACGTCAGGATCGCAATGACGCAAAAATGACATAGGTACTAAAGCGGATAATCATTTAATAAAAAGCCAGATGCGCAACATCGAAAGCATATGCGAAGAGGTAGAGGCCAACTACCATCAGATGCAGCATTTTATTACAGAGTCCACTGGGATGGCTGGGCATTAATAAATCAAGTTGCCCATGAGGTAAGCCTGGTTTTACGCAAAAAGAAGCTTACAGGCTTAATTATTGATGAAAGGGGCTGAGTGAAGAAAGGCAACCATAGCTTAGGCGTAGGACATCAGTAAGGCGGAAATGTAGGAAAGCTATCCAATTGCCAGGTTGCCGTTAGGGTTAAAGCATTGAAGCTAAACCTGAGCAACAAGCTGGGGACGCTCATTGTATCCGAGAGCATGAACATGCTTGACATTGCCCGTTCGCTCATGCTAAAATCGGAGGAGAAGTACAAGTTGCTTACGCTAAGCAGTAAGGTTGATAAGGAGCAATTTATTATAAACCAGCTTCGGTTTGTGGAGCTAATCCGCTCGCAGGAAACAAAGCTCGAGAATAACTTCTCGTTGAACTAGTAGTTCAATAACTTTTTGCTAAATTAGCATCCAGTAAATACAATACTGGAAAAATGAAACTACTAAACTACATCAAGCTAACAAAAGTAAATATTGTTTACGATGACCAAGAGTTCACGCTTAGCCGTAAAACCAAGGACTACCTTATGGCCCTTCTTTCGTCATCATTTTTAGCCGCTTCGTATATCTTCAACACACACCTGTACTCATCCATTGGTAAAAAATGGGGTTTGTATTTTTTCATACCAATCCTTGGAGTAAGCCTTGGTTACTTTGTTGTTACGCTCGTTCAGTATATTGAGTCGAAACGTTTAAAGGACAAATGGTTTAAGTACTCAGAGTTAGAATCGGTTGCGCTACAAGAGAAAGGAGGGTATTACATTGTAAACTTTACGCTAACCAGCGAATCTGTAAAAGGTGTAAAAATAGAAAACGACCTTTACTTTAGGCAATTCATTAGCCTTATTAAGGAGAAAGGCATTTCAGTTACCAACGCCAACGTGCAACAAAGGGTTAAACCAGGTTACTAAAATCCCAACTCAACGCCCTCTCCTCCTGAAGCACCTCTTCACCTTCACCAACTTCAACAAAATTCTGGTTGTTAATGCTATTAGGGTTGAAAAGGTCAATGCTTGGCCATCTATCAACACCCCGCAGTGCGCGGGCCAACATACTATTCACCTCATAGGGGAATCGGGCGCCTACCCAAGGACTTGTATTGGTAATAAAAACGTAGGTTAGGCCATTGCTCTGCGATATGGCTAGGGCAGATGTTCCTGCAAAGGAACCGGTGCGCCACTTAGCTCCGCTGCGTGAAACCCACCTCCATCCCAGCGGATGAAAGCCAGGTTCGGTGTTGGTTAGCTCCCTAATCGATTTTTTTGAAAGGATGGTCTCCTTCGAGTACAAATCGATGGAAAGCAGAAACTTGGTAAGACTAACTGAGGAAATAACCCATCCCCCAGCAGCGCCAAGGGTTCTAATATCGTTACCTCCCCTGCTCTTTAGCACCTGCTTGGCCTGGCCATCGAATGCAGGAACAAGCTCGGCTTCGGGCACCTCATAGTATCTAACCTCCAAAGGATACCGAAGGCTATCATGGTTGTGCGCAATAAAGGCATCGAAAACACCAATGGGGTTGAAAATATTTCTTTTTACATAGCCCTCATAGGATGTCTTGGCCACCCTTTCAATTACACTCTCAAGAATAAGATACCCGAAGTTGTTGTATGAGCATCGGGTTCCCGGGGTGAAGTGCAAGCGTTTACCAAGGGTAAACTCAATGATATCGTCTTTGCCAAGCGGTAGTTCACGGTTAAGCTGCCTAGCGATGGACTGATTCATAAACAGATGATCGCCCCAGCGGGTGGTCCACCCAGCCGAGTGGTTAAGCAGCTGCTTAATGGTGATGTCCTCAACCCGCTCATCGATATAGCCACGAAATAACGGATTGTTGAGTACCCCATCCTCACCAAAAACCTTTTGGTTCAAGCCCAGCTTACCGTCCTCAACCAGCTTCATCACGGCGGCTGCAGTTATTAACTTCGATACGCTGGCCACCCTAAGCAAATGGTAGGGCTGCATTTCTATCTCGTTCTCCACATCGGCATACCCAAAACCCTTGGCGTAAACCAGCTTGCCCTCATGGGCAATGGCAACCGATGCTCCTGCCACACCCCAATTCCTAATAAACTGATTAATTGACCTTTCAAACGACATCAAATCCTCTTCAACAAGTATATCATTGGATAGGTATTCGTTTGAAAAGGGAGTGAAATCAAATTTCTCTTCAGAGGGGTGCGACCTTAACGAGTTGTTAAAGGTTATATCGAATAGAACAAAGAATGTAACAAGTATAGGCGTAAAAATCTTCCTTATCATACAGTAAACTAAAAAATTAAAAAACATATCTGCTTGCAAAGTAACCCATATTAAGCAAGAAAGTCAAGTAATTGGCGACTAATATATCAACAGCAAGCAAGCTGGCTGCTTCGCAAATGGCAAAGCAGCGCCAATTCTTACAAACAACAATAAAGATTTAAAATGGTTGAAGACCAAAAGCGAAAAAGCTACAGCAGCGATTTGAGCGTGCTAACAAAGCCCTTGATATCCTCCTCGGTTGTATCCCATGAGGTCATCCATCGCACTTCCGAACGCTCCTCATTCCAAATGTAGAAGAAGTATTCATTTTGCAACCTCTCGATGATTTCGCGAGGAATTATGGCGAAAACGCCATTCACATCAACCGATTGGGTAATGGTAACCTGCGGAATTGACTTGAGTTCCGAAGCCAACAACTTGGCCATTTTATTAGCGTGTTCAGCTGTTTTTCTCCACTGGTCGTGCTGAATATAGGCCGAGAATTGTGCCGAAATGTAACGCATTTTTGATGCAAGCTGCAAACCCTGCTTTCGAGTGTACATAAACCCTTCGGCCAGCTCGGGGCGGAAAAACACAATGGCCTCGCCATACATCATCCCATTCTTAGTGCCGCCAAACGATAGAATATCGACCCCAGCATCGGTGGTAAACTGCCTAAAGTTCATATCAAGCGCAACAGCAGCATTGGCTATTCGGGCACCATCCATGTGTAGATACATATTATGCGCATGGGCATAATCGGCAAGGATTTTTACCTCCTCGGGGGTATATAGCGTTCCCAGCTCAGTTGGCTGCGATATGGATATTACCTTAGGCTGAGAGTGATGCTGAAAACCAAAGCCATGCATATGCTTTTTAACCAAATCGACCGTAAGTTTTCCATCGGGAGTTGGAACCGATAGCAACTTGCAACCCGAAAAACGCTCGGGCGCCCCACATTCATCAACGTTGATATGGGCCGTATCGGCACATATAACAGCATTGTATGGTTGAGTAGCTGCTTTTATACCCAACACGTTGGCTGCCGATCCGATAAACACGAAGAACACCTCAACATGGTCACCAAACTCATTGCGAAAAAGCTTAATGGCTTCCTCGGTATACGGATCATCGCCATAAGCAATGGTGTGGCCATTGTTCACGCTAGCCATAGCGTTTAATATATTAGGATGCACTCCAGAATTATTATCGCTTGCAAAGCCTCTTTTGTTTGTTGTCATGGTGAGTGATTTGTTTGGTTGACTGATTGACCCGCCAGAGGCGGGCAGGTTGATTGATTGATTGACTGATTGAGTGATTGGTTGCCTGCCTGCCTCTGGCTGGATTGAATGATTGGAAAACGTTATTCATTTCCAAAACTACCAACTTCTTTTTATCAACTTTGAAAAATGAGCTTAAGGTTTAGAGTTTAAAGTACAAAGTTTAGATTTTATAGATTGAATAGATTGGTTGATTGAGTTAAAGCATAGTTTTTATGTTTGATATCACCTGTCTCGTCTACCGTTATATTGACGAGTGATGTTGGATAACCCGCTTGTCTTCCGTCTTCCGTCTTCCGTCTTCTTGACTTTCAGCCTTTAAACTTTTTAACAAAGAACCCAAAACCGATAGAGTGCTGGGCATCGCTACATTCTACTGGGCACATCAATACCCAACAACCACATCGCTTGGCGAATGACATTGGCAACCTCACGAGATAGCGCAAGCCTTAACCCTCTTACCGCCTCGTTGGGCTCCTTAATAATTGTATAATCATGGTAAAACTGGTTGTACTCCTTCACCAGCTCGTATGTAAAATTAGCAACTAGGGCTGGGCTTAGCTGCTCGCCTGCCTGTTGAACCACCCCAGGAAACATATGCATCATTTTGATTAGCTCACGCTCCTTGTCACCAATATCAACCTTACCTACTGTGGTGGGTATCTCAATGCCAGCATCATTGGCTTTACGTAGAACCGATTGGATACGAGCATGGGTATATTGAATGAATGGCCCGGTATTGCCATTAAAATCGATTGAATCCTTGGGATTAAAGGTCATATTCTTTTTGGGATCGACCTTGAGAATGAAATACTTCAAAGCACCCAAGCCTACCATACTAACAATATCATTGGCTTCCTGCTCGGTTAGCTCATCGAGTTTGCCCAGCTCCTGCGACATTTCACGAGCGGTTTTCTTCATTTCATCAACCAAATCGTCGGCATCAACAACTGTTCCCTCTCGCGATTTCATCTTGCCCTCGGGCAGCTGAACCATTCCGTACGAAAGATGGTAAAGATGATTGGACCAGTCGTACCCCAACTTCGATAAAATCAACCTAAGCACCTTAAAATGATACTCCTGCTCGTTACCCACTACGTAGATATGATCATCTAGGTGATACTCGGAGAAGCGCTGAACAGCTGTGCCTAAATCTTGGGTCATATAAACCGAGGTGCCATCGGCGCGGAGTAGCAGCTTCTCATCGAGGCCATCGGCCTGTAAGTCGCACCAAACAGAGCCGTTATCCTTCTTATGAAACACACCCTTGTCCAACCCTTCTGCAACAATCTTTTTACCCAGCAAATAGGTTTCGGACTCGTGATAAACCTTATCGAACTCAATACCAAGCGCTTTGTAGGTTATGTCAAAGCCATCGTACACCCAGCCATTCATGGTACTCCAAAGTTGGTACACCTCAGGATCCTTAGCCTCCCACTTACGGAGCATCTCCTGTGCCTCAATCATCAAGGGTGCTTGTGCCTTAGCATCATCTTCGGATAAGCCCTTACTCTTTAGCTCCTCAACCTGCTTCTTGTACTCCCTATCGAAAATTACGTAGTAATCGCCCACCAGATGATCGCCCTTTTTGCCGCTACTTTCGGGAGTTTCGCCCTTGCCAAAACGTTGCCAAGCAATCATCGACTTGCAGATATGGATACCCCTATCGTTCACAAGGTTTACCTTAATGACCTTATGCCCATTGGCCTCGAGCACACGAGAAACGGAGTAGCCCAAAAGGTTATTTCGGATATGGCCAAGGTGCAAGGGCTTATTGGTGTTGGGCGATGAAAACTCTACCATCTTGGCTTTACCCGACGAGTTTTTGGGTGCAAACCCAAAATCGGTAGCTTGTACTATTGCATTAAGCATGTTGGCCCAAAACGATTGGCTTAAGCTTAAGTTAAGGAAGCCCTTTATAACGTTGAATGACTCTATGACTGATTGGTTTTTCGCTAGCTGCTCCCCTATTTCCGTTGCAGTATCCTCAGGCTTTTTCTTTGATATCCTAAGTAACGGGAACACTACAAGGGTAAAATCGCCCTCGAACTCGCGCTTGGTTTTTGTAACCTGCACCTGATCATCAGCAGGGGTAACGCCATAAACCTGTTTGATACATTGTTTAATAGCGTCGGAAAGAATTATATCTACATTCATCAACCGGTATTTAAAAAACAGCGCAAAGATAATAAACTCTTTCCTAGAATTGGTAATAGGCTCGGTTAATGATTAAAGGGTAACTGTAAGTAGTATTGCTGATCAGCGGCTTAGAGGAGACATTGGCTACCTCACATCCGAGAAGTATTTCATAAACTGAGCCCTCTCGTAGGCCATTGGTCGGATGCTATCGGCCTGGCGAAGCTTGCCAATAATATCCTGAACGTTTTCAATACCCTTGGCATCGAGCCAGCGACTCATATCGTCGAGCATACCGGTTATAACCGATGGGCCTTTTTGATAAATGGCCGATGCCAGCTGAACAGCATTTGCTCCAAGGAGTAAGTTTTTAATGGCTGTTTCGGCATTATGAATTCCGGTTGATGCAGCCAAATCGCAGTTAACTCTGCCTGATAGAATACTTAGCCAGCGTTTTACCACCGTGTTGTCTTCGGGTGTACTAAAAATATGCCCCGAAGAAATTTTCATTTTTTCCAGATCCACATCGGTTTGGTAAAAACGGTTGAACAGCACCAGCGACTTAATTCCTGTATTGGAAAGTTCGGTCATAAAATTCGCCATTCCGCTAAAGTAATGATGAACCTTAAACGCTACAGGAATGCTTACTGTGCTTGATACCCGAGTTGCAATATCGAGGTATGTTTGCTCAATGGTACTCCCCGAAACAGTTGGATCGGAAGGGAGGATAAATACGTTTAGTTCCAAAGCATCGGCACCTGCCGCTTGGATATCGGCAGCAAAATCAATCCACTGCTCCGATGAGGAGCAGTTAACGCTCGCAATGATGGGGATATTTGTGCGTTGCTTGGCATTATCGATAAGCTCAATGTAGCTGTTTAGGGCATTCCGGCGAGTATAGTAAGCGATATAGCCTTCGGCCTCGGTATACGAATCGAAAATGTTGTTCATGCGTTGAGCATCAACATCCATCAGTATCTGCTCCTCGAATAGTGATTTTAGCACAATGGCGGCTGCACCATGTTTTTCGAGATCAACAATCTTCTCAACAGAATCGGTTAAACCTGAACTTGAGGCAATTATTGGGTTTTTCAGCTTAAAACCCATGTAGCTTGTACTTAAGTTTGCCATGGTATTGTAGTTTATACGTTGATACTTCTTTGGGTTCGATTACTGTTTACTGTTAAGATATCTATCAATTCCAATAGCCGCTTTATGGCCGTTGGCGATGCCGTTTATCACGTCGGGGCCTTTAATAATATCGCCACCCACAAATAGCCATTCGATGCTCGACTGGTAGTATTTATCGACAACGATTCGACCCCTTGGATCAAGCTTAAGATTATCTTTAATCTCTCCTGAAATGTAGCTTAGGTCCATGCCCTGACCAATGGATTCGACCACCATGTCGCCCTCAAAGAAATTTGTCTCCGACTCATCAAACTTAGGGCTAAACTTACGCTCCTCATCAAACACAGAGGTACATTTCACCACATTGAGCCCAACAATTTTACCATCAACTATTTTTATTGATGTTGGCCCCCACCCAGGGATTACCTGAGCGCCCTCTTCGCGAGCCTCAGCTATCTCCTCACGATCGGCAGGCATTTCGTCTTCCGACTCAAGAGATGTTGCAATAATACTTACCTTACCAAACTTCTGGTTCTGAAGTCGTGCAAGCGTTCTGGTGATATCCATGGCCACGTTACCGCCACCAATAACAACAATTTTCTGCATCACCGGAAGCTCCTTGCCCAGGGTTACGTCGCGAAGCAAATCAACGGCCTGATAAACATCTGCATGATCGGTTCCGGGGATTCGAGTACTTCGGCCAAGATGCAGACCGGTTCCAGCGAAAACAGCATCAAAATCTTTATTAAGCTGATCGAGCGTAATATCCTTACCTACGGTTTGATTGTAACGAATCTCTACACCAAGCGATTCGATGTACTTCACATCCTTATCCAAAGCATCGTAAGGTAATCGGTACTCGGGGATACCGTAGCGCATCATACCACCAGCCTCAGGTAACTTCTCAAATATAACGCACTCATACCCCATTAAGGCCAAGTAATGTGCAGCCGATAGGCCCGAAGGGCCTGAACCGATAATGGCAACACGCTTACCATTCTTCTGGATATTCTCCGTTTCGAGTATCTTCTTGTAATCCTCAGCGGGCTGCTGATCGGCGATGTAACGCTTGAGCCAACGGATAGAGAGTGGATCGCCAGTGCTGCCCACTGAGCAAACGGTTTCACATTTGTGGGTGCAAATACGTCCACATATCTCGGGTAAAGGGTTGGTATCGTAAAGGATTCTAAGCCCTTCGTTCAAATCATCATTACGCACAGCGCGAATATACTCAGGAATTCCCATGTGAGCAGGGCAGGTAGCCACACAGATTCCACATTCTACACATCGATCGGCCTCAAGCATAGCTTGCTCTTTGGAATATCCCTGTACAATTTCGATGAACGATTTGTCGCGCTCCTCGGGCTTAAGTTCAGCCATATGAACACGATCCTTGCTGTACAGCTCGTAGTTTGGGCCTGGCTTTCTGTACCCTTTCTCCTCGTTGTCCCACTCCTTCTTATCCACTCCGGGGATAAAACGGAAAACGTCAGGATCATTATCAACCCATTTAAAATGGTTCGATAGGCTGAGCGAGTTGGTTGTGCAAACATCAACGCAAAGAGCACACCAGCAGCAGCGACCGTAGTCGATTCTTGGGCGTAAGCCGCTGTCGCCATCCTTGGTCTCAATCCCCTCAACGGGAACAAGGTCGATGGCTGCATTCTGACAGATTGATTCGCATGTTCCGCAACCAATGCACTCGTCAATTTTATTTTGATGGAAACCACGGTAACGTGGTGCTGCCTCGCGTTTTAAGGGCTCCTTTATGGTAACGGGCTCTTTAACAAGGTTTTTCCATGCTGTAAATGGGCTTAGGATATCTTTAATTCTTGCCATATCTCTGCAAAAAGTTATTGTAAAATTTACCTTTCAATCTCGGGTGGATAAGTATGGAGCGATGTCATTAAGCCGGCCACATCGGCTAGGTTTGCGTTGATTATCATCTTCTCAAGCAATGCCACAGCATGCGTGTAGCTTGGCCCACGTACGTTAATTCTTCGAGGATATTCTGTTCCGTCGGATACCATGTAGTAGCCAAACTCACCCCGGGTACATTCGGAACGGATGTACGTTTCGCCAGGGGCAACTTTCCAGTGAAGCACGTTGGGAGTTGGGGCTTTAAAATCGCCATCCTTTGGCATTTTAGAGAGAATCTGACGGATAAGATCAACTGAGAGAAGCAGGTCCCTACGACGAACATCGGCACGTGTATAGATATCAGAATCCTTACCTACCACGGGCTCAAAATCGAGCTCGGGATATTTAAGGTATGGGTAATCCTTACGGACATCGCGAGGAACGCCTGCGCCCCGGGCATTTGGCCCAGTAATGCCGAACTGGTTAATCCAGCTAGGATCGATGTAACCCATGCCCACCGAGCGTTTTTTGAATACCGCATTGTTGAACATCACCTTCTCGATATCGACCATGTACTTCTCAATGGTTTTTAGGGTCTCTTCCATCCTGCCCTCGAACCCATCGGGGAGTAAGCCCCGAACACCTCCAGGGATAATGTACATATGGTATATCCTTCCGCCCGTGAGCTCCTCAAACCGATCGAGCACCAAGTCGCGGCAGTAGTTGGCCCACTGGCCAATAACACCCATGCCGAAGGCGCCAGCCTGCCCGCCCATCCACATTAGGTAGCTTTGCAGGCGGGCCATTTCGAGCACAAGGGTGCGAATCCACACAGCGGTTTCGGGAATTTCGATACCCGATAGCTCCTCGAGGGCAGCAGCAAAGCAGTACTCGTTGTAGTCGGGTTCGGGAACCGTAATACGACAAACGATTGGGAAGCACTGTATATACTTACGGCGCTCCATAAGCTTCTCAAATCCGCGGTGAAGATAGCCAACATGCGTTTCGCAATCCATGATCTCGTCGCCAAGTAGGGTTAGCTCTAACGACATATTGCCGGTTATACCAGGGTGTTGAGGCCCATGCCACATCTTGAGATACTTATGGGAAGTTAAATCCACATCAATCTTCCCTTGACTATTGAGAGGAGGATATTGGCTCCTATCCTCAGCTATCTTGAATAGATTTCTAATGTTCATCGGGGTACAATTTACTCTTCATATACTCTTTGGGGTCATTGGTTTCGCGACCAGGGCGTGGGAAGTAGGTCTCCTCTGAGTACTTCTTCGTATCAAAATCGCGGCGGTACGGAGGAATATTATCCCATCCTTCAAGTATGAAAGGCTTATCAACCCTTGGGCTTCCGGGAAAGTTTATACCAAACATCTCCCTAAGCTCACGCTGATAGGTTGCTGCTTGCTCCCAAAGGTGGTGAATGGATGTCATAGTGGCCTCATCGCGATCTATCATTGTACGTACAGCCACATCAACTTTTTCCTCCGGATTATTAAGAATGTAGGTAAGCTGAAACTTGTTCTGCTCAATCCAGTCGACAGCTGTTAGAAGTACCATATGCTTAAAGCCCTCGTAATCGCGTAGGTGTGTTACCACAGCAACCGTATAACCCTTAGGAACAGTAATCAGCACCAAGTCGTGGCGTTGCTGAACAACTTGTTCGATATGATAAAGCTGCTTAATATTTTCGAGTCGTGATATCATGGTCTGCATCATTTTTCGGTTACCAGTTGTAATCGGGCATATCCCAATCCTTAATAATCTTCTTCTGATTGGCCTTGTACCAATCAAAGTTCTCAGCGTAAAGGTTAGCGCCTTCGCCTTTCCCCTCGCGGATTCTCTTCTTCAGCATATCGAATCCTGCCAGTAACGCCTCGGGACGAGGCATACATCCTGCAACGTAAACATCAACTGGCAGATAGTGATCGAGCCTATTGATGGTGTTGTAGCTATCCCAGTACATTCCACCGTTGATGGTGCAGCTTCCCAGGGCCATTACAAACTTTGGGTTTTGCATTTGCTCGTAGGTGCGAACAACACGCTTTAGGGTTTTTACCGAAAGGTAGCCCGAGATTATAAAAACTGACGATTGACGTGGAGTAGCACGCCACTGAATACCAAATCGGTATGCATCAAAACGTGGGGTCATAAGGGGACGCGTCTCAATGGCGCCACAACCGGTTCCGAAACCTAATACCCAAAGCGATTCTGAGCGAGCCCAGTTGAGAAACTTCTCAAAAATGGGTAGAACGGGCTCATGAACCTTGGGGCGGGCATCACAGAAGTAGTCTTTCATTGGGTCAACCTCAAACGATTCACCCTCTGGGGAGACAACTGTTCTTTTTTCCAATTCGCTTTTGCTCATGGTTATGTAACTATTTTATAAGTTCAATTAGATAAGGAGAATGGCAATTATCCCCAGAATAAATGGAACACCTAGGAACCAGCGTACGCTGTGGTCGACTCTGAAACGAGGGAAAACCACACCCACAAAAACCGACCACATGTAGATCACAAAGGTTTTGATTATCAGTTCAACCCAACTTGTTGCTCCGCCGTAAAGTAGATTCATAAAGAGGATAAGCTTAGCAA
>Ga0334895_1002565_pt1 | contig 15187 bp, 13 predicted proteins | sample GraSluR3_MG_7_FD_207229 | JGI IMG/M metagenome (GOLD analysis project Ga0334895, IMG submission 207229) | Sludge microbial communities from methane-producing bioreactor in Wageningen University, Netherlands - Granular Sludge_31_05-R3 | ecosystem: Engineered > Bioreactor > Anaerobic >... | reverse complement strand
GATCTCGTACCGCATCTCAAGTCCTCCTGTCTATCGCTAAGGGAACATGACCTGACAGCAGCATGCCGTATCAGGTCCCCGCTGATTTGAGCGCATCCGCCACAGCGCGAATGTGTGCCGCCGTGCTACCGCAGCAACCGCCGAAGATCGCGACACCCGCCTCATCGACAAACCGCCGCGCATAGTCGGCCATCACGTCGGGCGTCACGTCGTAGACCAGGTCGCCGCCCTCTGCATGCGGCAGACCGGCATTGGGCTTGGCCATCAACACGGCGCCGGGCACGGCCTCACGCATCTTAAGGACAGCTTCGAGCGTCTCCGTCAGCGTGCGACCACAGTTCGCCCCCATCACGTCGACGCCGAGCGCGAGCAGCGCCTGTGCCGCCCGTTCGGGCTTGACCCCCATCATCGTTCGCCCCTTGGTGTCGAAACTCATGGTGACCATCAGAGGGAGATCGGTGGCCTGGCGCACGCCGGTCACAGCCGCCTCCACCTCGGTCAGATCACTCATGGTCTCGACGAGGAGAGCGTCAACACCACCCTCAGCCAACGCCCTCGCTTGCTCGGCGAAAGCCGCAACCGCATCTTCATAGGCAAGCGTGCCCAAAGGCGCCAGCATCTCCCCAGTCGGCCCTATATCGCCAACCACAAGAACTGACGAGCCGGCGACCTCGCGAGCGAGCTCCGCGGCCGCTCGGTTGATCTCAGCAACCTGGTCGCCCAACCCCTCGCGCTTCAGCCGGATCGCGGTTCCTCCGAATGTATTGGTGAGCACCATATCGGCACCGGCTTCAATATATCCGCGATGCAGCGCACGCACTTCATCCTGACGTTCCAGATTCCAGCGCTCCGGTGCCGCCCCCGGCGGGAGTCCGGCTTTCTGAAGTGTGGTTCCCGTCGCGCCATCGGCGACCAGAACGGGATGAGACCCTAAGTAGGTGTGAAACTTGGACATCGTTAAGCCTCCAGCATGTGGCGGACATCGCAATCCAACGCAATCATCATACCACAGATGCAGTAAAGGCCGAAGCTCTCGTTGACGTCACGTCGCCCGCCGCCTATACTCTCATGACCTTGAACCGTCTCGCCAGCACCTATAAGTACAGGAGGTCATCATGACAGAGATCCAATCCCAGACCGTCTACTTTTCCGCGCCGGGACCCGCGAACACCGACCGGGTGCTCTCTCTGGTCGCCGGGCGCGCGCCCGCACTGGGGGTCCGCACGGTCTTGGTCGCAACAACCAGTGGCGCCACCGGTGCCCGGACAGCCGAGTTCCTCAAAGACCTCGATGTCATCGCCGTGACCCACTCGGCCGGCTTTCGCGAGCCCTTCACCCTCAACCACGAGGCCGCGCTGATTGAGAAGATCAAGGCCGCCGGCGGCAAGATCGTGACGACCACCCACGCCTTCGGTGGTGTGGGACGCGCCGTCCGCAAGAAGCTGGACACCTATCAAGTCGACGAGATCATCGCCTTCACGTTGCGCTGCTTCGGACAGGGGATGAAGGTCGCGGCCGAGATCACCCTGATGGCGTCAGATGCCGGACTCCTACCGGGAGGAGAGCCCGTCATCGCCATCGGTGGCTCCGGTCGAGGCGCTGATACCGCGGTCGTTCTACATCCGACCCACGCGCAGACCTTCTTCGACCTGCGTATCCTTGAGATCATCTGCATGGCTGCGCCGGGGCATCCGGGGAGCGCCATCCAAGAGGCGAACCAGGCCTAGCTGCGCTTGTCTCAGCACTTACAGGTGGTATAGTTCTGCCCGTGATTTTCGTCGACGGGTTGTCCCGGCGCGCCTTCCCTGAGCGTCGCCTGGGACAGTACCTGCCGAGGCTAAAGAGAGGAACGACCGTGCGACGTCTACGCTGGATTCTACTAAGTCTCATCCTGACCTTCACGCTGCTCCTAGGGGCCACCACGGTATCACGGGCGCAGGCAGCTGTGGTGCAACTGCTTTATTTTTACACCCCGACCTGCCCTAACTGTCGGGTGATCTCTCAAGACGTTTTTCCGGTGCTTCGCGAGCGCTATGGTGACCAACTGGACATCCTTGAGGTGGATGCATCGCGACCTGACGGCAGCGCTTTCTTCCAGGAGGCTTTGGCCAGGTACAATGTTCCATCCAGTCGTCAAGGTGTACCGTTCATTATTATTGAGGACACCGTCCTGGTCGGTTCCCTTGAGATTCCACAGCAACTGCCGGGACTCATTGCCTCGCATCTCGCCGCCGGCGGCGTCGGTTGGCCCGATCTACCGGGCATCGAGACCTGGGTCGAGCAGAGGTCATCCGAGCCGGCAGGACCCTCGCTCGAAGAGCGCTGGGCACAGGATCCGGCGGGCAACACGGTTGCCGCCCTGTGGTTAGCCGTGATGCTGATCCTCCTGCCCCTGCTCGCACGCCCTGCACGCTGGCAACAACGTCTGGCACGGCGGCTGCCCAAGTGGGCCACCTATGTCGATGGTGCCGTGGGCCTCGGTGCAGCCCTCTACCTCACCTATGTCGAGACACAGCATGTGGAGGCCTTTTGTGGGCCGGTAGGACGCTGTAACGTCGTCCAGCAGAGTGAGTACGCACTCGTCTTCGGCTTCATCCCGCTGGCACTCATCGGCGTTTTAGGGTATGTCGCGCTGCTATCGACGTACACCTATGCACGCTATGGATCGGGAAAACTCAAGCAGGTCGCGCCGCTGGCCTTCTTCGGGATGGCCTGGTTCGGCTTCCTGACCTCGATCGCGCTCACCTATCTGCAGCCCTTCGTCATCGGCGCGACCTGCTTCTGGTGTCTCACGTCGGCGGTCAGTATGACCCTGATGCTGATGTTCAACAGCGCGGCGGGTTGGGCGGCGGTCAAGGATTGGCAACGAACGCGCAGAAAGTCGCGACATCACAGGAACAGGCGACGCTAGCCGTCCTTTGACGATCACCCGGGATCCACTATACTAGCGGCAACGCTCAGCCTGTTCCAAGGAGAACCTGATGGAAATCCTAACCTATCTGATCGCTGCCGTCATCGCTTTTTTCGGCCTGATGTTCGTGGTCGGCGCCCAAGGCCAGATCGTCCGCTTCCTGGTGGGCATCGTGCTCTTCGTGGCGGCGGGCGTACTCGTCTACCTGACCCGGGTACGACCCAAGCATGAGGAGATCACGCACGTGCAGAAGATCGACCTCACCGGAGATGTGCGCCTCGAGCAGATGAAGTGCCAGTCCTGTCAAGGCGCCTTGAGCAAGGAGAACCTCGAGGTGCGCGCCGGCGCCATCTTCGTGGATTGCCCCTATTGCGGTGCCTCCTATCAGATCGAAGAAGCGCCCAAGTGGTAAATGCCGCGCGCGACGCCCGGCACATCCTCAACCGTTGCTTCTCCTGACGCTCGCGCCCACTCAGTTCCGCGGCAGCACCCCGCACCTATCGCGCCCGGCGCGACCTTGAGGCCCGTGGACACGTAATACGACTGAGAGCCATGAGACATCAGACACGCTGGACGCGCCTAGTTGACTCAGCCCTGAGGATCTTTCACGCCGCACCGCCTATCGCCTCCCCAGGGCTCTACACATATCCTCTGAACCTTGACGGAGGAGAGCGTCACCTCCATCTCCGGATTGAAGGGGACGGTTCAGGTGTCCTCTTTATCGACGTCACCGACGTCATCCACCTCAATCCCACCGCTGCACAGCTCGTCAAACTCGCCCTGGAGGGAGTGCCGCAGGCCGAGGCCGAGACGCAGCTGAGGCATGACTACCGCGGGGTAACGACGCAGGAGCTCACGGACGCTGCGACCAAGATGTACGATTTGGTGCGACAACTTCACACCGGCGGCGAGGGCTGCCCCACCTGCGAGCTGGCCCCGATGCTGGCCTTTCAACCGGTGTTCAGCACGCCTGTGTCAGCCCCCTACAAAGCCGACGTGGCCCTCACCTATGGCTGCAACAACGCCTGCCCTCACTGCTACAACGAGCCGCAACGTTTTCCGATGGCCACATTGTGCATGGAGGACTGGTTCCGCGTGCTCGACAAGCTTGCCGACATCGGCATTCCCCATATCATCCTCACCGGTGGCGAGCCCACCCTGCATCCTCAACTCCTCGAACTCATCCGGTATGCCGATGAGTTGGGCCTCATCGTGGGGATGAACACCAACGGCAGGCGATTGGCCGATGCAGCGCTTGCCGAAGCCCTGGCGACTGCGGGCCTGAATCATATCCAGGTCACGCTGGAATCGTGCTATGCGGCAGTCCACGACGTGATGGTCGGACACCCGGGCGCTTTCGATGAGACCGTACAGGGCATCCGCAACGCCCTCGCCGGCGGCCTCCACACCATCACCAATACGACCGTGACCCGCGAGAACCAGGACCACGTCCTGGACATCGTCACCTTCCTAGATCGCCTCGGGCTGACGACCTTTGCGATGAACGGCATGATCTACGCCGGGGGAGGTACGACGACTCCCGATGCCATTCCAGCGACGGCTATGGCTGCCCTCTTGGCTGCGGTGCGCGACGAAGCTGCAGCACGCGACATGCGCTTTCTCTGGTACACCGTCACCGACTACTGCGAGCTCTCGCCCTTGGCGCTCGAACTCGACCCCAAACGCTGCAACGCTGCTGAGTACTCGATCTGCATCGAGCCCAACGGTGACGTGCTTCCCTGCCAATCTTATTACGTCTCCGCCGGCAACATCCTCACCGATCCCTGGGACACCATCTGGCATAGTGAGCTCTTCTTGAGCTTCCGCGATCGAGAGCGCAACCCACAGACAGCAGGGTTACCCGCGAAATGTTGGGATTGCCCTGATCTCGAGGTGTGCGGCGGCGGTTGTCGCCTGGAACATGAAGCACATCACGAGGCAGAGGCCGCACTCGGCCTCCGCAGCGCGGAACGTGGGTGCGCCAGGCCCGCACCCGAGGCACGAGGTCTGCGTGCTTCCGGACACGGCGTTGCCCCCCTCTTGCCGCAGGGGGAGAAAGTAACCAACTGACAGATGTCACCAAGAAAGAGATGGTAACGATGACCGTAACCGAGCGCTCAGAGCCGCCCTTCATCATCGATGACATTCCTTTCGACCCCGCCTTGAGCACCCTCACGAAGCGGCTGAGAATGAAGGAGGATAATCGCCATCTCTCCGAGCTGACGGAGATCTTGGCGGCCGCCAAGGCGATCGCCAAGCCCAAAGCGATGTATCGGCTCGCCTACATCGAGGCCAAGGGCGAGGACACGGTCACCATCGACGGGGTCACGCTGACAAGTCGCGTGCTGCGGGTCAATCTGGAGGCAGCCCATCGCCTCTTCGCCTATGTGACGACGTGTGGCGTAGAGCTACAGGCGTGGGGCGATAGCCTGGACGATATGCTCCACCGCTACTGGGTCGACGCCATCAAAGAACTCGCGCTGGGAGCCGCCCTCGAGGCTCTCGCCCGTCACCTCAGCACCTGCTACGATCTGGGACGCACGGCGACGATGGCGCCGGGATCACTTGCCGACTGGCCCATTCGTGAGCAGCGGCCGCTCTTCAAGATCCTCGGCGATCCGGAGGCAGCCATCGGCGTCCGACTGACCGACAGTTTCCTGATGATCCCAAACAAAACGACGTCGGGCATCCGCTTCCCGACCGAGGAGCGCTTTGAGAGCTGCCAGCTCTGCCCTCGTGAGACATGTCCCGGGCGCCGCGCCGCCTTCGAGCCCGATCTGTACGCCCGGAAGTACGCTTGAGGCCAAGCGTGGCACGTCGTGAACGTCTCTGACTTAGGATCTGCCCTGTTGAGATATTCCCTTGATCTGGTCACTAGTTGAGGAGGGTACCTATGTGGAAAGAGTGGCTTAAGCGCTTGCTGTCCTTTGAGCAGGCTCGCCCAGCCCCACCCGTGAAGCCCGGCCTGTATCATATGCTACAGGAGAGAGACGGCGTCGTCACACGCTTCCACCTGCGTGTCGAAAATGACGGTAGCGGTATGCTCATCGCCAACGCGATGGCAGCAGCCCGGCTGACGGCAACCGGCGTCCTCATCGCCAAGGACCTCCTGGATGGGCTCTCCGAGGATGTTATCGTCGAGCAACTGCACGCCTCTTTCTCCGGCGGCAAGGGTGACATTATGCACGCCGACGTTGCCAAAGTCAGAGATCTCATTGAACAGATCACGACGCCGAGCGACGCTTATCCGGTGGTAAACCTGGAAGACGCCGTCCTTTCCCCCTACGGCGCTGAGCTGATCGCCCCGCTACAGGCATCCGTACCGCTGGCATCCCCTGAGGCGATGGTGCCGCTGCTCGATCGCCTGTGGGAGGTGGGTATCCCCCACATCACCCTGGTGGCGCCCGACGGCTTCGTGGATGAGCACCTGATCCGCGCGGTGGAGCGAGCTGAGGATCTAGGCATGATCACCGGCGTACGCAGCCGAGCGACTTATCTCAACGACTACGGTCTCCTCGCCGCCCTCCGACAGGCGGGGGTGGATCACATCACCATGCCCTTCGCCGCCAACCGAGCCGAGATCCACGATGCGCTCTATGGCATCGGGGACTTGGACGCAGCCTACTCCGTGCTGGCATGGCTTGAGGACAATCGAGTCTGCGCTGAGGCCGAGATCCCCCTCATCCAGGCCACCCTCGATCGCGTGCAGAGCACGATCGACACACTGCTGGGTGAAGGGGCCGACAATCTCTCGTTCGTCGCCTTCGCCACGCTGGATGAAGCCCTAGCGCAGGAGATGGGGGTCTTCACAAGCGACGGCATGGCTCAAGTAGCGACCACGATTGAGGAGACGGCGGATCTGGCACAGGCCCGCTTTATGTGGAATCCCCCGGTGGAAGTCGTGCCCGGCATGGCACTGGCAGAGCAGGTCATTGCCGGCCCGCGGTGCTCGGGCGATGTCGCCGTGCGCGTTGAGCCGGATGGGAAGGTCTTTCCCGCTCGCGGCCCCTTCGTCAGTGCCGGCAACCTATTGAAGGAATCCTGGCAGAGCATCTGGGACGACGAGGTCTTCCGTCGCTATCGAGAACGCGTCGAGGCGCCGACACGCTGCGACGTCTGTCCGGACCTGGCAATCTGTGCTGCTGACTGTCCACGCGACCCTCGGGGCTGGGCACGCACGCAATAGGGCACCAGCTATCATCTATAGTACGCAGCCGGCTTGGGGAGGGCGTATGAAGAGAGAGCGATCCATCGCGGTTTTCATTGTTTTGGCCATCATCCTGGCCTCGTTGGGAGCCGGTACCACACACACTCCCACGGCGGCACATCCTGTCCATCGACCGACCTCCCAGACGTATAGCTTCAGTGTACCGCTGCTCCTGATGCAGGTCGCCGTCCAGCCGGACGCTTCTGTGCACATCGTCTATGACATCACGATCGAGAACTATGGCAGCCCGATCGACATCGTCGACATCGGCACGCCCAATGACAAGTACCGTCTCAACGAGATGGAAGCGTCGATCGACGGACAGCCGCTGAGCGACATCCGCCACTCGGAGTACATCGATGTAGGCGTCGAGATCCACCTGGGTCAGCACGCTATCGCCGCAGGCGACAGGGCCACGCTGCACCTCGCCTTCTCCGTACCCGAGATGGTCTATGCCGATACGACCAACGAGGAGAACGCCTCGCTGCAGATCACGCCGACGTGGTTCGACAGCGACCTGGTACGGGGCGCGGGCACCATCGAGATTCGGGTGGCTACCTTGCCCGGCATCGAGATGGATGCGGTGCTCTATCAAGACGAGCCGTTTACCGACAAGGTCGAGGACGAGCAAGGGCGCATCGTCGCCGTGTGGCGCTATGAGAATGTGCTCCCCACCAGAGCCTATCGCGTCGGTGTCTCCTTCCCCCGGGATGGGATCAAGGTCATCGAGGTGACGCTGTGGGACCTGATCGGACGCTGGTTGGGGGGTGCCGTTGGCGTGATTGGAGCGGTCCTTCTGTGGTGTGTGCCTGTGGTCGGGCCCATCCTCTTCGTCGTCTTCATCATCCGCGCCGTCGTCCGCGCATCCAAGCCTAACTATCTCCCCCCGATCGCCCAGGTGGAAGGTGGCGGCATCAAGCGCGGGCTCACGGCCCCCGAGGCCGCAGCGCTCCTGGAGCTACCGCTGAACAAGGTCCTGACCCTCATCATCTTCGGTATGTTGGAGAAGGGCGTGATCCGCCAGATCAAGGATGATCCGCTGACGGTCGAGGTGGTAGAGGATTTCCGCGTGGCAGATCGCGCGGATCTTAAGGATGCCGAGGCCCGCGCCCATGAACGGCGGCGCGCCGCCCAGCAGAAGGGCACTATCATCCACCAATACGAGCATCCCTTTCTCGACCTTATCGAGGCCCATCCCGACAGACCGGTCAACAAGATGGATGTGGTGAAGCCCATGCAGACCCTGGTCAATGAGGTCGCAGCGAAGATGCAGGGCTTCGACCTCTCCGAGACACAGGACTACTATCGGCGCGTGATCGACCGCGCGATGGAACAGGCGGCCGCTATCGGTGACCTTGAGCAACGCCAGGCCTATCTCGACAAGTATCTGCCTTGGGTTATGATGCGTCCGAACTATCGGCCCGTCGTGACGATGGGGAATTATCACTATTGGCCCGCATGGGCCCGCCAAACCGCAAGCTCTGCCTCCGGCAGCGGGCCGAGGTCCGCAAGCTCGACCGCGCCGGGCAGTGGCAGAGGCTCCTCAACGACCACCTTCGGTGACGTCTCAGCCTCCTTCGCCGGTTGGGCTGAGACCACCATGGGCGGTATGGCAGCGGCGATTATGCCTACAGCGCTCAGCAAGCCGACGGTCAGCAGCGGCGGCGGATCGTCAGGCGGCGGCAGTAGTTGTGCCTGTGCCTGCGCCGGCTGTGCCTGTGCTTGTGCTTGCGCCGGCGGTGGAAGGTAACTCATCGCACAGTCCCGTGTGCACGTAGGAGGTCCTATGAACAGGTTCAGACGACTCGCTCGCATCCTCTCGCTGTGGCTGGTGCTCGTCACCATCGGGGGTTTGCCGGCGTTGAGTGTGAGCACTCGTCCCGTCAACGCACAGAGTTACAGCTTTGGCGTTCCGGAATTGAAGATGCAGGTCTACGTCCAGACGGACGGCTCCGTTCGGATCATCTACGACATCACCTTTGACAACTACGGCTCTCCGATTGATATCGTCGATATCGGGCTTCCTCACGGTGGCTATGACATCGGCAACATGTCGGCATCCATCAACGGCGTCGCCCTCTCCGATATCCGGCGGTCTGAGTTCATCGATATCGGTGTCGAGATCCATCTGCGGAATCAAGCGATCCCCAGCGGTAGCCAGGGCACGCTGCACTTTGAGGCGACGATGCCCGATATGGTCTATCAGGACACGACGAACCGGGACTACGCCTCGCTGCGCATAACCCCAACCTGGTTTGACAGCAGTTCAGTCCGGGGCAACAGCTACATCGGCATAGCGATTCACCTGCCGCCGGGGATTGAACCCGACGAGGTGCTCTACCAGCAGGAGCCCTTTACAGCCAAGGCTCTCTACGAGGATCACGCGGTTGTCGTGTGGGAGTGGTCGGATCGTTCTGCAACCCAGTCCCACCTCGTCGGGGTCTCTTTTCCCCAACGCGGGATGAGCAACGTGATCCGGATGACTATCATCGACCTAACGAAGGCCTGGCTCGAGGACAATCCTGGTGTTGCCACGCTGCTGGGCGTTACCGCGATGATCCTAGCCGCCGTGCTCTTTTTCCGCTTTTCGGGAGGGACGGGCTGTACGGTCTTCGCCATTCTCGGCGGCGGCCTGCTCCTGCTCTTCATCGCCAGCCCCATCATGATACTACCGGCTATCCCGATCTTGATGGTGCTCGTTGTCGTCAACGAGTCTCATCTGAAGAGGAAGCCCAAGGCCTATCTTCCGCCGATTGCACAGGTGGAGGGGGGCGGCATCAAGCGCGGGCTTACCGCGCCCGAGGCAGCCGTGCTGCTGGAACTGCCACTCAACAAGATCCTTACCTTGACCGTGTTCGGCCTCCTCGAGAAGGGACTGGTCGAGTTAGTGGATCAAGATCCGCTGACGGTAGAGGTCAGCGAGCCCTTTAGGACATGGCACGCTACGAGCCTCCGCCGTTCCAGCACAGAGCGGCACAAGCATCGCGCCGAGGCAGCACGCGTCGCCGGCACGGTGATCCACACGTATGAGGACCACTTCCTGGACCAACTCGAGCGGAACCCTAAGAAGCCCGTCGCCGGCATCGACTTCAGCAAAGCCGTTGAGCATCTCATCACGACCACGGCGGCTAAGATGAAGGGCTTCGATCTCTCCGATACGAAGGAGTACTACGAGCGCGTGATCAGCCGCGCGATGGCACAGGCCAAGACGATGGGTGAAGTCGAGGAACGCGAGAAGTATCTCGACAAGTACCTGCCGTGGGTGATGATGAGCGACAACTATCCGACTGTGCTTACCCACGGAGGCTACCACTACTGGCCCATGTGGGCCCGGCCCATCGGCAGTTCACGCCCCCTCGGTCGCCCGGCGGTCTCAAGCGCCGGGCCTGTCCAAGCGGCCCCCCGCAGTAGTGGGCGCTCGACACCCGGGCGGACCTCTGCCGGCGACGTCGCGGGCTCCTTTGCCGGCTGGGCGGAGAACACGATGGGAGGATTGGCAGGGGCGATTCTGCCCAGCTCCCTGAACGTACCGAACACCAAGGGCGGCTTCGTCAATCTGAGCGGTGTCGACAAAGTGACCGGCGATGTCTTCCAGGCCCTGGCGAAAGCCTCCACCAGCAGCGGGGGTAGCAAGGGAGGCAGAGGGGGCGGTGGAGGCTGCGCCTGTGCCTGTGCAGGCTGTGCCTGTGCCTGTGCGTGTGCCGGGGGAGGACGTTGACGCAGCAAGGCCCACGGCCCACCACGATGACAAGCGAGAGCGCCGGTCTTTTGTCAGGACCGGCGCTTCCTGAATCAAACCTCCTCCAGCGGCAGGCAGAGTGGCTTGCACCTGCGAGAGCAGAACTTTTACGCAGAGCCCACATCGCACGACGGCGCCACGTCCTCGACCTCGGCAGTGGTTACGGCGCTGTCATGCCCGAACTGGCGCGCCGCGCCGGTGGGCACGTTATCGCACTGGACCGTGTGTGGGAGGCCCTGCGGATGCAGCCGCGACTCGCGAGGACCGGGCAGGTCGCGGCGGATGCCCTGCGCTTGCCCTTCCGGTCGGCAACGCTCGACCTCGTCTTCTCCCAGGTCACCTTGCTCTGGGTCGCGCCTCTCGCCACCGCAATAGCTGAGGCGTGGCGGGTCCTGATGCCGGGAGGCGTCCTCATCGCACTTGAGCCCGACTATGGGGGGATGATGGAGTCCCCACCCGAGGTCTCAACCCGCTCCCTGTGGCTGACCGGGCTCCAACGGGCGGGGGCCGATCCCTATGTAGGGCGAAAACTCCCCGGGGTGCTTGCACGGCAGGGATTTCGGGTGAATGTCTCGCTCTTCGACACGCTGTTTGAGGCAGAGGCAACGCGCTTCGCGTTCCTGCGTGACCTACCGCTCAGCGAGGACGAACGCCGACAGCTGGAGGCAAGTGAGCGGATGGCAGAAGCATCGGTAGGCAGCTGGCAGCAGATAGCGCACCTTCCGTTGTTCCTGGTCCGTGCGACGAAGCCCTGAGAGGAAACCGGGTCGCCGGCGCACCGCCCCCTCTGTGTCAGCTTCAATGGGTGCACCGGCGTCCCCCCAACCCGGTATCATCCTCAGCATACCACAGCGACGACCCGGGGGAGAGCGCCATTTGGCGGGGTCACAGGACCGTCGATCGGCCTAGTCAGGCAACCGACGCGTGCTCACCGGCCAAGACCGCCTGAAGCGCCGCGATCGCGACCTCGATCATCCCATCATCGGGCTCTCGCGTGGTCACGTTCTGTAGGGCAAGGTTCGGAGCGATCAGGGCACGGATCAAGCAGTTCTCGCTGTGTCGTGCGGTGAAGCGCAATACCTCATAGGAGATGCCCGAGATAACCGGAAGCAGCGCCAACCGAGAGACCAACCGGACCAGAAGCGAGGGAGGTCTACCCAGCGGCGCTAACACCACGACCGAGATCAGGACCACCGTCAACAGAAAGGCCGTGCCACATCGTGCGTGCCGGCGGGAATGTGCGCGCACGGCATCGACCGTCAGCGGGTCGCCGGCCTCATAAGCATTGATCGTCTTATGTTCCGCTCCGTGATAGGCGAATACGCGACGAATCTCCTCGGCGCGTGCGATCACCACCATATAGCCGATGAGCAGGCATAAGCGTATCAATCCCTCGACCAGGTTAAAGAGAATCGCCTCCTCTTTAACCAAGAGACCCGCGACAAACGAGGGTAACACCATGAAGAGCAACACACCCACGGCTAGCGAGATCGCGCCTGTCGCAAGGCCCATGCCTCCTGACATCGTGAAATCGGGGTCCTCTTCCTGGCCCGCGACCTCGGCGGAGAAAAAGAGCGCGCGCATACCGAGGCCCAAGGAATCCCAGAGCATCGGAATGCCGCGGAGAAAGGGGAGCTTGCTGATCGCCCCACGGTAGAGACCGCCGAGAGGCTCCTGCTTGACGACAATCTCACCGTCCTGACGACGCACGGCGATCGCGGCATGATACTTGCCACGCATCATGACCCCCTCTATCACGGCCTGGCCGCCATAGGTCTCGCCCAACGGCTTGCGCTCACCCGGATTATCTGTCACATCGACTCCCTTACGCTCAGCCACGTCGGCGAGCGGCTTGCCATGCCGCCGAAACTGCCCTTCGGGCCAGGACCTGTGCCATAGACAGCCGATAGTCAGCACTTCCACGGAAATCCGCGGGGGGCGCCAGATCGGCCAGCGAGGGTGCCAGCGCGTTGTCGATTCGATCACCCGTCAGAAGCTGCCCGCGCAGGATGTGTTCGGTCTTGTGCAGGCGTACGGGCTGCGTGTGCGCCCCCCCTACCGCCAGCCGCACAGCAGAGGGAAGCCCTTCGCTCACCTCAAGGTAGGCAGCAGCGCAGACAATCGGCTTGTCCTTGGGCGACCGCCCCACGACCTCGAAGGCCGCTGCGCTACGTCCGGAGGGCTGTCGGACACGCACCTCGGTAAGCAGGACACGGGAGTGGATCAATCGATCTCGATAGGCCACAAAACTCATGAAGGGGGCTTTGTGCAGCACCGGATCAGCGTAGTAGATCTCGGTGTCGAGGACCAGCAACGCTGTCGTCAGCGGATCCTCAAACCCGGCCGTCATCAAGGCCCCCCCAACTGTCCCCTGCTCTCGCAGGGTGCGCGACTGCACGTAGCCCGCGGCGCGGGCCAGAAGGCCATCGGCCAACGATCCGGTGTCAGGATGATCGATCAGCGTCTGAAGTGTCGCCATCGCGCCGATGCTGACCTCCATCGCGGACGACTGCTCAAGCAGCCGCGTCTCGATCGCCCCAATGCCCAAATCCTGCAGATCGACCACCATCTGTAGTGAAGGATCTCCTTGAGCGACAATCCACGCCCCACCCCCCAGGTAGGCTGCATGGGGATTGGACTGCACCAAAGCGACGGCATCTCCAATCGCATCAGGTCGCCTATAATGCTTCACACCGCGCAGCATAGTGTCCTCCTCTACCCCGCTCTTCACACCCACGGCTGTCTGCAGCCGCTAGGACTGCACCCGCCAGAACTGCTGTTCCTGTTCCCAATCCTTCAGCGTCTCCTCACGAGGACACACAATCAACGCCGAAGCCTCGACCGTGACCGTCCCGTCCGCGAGCCGGATCTCTCCGGCGACCTCTGCAGTGCGTGAGCGCTGTTTCACGACCCAACCGACGACGGTCAACGGCGTCTCGGTCGGGGTCGGTTTGCGATAGCGCATCTCCAGTTTTGCAGTAACCCAGAAAGGATCATCCTCCATGGCCATCATCAAAGCACGCCCGGTCGCCTCATCCAGGATCGTCGCCAGAATGCCGCCATGGGCGATGCCCGGATATCCCTGATAGTGATCGGGGAGCACCAAAGGCACGACAATCTGCTGCTTCTCGTGGTCCTCGTAGAACTGAATATGCAAACCCACCGGATTCTCACGACCGCAGACGAAACACATTCGCGACGTCGGCTGCGGCTTCCAGTGAGCGGGGATATCACCTACCAGAGCCGCAACGCCGGACTCTCCACTTCTAGCTCGGCTATCTGCAGCCGCCCGGCTGTCCGCAGCCGCCTCGCCCCCTCGCTCCAACGCGCTCTCGCTCACTTCTCCTCCCGCATATAGGGTTGGCCCAACGCAGCGGGAGCGCCGATCCGGTGACTCAGCGCCTCCCACCAGGTCATCAACACCAGAACCAGAATCGTCATCACGTAAGGCAGCATATTCAGGTAGGCCGAGGGAATCGTCGTTCCCCCTGCCTGCAGGCGAAACTGCACCGCGTTGATGCCGCCAAAGAGCACCGCACCCAACACCGCACGGGCCGGATTCCACATCGCGAAGATCACCAGCGCGATGACGATCCAGCCGCGGCCCCCGGTGATGTTCTCCGACCATCCGGGCGCATAGGCCAACGACAGGTGTGCCCCGCCTAGTCCGGCCAACAGCCCGCCAAACACAGTATAGAGATAACGGGTCTTGGTCACATCCACGCCCATCGCGTCAGCCGTCTGTGGGCTCTCACCGACGGCGCGCAAGTTCAGGCCAGGACGCGTCTTGTAGAGAAAGAACCAGGCCAACGGCACCAGCCCATAGAGGAAGTAGGTCAGCAGATCCTGCCTGAAGAATGCCCCAAGAATCGGCACCTGACTCAATCCCGCGATCTCCATCGGCGAAAACCGCGGCCCCACCATTCCCACCAGATTGTAGTTGTTGGAGGCCGGACCCAGCCGCTCTCCCAGGAAACTCGCCAATCCCGTTCCGAACAAGGTGATGCTCAACCCGCTCACCACCTGGTTTGCACGCATCGTCACGGTGAGAAAGGCGTGGATCAGGGCCAACAGTGCTCCCATCATCATAGCTGCGAGCACACCCAGCCAGACACTGCCGGTGTAATAGGCCGTGGCGAACCCGGTCACCGCGCCCGACAACATCATGCCTTCAACCCCAAGGTTAAGAATACCCGACCGCTCTGTGTAGATCTCCCCAATTGTGGCATAGATCAGCGATGCGCCGGCACGCAATGTGATCGTGAGGATCGATGTCAACAGACTAGCCAGCGCCACGATCACCTCGCCAGTTCTCCAATGCCACCCCTCT
>Ga0334895_1002560_pt1 | contig 15198 bp, 11 predicted proteins | sample GraSluR3_MG_7_FD_207229 | JGI IMG/M metagenome (GOLD analysis project Ga0334895, IMG submission 207229) | Sludge microbial communities from methane-producing bioreactor in Wageningen University, Netherlands - Granular Sludge_31_05-R3 | ecosystem: Engineered > Bioreactor > Anaerobic >... | reverse complement strand
TGAGGGTAAACAAATGGGATTGTTGGGGGAGGAGAATGCTTAAAAACCTTTGGGAGGCAATCAAGACAATAGATTCCACAATTATTGCCGCTTTGATATCAGCAGTCACTTTATTTCTCTCTTTATTGATTAATTTTTTTATTAGTAGAGCCTTGATCGACTCTCAATTAAAAAAAGATCATGCACACCAAAAGCGTTTAGCGTTTTTGGCTCCGGCTTTCCAAAATAAACTGTTGGACACTAAGAAATTTATTGAGCAAATATCTACATCAACAGACCAATTTATTAAGAAGTTTTACAAGATACCAGAATCGCATATGATTGAGTTGGTAAAAAATTACGATAATCCTGATTTAGAAAGCATAATAATTAGGAGTCTTGATGGCGAGGCCTGCCATAAGTATGAATTATTAAGATTTAAAAAGTACAATAGCTGGCAAGCTTTATATTTCGCATTAAACCCTGATTTTCTTTCTGACACTATTGAGGTGATCAACTTATTTGGAGATTATCATATAAGAAATAGGTTGCTTATACCTGAAAATATTTTATTCATAACAGATAAATTGATCTTAGAGATTACTAATACAATAACCTCTTTAAAAAATGAAATTCAAATTATGTTTGTAGATGAGGACGAGGAGCCTACAATCATATTTAAGAAATTTCAAAATTATTGGATAGAAAAAAATAATAGATGGAATAAATATATTGAAGAAATGAACAAATTATTTCTTCAATTATGGGATAATAATCATTCCGCATCTAAATAAATTTAATAGAACCAATGGCAATCATAACACCCTCTTCACCACCGGTGAGGCTTGGATGTGGGCGCGCATTGCCTCACAAATATTCTTACTTTAGAAGGATACGTTGCCTCAAAAAGAATGTTGACCTGAACGTTGGAAATTATGGAAGATTGCAAAGTAACATTATTATTTGAGGCAACCAGCATAGCAAAGTAAGATTTTCTATTGAGGCACTACGGTGATAAATCAATCACTGCGCAGTGTTATCGGTCAAAAAGTTGAGTGCGAATGGAATAGAACCCACGACCTCACGGATGTTGTAGATAGTCCAAATAGTATATGACTTTTGTCCAAAATAATGCAAATTGATATTCAAAACAGTATTGATTTAATATTAATATCGGAGATCATGCAAACATTAACAAAATCAACTTTCTAAATCACCACAGTTAATACCAGTTTCATCGATCAACTCAACCCAATCATTACTCATAGAAGATGATTCAATCAAAATGGTTAATCCCTCTTTGAAACGTCTGACAACTGGGCGCATATCCCTAGATTGTTTTTCAAAAGGAGAAACTGCTTTAATAAGATCTTTTGCTCCTTGAACCATTTCATTTGATTTTTCTGACAAATAACGAATACTTTCAAAAAGAGAACAATAATGCGGCAAAGAACTGGGGCTATCCTTTATCTCTACTGAAGCTTTATTAATTAAAATACGATATCCAACATCGACGTCATGAATATAAGATGCATATAAATTACTTCTAGACCAAATACGATCAATTGGTTCTTTTAATTGATTTGCTGTTTTCTTCATGATTAGTAGTCGAGCACTGAATCCACCACTTGATGTACTTCTAACTTCATCAGTTGATTGACGCAATATATTTGTAAATTCAGTTAAGTCATTAGTCATTGAATCTAATATATCAGGTAATTGTGTCAACTTTACTTCTGATAGGGCTAGCTGGTCAATTATTCCTAGTGAGTCATCCTCTGGTTCTAATGGTTTCCTTATAGTTTCTCTGCTTATTCTGTCATCTTCTAGAGATTCAACTGAAATATCGTCGGTTTGTATAACTTCTTGAATTATTTCCTGTTCAGACTTAATATTGGCGTCAAACAATTCTTTTGCTAAGCGGAAAACGTTTTTTCGATATTCTCCATCATCAAGATTTCTAAAACGATGAATAGTCCAATTTTCCCAATGCTTTGATTTTATTAATTTTATTAGAACATCTTCATTTTGATCACCATTGAAATCTTGTGGGTACAAATATAATAATGGCAAAACTAAATCTCTTACACCAAAATTTTCTGCATGAGATAAAAAAGTTGATAATTCACGTCTACATTCATAACTTCGAAAAAATCGAGGAGTAATTACTGGTATGAAAAAAGCTACAGAAGCAAGTTGTAAATCAATTGCTTCTTTCCATGCTTGTCCCCAATGAAGATCAGTCCTATCTACAAAAAGGTCAATTTTTTCACAAGCAATCATTTCATATTGTGCTTTTAAGTCTTTTGCTAATTGAGTTATGCGTCCACCTTCTGCCGCATCGTCTTCGTGAACATAAGACCAAAAACCTTTTAATTCTGACATTTTTCCCTCTCTTATAAAATAGTTTACTGAAAAAGTAATATCAACCAGACAGCTTTGAGTTAAAATCCGAAAAATCAATACCTTTAAATTCGATTTCTGTAAGAACAAGTTTAGTAGCATCTTCCACTTGAGCAGATGCAGCTTTATTCTGTTTGGTGATATCAACTAATAAATACAAGAATTCTTTCATTGTTTCTTCTGAAACTTCATCATAAGTATTCACAATTTCATCCACAATCATTTGAAGTTTGACCATCTTTTGGATATATTTTAAATTAGCTTTACGATTTTCTTCAGGTTGTAAACGCAAGATTGAAACCAAGTCTTGAATTTCTTCTCCGCTAAAATTTTCACCAAAGAAAAATTCAATAGGCTTTCTCAAATATTGGCAGATTTTGTATAGATCGCTTGCGGTTACTTGAACCTTTCCCCGTTCTAAATCTGAAATGGATGCTGCTGTTCTCCCCAGGAGATCAGCAAGGTCTTTTTGTGTTAATCCCATTTCAATTCTCGCATCCTTAACACGTTTCACAATAAGATCATTGATGTTTTGCATGGGATTAATTACCTTTCAGCAGAACATAAGAATATCTTGAATAATAACACAATTAATACTTGACAAGCGATCGGAATTTACTTATAACTGTATTCAAGTATAGCTTTAGTTTGCATTTATTCTTTTACAGATTTACTCGGAGTATTCTTTATACCAAAATTAAATTTAGGTTGGATCAGTAGGTAGCAATGAATGAAAAAATAGCTCGTTACAACATACGAATGCCGGTACCAATTGTGAAAGTATTCAATACATTCGCTTTGCTGTTGGGTTACAAAAGCTCAACATTCATTTTTATTTGAGCCCTGGACGGCCTAATTCAAAAAGTAGGTCGTCAGATGTACTTTGATATGGTTGTGGCTTCGAGTGGTGATCTGCTGCCGGAGCCGTCCGTCGATGTGGAAGAGACGCCGAGGGGATGAGGTTCTGTCAATGTGGAGCGCCCTCAGCAGCGACGTGGCGATCTATTATGTGATCAAGTCTCGGTTTACGCATCAAAGCATAACTGAGTGAACATTATTCTGAGATTGCTTCTTCGCTCCTAAGGCGCTCATCGCAATGACAAAATGAAATTAAATAAAAAGTGGGCGCGGAGGGACTCGAACCCACGACCTGGTCCTCCCCTTATGGGGACACGGATGTGACTGCTTTTTTCCGAATTAAATAAAAAGTGGGCGCGGACTGCCGCACAGCGGCGCTCGAACCCACGACCTGGTCCTCCCCTTATGGGGACACGGATGTGACTGCTTTTTTCTGAATTAAATAAAAAGTGGGCGCGGAGGGACTCGAACCCACGACCTGGTCCTCCCCTTATGGGGACACGGATGTGACTGCTTTTTTCCGAATTAAATAAAAAGTGGGCGCGGAGGGACTCGAACCCACGACCTCACGGATGTGAACCGTGCGCTCTAACCAACTGAGCTACGCGCCCAATAAACAAGTAACCATGCGCTCTAACCAGCAGTCCTGTACAGGATCTACGAAGCTGCGCGCCCATTTAGGTTTGCATTATAGCAAACATTACCTGTTGCGTCAATCAGGACTTAACCACGCTAACCCTCAATACCCGACAGCATCCCATCCTCACGGGGTGAACACGCACCGGAATCCGCCGTGATCATGGGTGTGGATCGGCAGGTTGTAATTGCGCGCCGTCGCACGTTGATTGGTATACCCGCTGTACCAGGATGCCCCACGATGGACCCTGAACTCACCGGTCTCTGGCCCGGTTGGATTCCAGTAGGATTGGTTCTGGTAATAATATTCACCATACCAATCAGAGACCCAATCGGTCACATTCCCGGCCATATCCAGTACGCCGTAAGGGCTGGCCCCGTTCGGGTAATTCCCCACCGGGGAAGACATGGGGAAGCCGTCATTTTGACCGGCCACAGCCCAGGCTGCTGGGCAGTTGGCTGCGTCACAAAAGTTAGCTTTATCGCCGGTGAGCGCCGTCCCCGGCCAGGGAAAAATGCGGGTGCCGTCTGTGCCCCGGGCCGCTTTCTCCCATTCGGCCTCGGTGGGCATGCGGCCGCCAGCCCAGGCGCAGTAAGCCTGGGCATCATCCCAGCTGACGTGCAAAACCGGGTAATTTGCACGCCCTGCGAGGGTGCTTCCCGGGCCGCTTGGCGTCTGCCAGTAAGTCCCCGCGCGTATATCAAAAGTAGACCCGTTGTAAACCAGGCTCCACCCTTTCTGCTCCGCAGTCGTCACATAACCCGTGGCATCCACGAACTGCGCAAATTGGTAGTTGGTGACGTGAGTTCGATAAATCCAAAACCCATCCAGGTTAACCGTGTGAGCTGGTTTTTCGTGCGCCTTGGCAGAGGGATCACTATCATTCGCCCCCATCCAGAATTCACCCGCCGGGATGTAAACCATCCCCTCGCGGTACATATCCAGGCTAAATAATAGCGGGAGGTGGATGATTAATTCACCCGTCCTTTCATCAGTGGCCTCAGCAGGCGTCACCGTCGCAGGTTCTTGCGCGAAAATCTCTGACTGCGGGAAAATTATTAAGGTCAATATGACTGCCGATAAGAAAAAAAACAAAAAATACGACTTCTGCATGTTGTTTAGGGTGTCCCTTCACATCGGTTGTGGATCATGAGCAGATCATTCTTCGTTGATTATTTTATCACTGAATTTTTCATCCCAAAATCAGAAGCACACCATTTACCCCATACACTACCCAGAAGAAAAGGCCGTCATCCAACCCATGATCTGCACCAATACAACAGATCACATTGGTGCAGCCTGGAAATTAATCATCACCAATATCTGGATAACCGCGCAAATTGATTGCCAATCCTTTGATGCCCTCAATCACGATAATAGCATGATGCTACGGCTAATTCTATCATTGACGCATCCAGAGCCTTCCGTTCATGCCTTACTCAGTAGATGATTCGCGCTTCATTATATTCATCAAGCCAATCAGCCAAAAAATAACCTGAAAAGTCCTTTCTGGGGTATAATATGAGGGTTATGCAAGTCCGCCCAGCGCCTCCTTTTGCGTAAACTGGAGGTGCTTTTTAACGAACACAACAAAGAAAAAAAGGAACGATCCAGCGTGGGAGGGAATTGAGTGTGGTGTGCCGGCTTCACCGCCACACCACACCTCCCCACCCTTCAGAGCAGTTTCGAAAAATATCACCATAAGGACCCACATTTATGACGGAAATTGGCCTCATTCAACAAGTAGATATCGACCATGAAATGCGGGAAGCTTACCTTGATTACGCCATGAGCGTGATCGTGGCACGCGCCCTGCCCGATGTTAGGGACGGACTCAAGCCCGTTCACCGCCGGATTCTTTATGCCATGCGCGATATGGGTATCCGCGCCAATTCAGCCCACAAGAAATCTGCCCGCATCGTCGGCGAAGTTCTTGGCAAGTACCACCCCCACGGCGATATGGCTGTCTACGATGCCATGGCTCGCATGGCGCAGGATTTTTCCATGCGCTATACCTTGGTCGATGGACAAGGCAACTTCGGCTCCATTGATGGCGATTCCCCAGCTGCCATGCGTTATACGGAAGCCCGCCTGGCAAAGATCGCTGAGGAGTTGCTGGTCGACCTGGATAAGGAAACCGTCGATTTTATCGACAATTTTGACGGGTCACTCCAGGAGCCCGAGGTCCTCCCCGCCCGGCTGCCGAACCTGTTGTTGAACGGCTCTTCGGGTATTGCCGTCGGTATGGCAACCAACGTCCCACCGCACAACCTTGTTGAACTCATCGATGCCCTTAACTATCTGATCGATCGTTACGACGAAATGGATGAGGTCAGCGTTGAGGAATTGATGCAGTTCTTACCAGGTCCAGACTTCCCCACCGGCGGCATGATCGTCGGTGATGAGGGCGTCCGCCAGGCCTACAGCACCGGTCGCGGTCGTATTGTGATGCGCGGCACCGCCACCATTGATGAAAATCGCAGCGGTCGGGTGGTGATCACCGTCACCGAGATCCCTTACCAGCTCAACAAAACCACCCTGATCGAACGCATCGCCGAGTTGGTGCGTGAAGGCCGTTTAGACTCAATCTCTGACTTGCGCGACGAATCAGACCGAACGGGCATGCGCATCGTGATTGAATTAAAGCGCGGCTCTCAACCCAAACGGGTGCTCAACCAACTGTACAAGTACACCCCCCTCCAATCAACCTTTGGCGCTCAAATCCTGGCCCTGATCAATGGTGAGCCTCGCCTGCTGACCCTCAAGCGTGCCCTGAGCGCCTATCTTGAACACCGCCAGGAAGTGATCACCCGGCGTTCAGAATATGAACTCAATAAAGCCAAACACCGTGCCCATATCCTGGATGGGTTGCTGATCGCCCTGGCCAACCTCGATGATGTGATCCAGACCATCCGCGAATCCGATGATGCCGATGTTGCCAAAGAGCGGCTGATCTCTCGTTTCAACCTATCAGAAATCCAAGCCCAGGCCATCCTGGATATGCAGCTTCGCCGCCTGGCAGCCTTAGAACGCCAAAAGATCCTGGATGAACACAAAGAGATCATGAGCCAGATCGCATACCTTGAGGACCTGTTGGCGCACCCCAAGAAGGTGCTCGAAATCATCCGCACTGATTTGAATGAGATCGCGGAAAATTATGGCGACACAAGGCGCACCGTGATCGCCCCGGATGCCACCAGCGACCTCTCCGAGGAATCCCTGGTCAAGAAAGAAGATGTGCTGGTCAGCATCACCCAAAAAGGCTATGTCAAACGCGTCTCCGAGACCACCTATCGTTCCCAGGGGCGCGGCGGGCGCGGCGTGATCGGTCAATCAATGCGGGACGAGGACGAAGTCAAATTCTTCCTGCGCTGTCATACCCTCAGCAATTTATTGTTCTTCTCCGACAAAGGCAAAGTCTATTCCGAGAAGGTCTGGCAGCTGCCCGAAGAAAGCCGTACCGGTCGGGGTATCCCGCTCTTCAACATCATTAACATCCAACCGAATGAGCACATCACCGCGATTGTTCCGGTCGCTGATTTTGAAGATGCCGCTTACTGCACCATGGCTACCGTCAAGGGCCGGGTCAAGCGTGTGGCAATGTCTGAATTTTCATCAGTGCGCCCGTCGGGGTTGATCGCAATTTCATTGGATGAAGACGACCAGTTGGGTTGGGTGTGTTTGACCAGTGGCAAGGATGAGATCATCCTCGTGACCCGCAACGGCCAGGCATTACGTTACCCTGAGACTGAAATCCGTGCCATGGGCCGCCCAGCCATGGGTGTGATTGGCATCCGCATGCGCCCTGGGGACCAATTAGCAGCCTTGGAGGTCCTTGAACCCGAAGGCTATCTGCTGGTGGTGACGGAAAAAGGCTTTGGTAAACGTACCCCGCTCTCAGAATACACCCCCAAAGGGCGCGGCACCATGGGTGTGGCAACCATTGATAAACGGGCTGTCAAATCCATCGGCACTATTAATGAAGCCCGCATCGTTCAGGAAAAGGATGAAATCTCCCTAATCTCAAGCCACGGTATTGTGATCCGCATGGCCGTGAAAGATATCTCCGTCCAGGGCCGCTCAACGCGCGGCGTGACCATCATGCACCTGGAAAAGGATGATACTGTCGCTGCGATGGCACGCATTCCTGAATAAGGTGTTTTTCTGAATAAGCAAACCCCGAAGGTGCTCACATATCTTCGGGGTTTTTTGTTTAATAGATCAAGCTGTTCTAAAATCCTTTTGGTGACATTAAAATTTCCCCATGGGTGACATCAACTCGATCCCCATTGTGATATTCGATGGATAACCCTCCCTCCGGGTTGATGCCCACAATCCTCATCCTGTGTGGTTCCTGATGGTTAGAACGGAACCAGACCCAATCACCCCGAAAGGCGAGCTGCGCATTCCAGGTTTCGATAAAAGCATCCTCCGTCAGGATTTCTTGGTAATTGCGCATGGCCCACAAGGTTGCGGACAAAAGTGCCCATCGATCTATGCTATCTCCGAGCACGGTCTCAACCGCAGTCGCGGGGTAGCGCAATGCTGCAGTTGGCGGGATCGATTCCGAAGACACGTTCACCCCCAGACCGATCACCACGGCTTCCACCTGATCGGACTGCCAATCCGCTTCTACCAGCACACCGGCTACTTTTTTACCCATCAAGAGGATGTCATTGGGCCACTTTATCGTTGCCTGCAAACCCCATCCCGATAAGGCTCGGGACAGACCCAAAGCAGCCAAGGCTGTGAAGCGTGTAAAGTAAGCCCGCATAGCTGATGAAGGTCTCAAAATCAGGCTGAATGCCAGGGAGCCGCCCGGCTCGGTCACCCAGGGTCGGCCGCTGCGTCCCCTTCCGGCAGTTTGGGCATCTGCCAATACCAAAGACCAATCCAGGGCGCCTTCGCGCACCCAAGCTAATGCCAGGTCATTGGTCGAACCAACCACCGGGACATACCGCCATGCACTCAACCCCAACGGCTGCAGATAAGGTGTTAAATCATGGGTGTGAGTCATAGGTTCAAAACTTAAATCCACCTGAGGTTAAACAGGTTAGGGCAATCACAGACACACTAGGTATAATTATAGATCATAATCGTTTCTACTCAGCGTGCGAGGGAATTGGGGCACCCCCCACCCTTCAGAGCAGTCACGCTTAATAATCATAAATGGAGGCATGCCATGGCTGATTTCCCGGGCAAAGGAAAAGTTGCCATAGTAAAGACACAACCTGAAACAATCTTAGATGATATTGAAAAATTGATGACCTTAGCAGAGGTTGAAAAAGCGCTGCCCAAGGATATACAAACCGGGCTCAAGATCAATATCTCCTGGCAAACCTGGTATCCAGCCTGTTCAACCACCCCCTGGCAGCTAGAGGGGGTGATCCGCACCTTGCGAAGCCTTGGTTACCAGGACCTGGTCGGTGTGCATAATGACACCGTGGTGGTGGACACCAGTGACGGTGAGCAAAATAACAAACATAAATATGTCACCGACCTGTATCAAGTGCCCTGCCTCTATCTCTATGAAGATCAATTTGAGTGGATTGAGTACGTCCCCAGCCAGCCGTTGTTGGTGCTGGATAAGGTCTACCCCGAGGGGATCTTCATCCCGAAAGCGCTGATTGGGATGAACATCATCCAGCTCCCCACCGTCAAGACCCACGTCTTCACCACCATTACCGGCGCGATGAAGAATGCCTTTGGCGGCTTGCTGCATCGCCACCGCCATTGGACCCACAGCGTGATCCACGAAACCCTCGTTGACCTGCTCACAATCCAACAAGAGATTCATCCCGGGATTTTTGCCGTCATGGACGGCACTTTTGCTGGCGACGGCCCTGGCCCGCGCGCCATGCGCTGGCACGAGAAGGACATCTTGTTGGCATCTTCCGATCAGGTCGCCATCGATGCCGTCTCCGCTCGTCTGCAGGGATTTGACCCACTCTCCATCCGCTTTATTCGCTTAGCGCACGAGAATGACCTTGGCGTTGGTGACCCGCGTCAGATTGAGATTGTTGGTTATGATATTGAACAAGAAAAGCCCTGGCATTTCGTGCAAGAGGATACATTTGCCTCCAAAGGACAAAAACTGATCTACCATGGCCCGCTCAAGCCCTTGGAGAAGCCCCTGTTACAAAGCCCATTGGTCCCCTGGAGCTATTTTGCCAGCAACTTCTACCATAATGTGTACTGGTACCCCTTTGTCGGGCGCCAACGGGTGAAAGCTGCGCTGGAAACCAAGTGGGGTCAGCATTTCAAACAGTATGGAGATGAAGAGGTAGTCATGCCCGGCTTGGAAAAGAAAACTGTCATTCAGGCAGTCGCAGGCATGACAATCTTGGCTGCGTTAACGGGCGGTTTAGCTTGGTTGGCAAAAAACCGGCACAAGAACACTTGATTGGATCCCGTTCACATTGCAGATAAATCCAATCACCCTATCCACGGTTGATTATACATCCTACGCATAAGATATCAATGCGCACCGCTCTGCGTCTGAGATCCCAGATCGTTTTTTGGTGAATTAACTAGGCCATGATTCGACGGAACACTGCTGTCATCTCAGCGATGTCCTCAAAGATAAAATCCGGTTTAAACGCAGACTCAGCCAAATCCGAGGCCTTCGTCTCCCCGCTCAAGACCAGTGCGGTGGTGATACCCCATTGTCCCAGGGCAATATCGGTGTACAATCGGTCACCGATCATACAATGCGTTTCGATCGGGAAGCCAGTTTTCTCAATCAATGCTTCCACGATTGGCGCATAAGGCTTACCCACGATCACATCCGGCCGCCTGCCCGTTGAGGTTGCCACCAACTCGATCATGGAGCCAATATCCGGCATAAATCCATTCTCCGTAGGGCAATTGATGTCCGGATGGGTGGCGATGTACGGCTTGCCCGCGACCGCCAGGTCACACAGCACCTTAAGTTTGTCATAAGTCAGGGTGGTATCAAATCCCAATACCGCGACGTCCGGCTGCGTCTCAGTCAGCCTCAATCCATACCGCTCAAATTCTGCCATCAGGGCGGGCGTCCCCACCACGTACAAACTCGCGCCAGGGAAATGCTGTGCCAGATAAATAGCTGTCGCCTCGCCAGAGGTAAAGATCTTCTCTTCAGGGATATTAAATCCCATGTTGGCAATTTTTTCGGCATACTCCAACTGCGAGCGGGAAGAGTTGTTCGTCAATAGGTAATAAGCCAAACCATACGCCTCTAGTAAATCAAGCCATGCGTGCGCCCCAGGCAAAACCTTATTGCCCAAGAAAAGCGTCCCATCCATATCCATTAAGAAACAGCGTGTTTGTCGCAACTTAGTAAAATTATCAGCCACAGCACATCCTTAATCCAACCAAGCATTGTGTGCCATTAATCATATCCTGACTTTGATCCTTCGTGGAAGATAACGATCACAACCAGATAACCCACATACAAGATCACGAACACTGAAAACGATTGTTTATTGTAAATCATGCGCTTCAATCAGGTCATCAAATCGGCTATAATAAGAATTCTAAACGCTGTAATTGCAACTGCTCAGGTAGTCCTCCTGCTGAAGGATAGAGGGTGTGGTGCGGCGGCGAAGCCGCTGCACCACACCCTCCAATCCCCTCGCATACTGACTCGTTACCTGTAATTTATTAAATAGCTCGATCGGAAGGATGATTGATGAAACCCATTTCATTAACTGGCATTAAACCCACAGGCAAACCACACATCGGCAATTACCTCGGTATGTACCGCCCAGCCCTTGATTTAATGAAAAAATATCAGGGTATGTATTTTGTTGCCGATTACCACGCCCTGACCACCATGCATGACCCCGAAACCCTCAAAGAACTGGTCTACGAGGTAGCAGCCAGCTGGTTAGCCCTAGGGCTTGACCCGGATGAGGCCATTTTCTTCCGTCAATCCGATGTCCCCGAGATCCCTGAATTCACCTGGATCCTGTCGTGCTTCACCTCCAAGGGACTCCTCAACCGGGCGCACGCCTACAAAGCATCCGTAGATGAAAACCTCGCCCTGGGGCGAGACCCGGACGAAGGCATCAACGCGGGACTGTACAACTATCCCGTTCTGATGGCTGCAGATATCCTCATGTATGGGTCGGATGTCGTCCCGGTCGGTTTGGATCAAAAACAGCATATCGAGATCACGCGGGATATTGCAGAAGCCTTCAACCGCACCTACGGCCCTGTGCTCAAAGTGCCAGAGGGCATCATCCAGGACTCAGTGATGAAGATCCCAGGTGTTGATGGCCAAAAGATGAGCAAGAGCTACAACAATACGATCCCCATCTTTGCTCCTGAATCTGAGGTTAAAAAGCAAGTCATGCGGATCGTGACCGACAGCAAACGTCCGGAAGATCCGAAAGATCCTGATGACAACACCTTGTTTACTTTGCTCAGTTTCTTCGTCAGCGCAGAGCGCCTTGAGCAGATCAAACGCCTCTTCATCCATGGCGGCGCCGCGTATGGCGAACTTAAAAAAGAATTGGCTGTCACGATCCTGACGCATTTTACTGAAGCCCGTGATCGCTATACAGCCCTGATGAACGATCGAGCCTACATTGACAAAGTACTGCAAGAAGGTGCTCGCAAGGCACGTGAGATGGGTCAGCCTTACCTGAGCGCTGCCCGTAAAGCAACTGGCATCGATTGAGGTCGCCCGGCTCATCACAAACAAGCTGGATGCCGGCTCACCAAAAATAACATCTTGAAAGATCAAAAGATTTATAACTTTTCGTAACTACTCCGCATGCGAGGGAATTGGCGGGTGTGGTGCGATTATTGTGATCCCCCAGGAACCAACCCGGCTGCATGATCAATATAATGATTGACCACATCTGCCAGTAAAGTTAAAGGCAGTGCTCCATGATTAATGATCACATCGTGGAAAGCCTTGAGGTCAAAGTCTTCACCCAGGGTTGCTTGAGCTTTTTGCCGCAGGGAGAAAATCTCTCGGTAACCAAGATAATAGGCACATGACTGACCGGGCATGACGATGTAACGTTCTACTTCGGTGGTCACATCTCGCTCTGGTAAACCGGTCTTCGCAACCATATAATCGATCGCTTCTTGGCGTGTCCACCGCATGGCATGTATACCTGTATCCACCACAAGCCTGACAGCCCGCCATAACAACGCCTGTAAGCGCCCCAAATTGCTCAGGGCGTCCTCCAAGCCGAGTTCCCAACCCAAACGCTCGGCATATAAGGCCCAACCTTCGACATAGGCATTGAAAAAATAGGTCCGCCTGAAGGTTGGCAAATCGCGCAGCTTTTGAGCTTGTGCCATCTGGAAGACATGTCCTGGAATGCCTTCATGATAAGCCAGTGTGCGCATCCCCCACCGGTAAACATTGCTGGGATCGCGTAAATTGAGCCACAACTTGCCCGGTCTGCTCCCATCCAGGGCAGGCGGTTGGGCATAGGCGATTGGAGAATCAGGCTCTTTGAACTCAGGTAGCCTTTGGACCGCGATTTCCGCCAGCATGCCGTGGTTGAAGGCATCAGGCATGTGTTGGTTAACCTCTTCAAGGATCGCCTGGTAGTCATTGATGATCAGCTCCCGCTGGTTATCTCCATGGTAATGTTGTTGGGGGTCCTCTTGTAATGCCTTGAGCTGCTGCCCAGGTTGATCGCTTGGCAGGTCCAGTTCAAGGAGAATGTCTCTCACGGCAGTATTTAACTGAGCGACTTCTTCCAGTCCAATCTGGTGGATTTCAGCAGCACTCAGGTTTGAGGTCGTATGGTGGCGCAATAAATAAGCATAATAAGCGTCTCCATCTGGCAACTTCCATACACCATCATCATCAGTTGCCCGTGCCAACAGGTCATTTAGTGCAGCAGCCAATGACTGATAAGCTGGTTTGACCTGTGTTCTGAGAACCATTTTTACTCGGTCACCCCAGCGTGCCTGCGCCTGCTCACTAAAACGACCTGACTCACGCATTTTTTCAATAAATGATGTAAAGAGCGGATTTACCTCGATCGGTTCAGAGAGAAATTTCTCAATCTGTGCCAGTGATTTTTCGATCACAAAATGCGGTGGGATCACGCCCAAGTCTGCCCGGGCAGCTAAGCTTGCTTCCAATCCATTAAATTTCCAACCGATTTTCTCTAAACGCCGGAGATAGCGCCTGAGGCTGCGTCGGCCATTTATTTTGTGATAGGTCGTCAAAAACTGGATTAAATCCACATGTAAGCCGCACACATGATTAATCGGGTATGGTCCCATAAAGACCGGGTCGCTGTACCAATGGTAATCAAAGCGATGGCCATTCAAATTTTGGTCAAAAAACCAACACATCAAGTCATAAGTGATCCGTTTTTGTCCACTAAGTTTTCTACGATCAAATCGGCGGATCAGTGCCAATCCATCACGATCCATTCGACGCCGCTGCATTTCACCACGGCGAGAGACCTCTGTAAGACGGCCGCTGTGAAAATCGAGCGGGGTATTATCTACTAAACCGATCTGAGTCAGAATCTCAGGGTCCGCCATTACCATTCTGAATGCAATCCGTTCGACTGCCAGGTTGATCGACAGCGGTGTACCCCACACTAAGCTGTAGACCAGCCAAACTATTCCCATGCCTATGAGTATTAACAAGGCAATTAATAAGGTGGGCATACTTTACTCATTTCATAGTGATTGAAGTCGGATCAATGCACCCTTTCACCTTACCAGCTTGTTCAATCCTGCTCGCCAGGCAGCAGCTTGCACAACCACAGCGCTGATAAAATCTGCCTTGCCTGCAGTGTATTTTGAGGGTTCATCCTTAAACTTCGCTGCCAGTTTTTCTTTCAAAGCCTGGTAATCGTTCGTTATGGCAGGGTGGGCGATCAGGTAATCTCGAAAATCCAGGTGCTTTTTAATATCAGGATGTCCCTCACCAAAGGCATGAATATGAAACAGGTGATCATCACCAACCACCTTATTAAAGTACCGTCGACCAGCGATCCCATTTTCTCCCTTGGGTTGATAACCCAAGGCGATCATCAAACCTTTGCTGGCATCCAACGCTTCCAAATCACGCACGACCAGCAGGATATCAATCGTGGGCTTGGCTGCCAGGCCTGGTACTGCTGTCGAGCCAATGTGGTGTGCAGCGGTCAGGTTTGACACCAACACATCGGAAACCAGTTTAATTTCTTTGCGGTAGACTTTAGGCCAATCAGGGTCATAAGGAACGATTTCAATCTTACGAGGCATAGTCCATAACTTCCATCTTTATCGGGTTATTCATGCCACACATTATAGCCGGAAAAGCTCTGCTGATCGTTTAATTGCTGATCCAAGAGTCGTGTATTTTT
>Ga0334895_1002559_pt1 | contig 15198 bp, 11 predicted proteins | sample GraSluR3_MG_7_FD_207229 | JGI IMG/M metagenome (GOLD analysis project Ga0334895, IMG submission 207229) | Sludge microbial communities from methane-producing bioreactor in Wageningen University, Netherlands - Granular Sludge_31_05-R3 | ecosystem: Engineered > Bioreactor > Anaerobic >... | reverse complement strand
ATGGATGTTCTGAAGTTCCTCGCTGTTCAAAATAGCCTCAAGAACCTTGCGATCACCACTCAAAACCTTCATTATAATCGACCACTGGATATTATATTTCCCCAGTAGTTCGTTCAGCTTCTTGATGTTGCCAAGAATAATATTGGTATCAATATTCAGGCTGGCCATCTTACTCAATCCTTCTTATAACGCATTTCTGCATACTTGGATTCAAAGCCAAGCCGTTCATAAAGACGCTTGGCCGGATTGTCATACTCGACATGAAGAGCTATATCTCCCTGACAGTTCTCGGCTGCCTTCCTGATAATCTGCTTGCCGAATCCCTTTCCTCTATAAGCGGCATCTACAGCTATATATACAAGGATATTTTCCGGTATGAAATCCTTCATACCAGTATTGTTCATTACAAGCGCTCCGACAAGCTTCCCTTCATAATAGGCCGCTACAAGGAATCCTCCCTTTCCTTCGGCATCAGAAAAGGCATAATTGATAGACTTGTTTATTGCTTCTTTATCATCTCTGAATCGGTCGAGATGCTTGTGAAGAAAATCTACATAATCTTCACGGCTTATCCGCTTCTTCATCTCCTCTTCTGTTCTAAAAATCTGTATATCTAACATAATTCCTCCATATCTGTTTCTTTGCTGTTGGTTTGATAAACGTCTGGCTACAGGGTAGATAGCACTTTGAATTTTATACTCGACTCCCTCGACTAAGAATATCTAAATATGATCTCGCTTTCTTCTCTTACCATTATTAGGACATTTTTCTATTCAATGCTGATTTGTCAAGTGTTATCTTATTGAAAAAGTAAATAGTTATGGGTTTTCTGACTGCCTGTCAGTAGGAAAATAATTCTTCCCGGGTCAGATATGCTACCCTGTAACGTTCCCTTACCTCCCGGTTCTCTTCCCTGGTAAAGGAGTAATCTTCCAGAACCAGATCGCGGGCTTCTCTTCTGGCTTCCTGTAGTATAGTAAGGTCTCTCTTCAGATCAGTAAAACGGAAGAGTGGTACTCCTGACTGGTTGGTTCCGAAGAAATCACCCGGCCCTCTCAGTTCGAGATCTTTTTCCGCTATAAGAAAGCCATCGTTAGTTTCGGTCATAATTTTTAATCTTTCGCGCGCTGCTTGTGAGAGTTGATTGTAATAGACCAGAAAGCAGAAAGATTCTTCTGTTCCTCTTCCTACTCTGCCGCGGAGCTGGTGTAACTGGCTCAACCCGAATCTTTCTGCATGTTCGATTATCATTACAGAGGCGTTGGGAACATCTACTCCGACCTCGATAACGGTAGTGGAGACGAGTATATCTATCTTATTCTCCTGAAACCGTTTCATTATGGACTCTTTATCGGAAGGTTTCATCCGGCTGTGGATCAATTCAACTGAATAATCGGCAAAAGGCCCCTCTTTTAATGAGAGATACAGTCTTTCCGCATCGAGAAGGTCGAGCTTCTCCGTCTCTGAGATGAGGGGAGAGACGATATATACCTGCCTTCCCCTGTCGAGCAGGCTGAAGAGTTTCTTATAGATCTCCTCTCTTTTAGAGGCCGGCTTCTGTGTCGTCTTCACCGGTTTACGATTGGGTGGTAGTTCATCGAGAATAGAGATATCAAGGTCTCCATAGAGAGTTAGTGCCAGCGAGCGGGGAATAGGTGTTGCTGAAAGGTAGAGAATATCGGGAAAACCACTCTTGCCGGGAAGAGTTGCTCTCTGCTGAACGCCGAATCGCTGTTGCTCGTCAATCACCACTAAGCCGGCTTTTTTGAACACAACCCTCTTTTCGAGCAGGGCATGGGTCCCGATTATTATATCTGCTTTACCGGACACGACATCCTCGAGTGACTCTTTTGTCCCTTTTCTTTTCCCGCCGAGTATCAGACAGATGTTGATCTCCGGTTGTCTGACCAGGAGCCTGGAGATACTTTCATAATGCTGTCGGGCCAGTATCTCTGTCGGGACGAGCATTACAGCCTGGTAGCCGTTCTCTATGGCCAGCAACATAGTAAAGAGAGCGATTATCGTCTTGCCTGACCCGACATCACCCTGCAAGAGTCTATTCATACGCTGTTTACTCTCCATGTCGGCAACAATCTCTCGCAGTACCCGTTTCTGGGCTTTAGTCAGGTTGAAGGGGAGAGTGTTTTTCAATTGTGTGGTGTTAATCTTTTTGACGTGAAATGAGATTCCCTTCTCTTCCTGTTTATGCTTCCTGTAAACTCGTGCCAGCATCATCTGATGATAGAAGAGCTCTTCGAAAATCATTCTTCTTCGGCCAGTTTCAGCTTCCGCTTTCGTTTCAGGAAAGTGAATGGCAGCAATACTCTCCTTCAAGCCGATAAGGTTATTCCTTTTACGAATATAGCCGGGAATGGTTTCTCTGATTGAGTACTGATAGTCCTGAAATGCACGATAGATCAGCTTACGAATGTTATTCTGTGTCAGGCCGGCTGTCGAGGGATAGACAGGTAATAGCTCTCGTCCCGACCAGTCTGGTGCCTGAATCTGGGGTAGTTCTCCCTCCGGTTCTTCTGAATCGATTATCTCTATCCCTGGATGAATGAACTGGGGTGTTTTACGATATTCTTTCAATATGCCGTCCAATATTACTGTCACACCTGGTTTCAGGCCGGCAGTATGCCACCATTGGTAATTAAACCAGACACCCAGCAAATCTTTTTCTCCATCAGTAAAGACAACCCTGAGTTGTTTTCTCCCGCCTCTGATGAACATCGGTTTGACACTTTTCACCCTGAGCAGGACCCTGTAAGCTCTGTCGAGCTCCATATCAGCTATTCTGCAGCACTGTTCCTTTTCGATATAAAAACGGGGAAGATGAAAAAGGAGATCCTCTACTGTCAAGATACCCAAACTGCCCAGAAGTTGTGCTTTTTGAAAACCTACCCCTTTGAGGTAGCGAACTTCGTTCTGAAATGAGTTGCTCATAACTGTCAGTCTTTCTGAGCGAGGAGAATGAAGACAAACTCCCCCCTGGGAAGTGTTTCAGCCTCCTTCTGGAGCTGCCTGAGATTACCGAAAATCATTCTCTCTTCTGGCTGGGTAAGTCTGTAAGCTATGACACCCTCTCTTTGAGTACCCAGTACCATATTCAGATCTCTGAGAAATGGCTTCAATCGGTAGGGAGCTTCTAAAAAAATAATATCGATAGCGGTGTTATCCTTTATCTCTTTGAGTGCCTGGATTCTTTCTAATTTCCCGGCTGGAAGGAAACCATAATAGAGAAAACCCTCCTCTCTCCTGCCAGCTGCCATCAAAGCAGCCATGAGTGAAGAGGCACCAGGTAAGGGGATAACGGGAATGTTCTTCTTCTGGCAGAGCTGCACGAGCCTGTTACCTGGATCGGCAAAGAGAGGAGTCCCACAATCACTGATCAGGGCAGCTCTCGCCTTCTCGTTCAATAATCTTGTCAGAAGCCTGTCACTCTGTTCCCCTTCGTTATGTTCGTTGAGTAATTCCAGAGGCTTCTTTATGCCATATCTCTTCAGGAATGTAGCACCAACCTTCCGCTCCTCACAGATGATGAAATCTACACTCTGTAGAATAGCAAGGGCTCTCACTGTTATATCGGCCGGATTCCCAATGTCGGTAGCCACTACATAGAGTCCGGGCATTAGTACCGCGCAGGTCTCTCTCTCGATTAGCGCTTCCAGCTCACTCTGTTTTAATGACATATACCGTCTCGCCACGGTAGTTCTTCCTGATAAAGAAGACCAGCCCCACTATCACGAGAATTACTGTCGTTAAAAGGCCTATCAGGCTGAGAATAAGGCTTATTCTGTAACTTTTCGGCTCGAATTTCATCTCCAGAGTGTGCTCTCCGGGTGGAATTATTACCCCTCTAAGAATATAGTTAACAGGGTGTATATCAACCGGCTCTTCGTTCAGATAGGCGTTCCACCCTGCCGGATAATAGATTTCACTCACAACTAGCATACTGGTCGTATCTGTCTCAACTGCAAAGCGGAGATGATGCAGGCCATAATCCAGTAGCTCGGCCGCACTCTCTCCGGGTGACCCTATTCCATTGATATCACTCTCGACTATTGCTACCCTTGCCGGGTTGAAATCAGGATGATTAAGCCTTCGTATTATCTGCTGAGAGTTATCATACTTTTCGATACTCTCAACAAACCAGGCTCTCGGTAGATATTCCAGATTCTCATAGATTGTTACCCTTCTGTCTCTATCATAGATTGTATAACTCACATTATCGAATGGGAGTTGAACAGGGGAGACAAGATACTTGACATTGAGCATATTGACGATATTCCAGTTAATCGGTACCCGATATTGCAGTTCAGCATGAAGTGATTGGTCAATTATATCCTGATAGCGTTGCAACTTGGCACCATGATAACCACCAATAGTCTGATGATAATAAGCCCACCTGCTCTGACCGAATTCTGCAGCTACAGGGAATATTCTAAACACTTCCTCGTCTTCCTGCAGGAACTTGTCCGCTTCAGTCTCCTGAAATTCAGCCTGAAATTCACTCTTTGGTACGAGATTATGGAGATGCCGCCTCTGATTAATCAGCATCAGATCGCCTATAACAAGTATAGCTATCAATGACATATATACGTAAGGGGTAATTCCCTTCTTCTTAAGTAACAGATACGTGAGTAAGAAGAACACAAAAATCAGGACTAAAGAGATGACTCCACTCTCTTCGAACATATTCACACGCATCTCAGATAGATAGGCTAGCTGGTTCGGTTCGTACCGTCCGGCATCTGTTGCATGTTCGAAGGGTAAAACCGACCAGAATCCGGTAGCACTGAGGATAATGAAGAGAAGAAAAGCAATACCGGAGAGAAGCAGGAGTTTCTTGATCAGCAGCAGAAAGCGGAGATCATTTTCCCTGTTTCTGTCTATGATCAACTTCAGGCCATATCCAGCCATGATCACCATGCTGAACTGGAGCAGGATAAGAGTCATTGCCGGAACACGGAACTTGTTATAGAATGGAAGATAAGATAACAGAAAATTGGAGAGGAAGGGTATATGCTTACCAAAAGCAAAAAAGAGGCTGATGATTGAGACTGCAGTCAGCATCTTAACCATTTTCGACTTCCAGTGAAAAATGGCAATTAGCCCCAGAACGAGAATTATTATCCCCATATACATATAAGTCTGGGTAAAGGGCATCCAGCCCCAATAGAAGGGAGCAATACCACCGAAGAAGTCGGGTATGATAAAAGATAGCATCTCCAGAGGGTGAAAAGACCATCCGGTAGCATAATCGGTCGTTAAGCCACTATCCCCTCCCCTTATGGTATACTGTCCGTATTCCCAGATACTGAGGTAGGGCTGTGCTACAGCAAAACCAATTATGACCAGGGTAATAAGAAAAAGAAGGGTAGCAATCAGGAACTCTCTGGTTCTGTATTTTTTCAGATGCCAGAAGAAACTGAAGATCAGATATATAATGATCAAGATCATCGTGTAGTAAGTTATCTGGATATGATTCTCCCTCAATTGCATAATAAGAAACATAGCAGTTAAACCCATTCCAAGAACATTTCTCTGTTGATAGAGGTAGTAAATACCCCAGAATATCCAGGGGATATATACAATTGCTCTGTATTTAGTGAAATGCCCTATCTCAATCAGCCCGATGAAATGGCAGGAGAGGGCAAAAGCCATTGCAGAAATAAAAGCCTGGATCGGCTTGAATCCGAGAGTGAGCATGAGAATATACATCCCCAGCCCCGCTAGAAACATATAGAATACCTGCCAGCCAATGAGGTTGTCGGTGATGAAATCAATGATGTTCTTTATAAAAAGATATCTGGAAGGATAACTGATCAGATAGCCCGGCATTCCGGAAAAAAGATTACTGTTCCATAATGCGAGTTCGGTATTCTCTTCATTATACTCGATCTGTACCTGAGCAGCACCACGCCATTGAAGATTATCCCCGGCCTTTGGTATATAACCAAGAAAACCCATCCGAAAGAAGAAAATCGATAGGAGTAGCAGTATTAGTCCAATAAATATCAGATGACGGTATCGATTAGTAAACAATGGTTCCAAAAAATCCTTCTTGATCATTACAGGTTCTTTCTTTTTCTTCCTCTTCATTTACCATCCCTTCGAATTTTTCTTTAAAATTATGGCTTACCCTTTTCCAGTCAATAAAAAAAGAGACGAACATATCTCCCCGATTTTCCGGTTAGATAATCAGACTCCTCTCCTGCAATTGATTATCATCGCTCTTCTCTCTATCTTTACAGAGTATAATCCCTTGCCTATTTTGTAATTACTCCTTGCCAAAACAATAACCTCTGTCTCATGCTATCATCTGACATAAGGAGAGGATTATGAAAGAGGAAAAGATACGTCTCGGGATAAGCTCCTGTCTGCTGGGAGAGAAAGTCCGTTATAACGGACAACATCAATATGACGGTTATCTGGTTGAAACACTCGGCCCCTACATTGAATATGTTCCGGTCTGTCCAGAAGTAGAATCGGGACTCCCGGTCCCAAGAAAGGCAATGCGGTTGGTTGGTGACTCTGAAAACCCGAAACTGATCACTATAAACGAAGGTATAGATCATACAGAACGGATGGTATCCTTCTCCAACAGAAGGGTAAAAGAATTGGAAAAAGAGAAACTCTCCGGTTTTATATTCAAGAGTAAATCTCCCAGCAGCGGGATGGAGAGAGTTAAAGTCTATCCCGAAAAGGGAGGGCCTCCCAGAAAGAATGGAATCGGGATCTTTGCCAGACATTTTATGGATGCCTACCCGCTCCTTCCGGTAGAAGAAGAAGGACGGTTAAATGATCCACTCTTGAGAGAGAATTTCGTGGAGAGAATATTCATTATGCACCGCTGGCAGAAAATGATGAACAATATACCGGGACCTGGCGACCTGGTAAAATTTCACACCAGACACAAACTGCTGATTATGGCTCATAGTCCTGAACATTACCGACAGATGGGCAAACTGGTTGCTGTTACCTCAAGTGGTTCATTTACTGAAGTCCTGGAGAGATATGTTGATCTCTTAATGGAAAGCACAAAAAAAAGAGCTACCAGAAGTAAACATCAGAATGTCATGCACCATGTTCTCGGCTATTTCAAAAAAGACCTGACCTCTGACGAAAAGAGTGAGTTACTGGAGATAATCGAGAGATATAAAAAAGAACAATTGCCACTGATAGTGCCGATAACCCTTCTGAATCACTACGTCCGAAAATATCAGAAACCATACCTGGCAGAACAGTATTATCTCAATCCCCATCCGATAGAACTCAACCTGCGCAATCACTCCTGATAGAGCTTCAAACAAGAAATATATTGACATTAAGAACATTATAGCTATCTATCTTACGTAATTACAAGACCAGAGGCAATGATGACAGATACTTTAATATTAGTTCAAGCGGTAGTCAGATACCCCGCTGTTTTCAGAGACTGAATTGATTTATTTACAATAACCACAATCCAATATTGAGGAGGAGATAATGATTAACTTTGTGAGAGGAAAAAACAGACTGGCCTGTATCGCCGGTACATTTTTTATACTGATATCTGTAGTGCAGCTTGCAGCTGTCAGTAGTTATATAACCCAGGACGTTGTCGGTACTCCGCCAACAGCAGAAGAGATAGCTGCCAAGACACTTGAAAGCCTGCAATTAGAGATTTCAAAACAGAGTGAAATGCAGAGACAGAACAATTTCATATCAAAAGAGACGATTCCTGCCAGATGGGATGATAATGTCTGGGTCTTCGATACCGGTAGCCATGAGAAACACCCCTCAATGTGTTATGATGTTAACAACGACGCCTGGCTATATGTGGCAGCAGAGATGTGGAGCATAGAAGAAGAGCCGATGGATATTATAATTAAGAGAAGCACTGACCACGGTGAAGAATGGCCTTTAAACGACGGTGAAAACCAATACACCATTAATGCAAGTCCAGCAGTTAATCCCAACTTTGCACCACAATTAGTTCAGACCACACCAGATAAAATCGGATTGGTTTATATTAATGAACATACCACAGGATCTGACTGGGATATATTGTTTCATACACTTTCGACACATAATCTATCGGTTGTACAGCCAGCATTTGTCGATTTTACTCCTGCCATTTTGAAAAGACCATCAGTGTGCTCCGATTTCCTGCAATACGGCAATGATGCCTATATTCACGTTGCCTATATTAATGCCTCTGCTTCCCCCAGAGAGATCAAATATGCCAGAAGCGTAGATCAGGGGAATACTTTCCAGGAAGCCGAAGTAGTAGCCACTATCAGTGATGAGGTAGAAGGAGAATTTCATTACACTTCAATCGATGTTTTCGGCAGCAGGGTTGCCATAGCTTATGTTGACAGGGAAGAGGATTTCGATGCCATTAAAGTCATTATATCCAATGATTCAGGAGAAAACTGGAACGATCCTGTTACTATAGCCACTACCCGTAATTTCCGATTCCCGCAAATCCGTGTCGTTAATAATCAGAATATAATCGTCACTTTCGAATACTGGTACAGTGATAGCGATATCGATGTCTATTATGCCTATTCGCATGACGGAGGAGGAAGCTTTTCAGCTCATCAGATGCTGGCACACTCCATAGAGAATGAACGTTTCCCCAATGTTTCTTCTCACAAAACCCAGAATAGCGGTAGTGACGTCTATATAACCTATACTATGTTACCTGATGAGATCTACGTTCAGAAGGCATTGGACCTCGATTATGAATCTTGGTCAGAAGCTGTTGCAGTAAAGGATAGTGATCAGGAGGTCAGTGATAATCATGTTACTTCTATCATTGTCAAGCCTTATAATGATGTCCCCAAATGTGCTGTAGCCTGGACTGAATACTGGACGATTATCGATGCTGACATAAGATTCGATGCTGAGTGGCGTGGTGAAGTGAGTGTAGATAATCCCGATATTGTAGATTCAGGAACCTTGCTAAGAGGTAATTACCCCAACCCCTTCAATCCGGAAACAACGATAGAATTCTTCCTGACCGAACCTGGTGAAGTAACTATCGATATCTATAATATTAAAGGACAGCTTGTGAGGAGTCTGGTAAATAACAGTTATCAGGCCGGTACTCATAGAATTATCTGGGACGGTAAGAGTGACAACGGGAGAGAGGTTGTTAGTGGTGTCTATTTCTCCAGAATGGAAACCGGTGACTATTCCGGAGTCAGAAAGATGATAATGATGAAATAAGGTTCTGAAGTAGAACAAGCTACTTATAAAATGGAGGATAAAATGAAGATACTATTGATTGTTGTTTCGCTGCTGCTCATAGTCAGCGGCCTTTTTGCTTCCGATTTCGAAGATAACCTTAAACAGATGCTGGAAGATAACGGAAAGGAATATGTCAGGCCGTTGCTGACAGCTTTTGGTACCAATCTTAATACTGGCCTGTATAATACGGCCGATGTCCTGTCACCCAGCCTGTTAAGGCCTGTAAGATTCGGATTTAATATCCATGTCATGATGGCTATGGTTCCCAGCTCTGACAAGACTTTCGAGGCAGTGATCGATGATACGACATACGAAACTGCAACTGTATTTGGAAAAGATGGAGGCCATGAAGCCCTACCCGGAGGCTTTGATGTCTCTATGGTACCACTCTTCGTTCCCCAGTTCCGTTTCGGATTACCTGCCGGTAATGAATTAATGGTCCGTTACCTTCCTCCAATTGACCTGCAGGATTACGGAAAGGTCGATTTCTGGGGTGTAGCGGTAAAACATAGTATCGACCAGCATATTCCACTCTTCCCGATTGACCTTGCTGTTCAGGGTGCTTACCAGTCTCTGGCTGTTGGGGATCTGATAGATTTAACAAGCATGGCATTTAATATCCACGCCAGCAAGAGCATACTGATGTGGACGCTCTACGGTGGCCTGGGTTATGAAGATGTAGAACTGGAAGCTAAATATGAATATGAACCTCCTCTCGAAGGACTTGATCCGCAAGAGGTTAAGTTCGATATGAAGAGTGATAACAACTACCGTATGACCCTCGGTTTCCGTTACACCGTTCTACCCTTTATCCACCTCAATGGTGATTACACTATCTCTGAGTATCATACCTTCAATATCGGCCTGGGAGTAACATTCTGATAACTGCAGGTAGATAAGACAAGGTGAATAGATGGAATTCAACGAAGTTATAATGTCTCGAAGATCTGTAAGGAGTTACCTTCCAGATCCTATACCCGATGATGTTCTGCAGGCCATATTAGAGGCTGGACGCAATGCCCCCTCATTTCAGAACAGGCAATGCTGGCGTTTCATCGTTCTAAATGATCGTAATGTTATCAATAAGCTCGCTTCGAATGTCGGCTTGATCGGCAGGGTCAATTTCTTTATAAAGAATGCCCCCTTGATTATCATCGCTACCGCTGACCCTGCAAAGAGCGGAACAGTCAACAGGCAGGATTATTATCTTGTCGATACAGCAGTTGCTTTTCAACAGATGATGCTGACTGCCTGGAATTATGGGGTAGGTAGTTGCTGGATGGCAGCTTTTGACGAGAAGAAACTGAAAGAGTTCCTCTCCATACCCTCAAGAATCAGGGCTGTAGCAATGAGCCCCTTTGGGTATCCCAAAGATAAAGAATCTCTGTATGGAAAGGTGCTGAAGTTTTTCGCCAGCAGTAAATCGAGACAGGATATCGATAAGGTGGTTTGCTATAACAGATGGACTCTTTAGTTCACAGACAAAGATACAAAAGGGGGCAGTTCATTCAGTAACTGCCCCTTTTCTTAATGATTGTTTACCGGTTCTAATCAATACATTCTTCTATCGTCTGTAAGTCTCGGTTATGATAGATGACTCTCCCGTTTTTGATCAGAATAGAGAGGTTATTACTCCCAAAATGATAGGGGAGATAACGGTAGGTTGGCATATCCATAATCATTATATCAGCCTTCTTGCCCGGTTCCAGGCTGCCGATACTCTCGCCCATCTCTAATGAACAGGCAGCATTAATAGTTGCTGCTGTAATAGCTTCAGCAACGGTCATCTTCATCTGTAGTGTGGCGAGTGTTATAATAAACTGCATACTGTCACAATTACAGCTTCCGGGATTATAATCTGTCGCCAGGGCAACTGCAAGGCCCGAATCTATCATATCACGTGCTCTGGCATAACTATTAAGCCCTAGGCTGAAGATAGTTCCAGGCAGTAATACAGGTATAACACCCTTTTCTTTCATTGCCTGTAATCCTTCCAGAGAGGCAGCACCAAGATGATCGGCAGAAACGGCACCAACCTCTGCCGCCAGTTCGGAACCACCTGTAGGTTTTAACTCATCGGCATGCATTCTTATGCGAAAGCCGAGTTCTTTCGCTCTGTTGAGGATTCGGCGCGATTCTTCTATGCTATAGACATGCTCTTCTGTGAAGATATCACAGTATTCTGCCAGTTTCTCTTCAGCCACTGCCGGCAACATCTCCTCTGTCAGTATGCGGATATACTCCTCTCTATTATCTTTAAATTCAGGAGGAAATTCGTGTGCACCAAGAAAGGTTGCTACTATATCAATAGGGAGCTTTTCTTTCAGTCTCTTGATTACACGAAGCATCTTCAATTCACTCTCTGTGGAGAGGCCATAACCACTCTTCGCTTCAAGGGTTGTTGTGCCACAACTTATCATTTTCATTACTCTTTTTCTGGCCAAGTTGAAGAGTTCATCCTCGGAAGCAGAACGGACTGCAGCTATACTCGACCTTATTCCACCACCACTCCGGGAGATCTCTACATATGACTTACCCATGATCCTCATCTCGAATTCATTCTCTCTCGTATGGAAAAATACTGGGTGGGTGTGTGGATCAACAAACCCTGGCATAACAACCATTTCTGAACAGTCTATTTTATCTTTCGCTGTATAGTCAGACAAAATATGTTCTGACTCACCCACTGCGATTATTCTCTCACCTGCAATAGCGATACCTCCGTTACGAATAACTCCCAGATCATTCATTGCCATACCGCTACGGGGAACATCATTACCACTCAAAGTGAGCAACTCTCTGATACTATGGATTATAAGATCTACTCTCTTCATTCTCTCTCCAGGTTATTTTAGTCTTTCTTCTTCGCTTTACGCATCTGACGGCAGAGGATCTCTACCTGGCGAAAATCTACCTTACCACTCGACATCATTGGCAATTCTTCCATGACATAGAATTCTTTTGGGACTGCTATAGGTGGCAATTTGTCTCTGAGATATTTCACCATATCCTTCTTATCGATGCTCTCTGTTGTCACACAGGCCACAATATCAGCACCCTTTTCCAGGTTCGGTACATCAACAACACAACATACAGCTTCTTCCGGTATGATATTCTCCAGCAGACTCTCTACCTTCACCAGAGATACCATTTCACCTCCTATCTTGACAAACCGTTTCAAACGTCCCCTATGCCAGAGATAGTTATCCTCATCAAGAATACCAACATCTCCTGTATCATACCATCCCTCTCTTATGCGGAAAGAAGTCTCTTCCAGATCGTGCAGATATCCCTTCATTACCAGATCACCCTTAACCAGTATCTTCCCTTCGCTACCGCGAGGAAGCTCTCTCCCTGTCTCAATATCGATGATCCTGACCTGAACCCCGGGAAGTGGTTGCCCGACACTACCCGGTCTATCACGATCAGGCAGATTGGTTGAAATTACCGGGCTTGTCTCAGTAGTTCCATATCCCTCATAGAGTGTCAGATTGTGTTTTTCTTTATAGGCCTGCCGTATCCTTGGCTGTAGTTTATCTGCACCGGCAATAGCCAGTCTGAGTGAGGAGAAAGTCCCTTTTTCACCTTTTTTCAGATAGCCCCAGAAGAATGTAGGGGTGCCGACCATTACAGTAACTCTATACTTTTTGATCGCTTCGCATATATTTTTATAATCGAGCGGATTAGGAACCCCGACAATAGAACCACCCAGATAAAGGGGTAGCCACAAGTTAATGGTCAGCCCGAAGACATGGAAGTAGGGTAGATTGGTAATAAATATATCATTCGAACTGAGGTATACAATCTTCGGTACTGTAGTAACATTATGCATTATATTACGATGAGTAAGCTGAACTGCTTTCGGTTCCTTTTCACTACCGCTGGTGAAGAGTATAATTGCGACCTCATCCAGGTCGCCCCGGTGTATTTTCTTGCTCAATATAGAGTGTGATATTTTGGTTTTGAGTAGAGCACCCAGCTTCTTCAAGCCACTGATCCCTGCCAGTATATCTTCAACGAAGATCATCCCCTCTATGGCCTCATAACCAAGTTTTTCCAGCATCTTTTTACTGGTTATAATGGTTTTGAAATAGCATTTATTCTGAGCATAAACCGCATTTTCCATCGCACCTGTCGAATAATTGATCATCACAGGAATTTTACCACACATAAGAGTTCCGAGTATAGTCAATATAGACCCTGCACCAGGTGGGAGCATAACACCGATATAGTTACCTCTATATTTGGATATCAGATTCTTGAAGAGAAAAGAACCGAGCAGAAGTCTATCATAGCTGTACGCCTGTTCGGTAATAGTATCATAGAGAGCAGTCTTACCTCTCATCTCTTTTGCGCTCTTAAGAAACATCTGTTGTAATTGCATATATTTTCCTCATTCAGTAACTTAGCTATCTTATCAATGATAGTCTCGTGTAATCTGTATGTCAATTGTTTTGTTCCAGCAAGCATCTTCAGTCCAATCAATCGCATACAGCAACTGAAGTTGTTAAGATTACATCTAGTCAATATAACAGATGGCGGTCAAACTCTGAGTGAAAATACTTGACCGCATCTCCCTGAAGAATAAAAAGAAGTTGGAAAATAATTAATAAAGGATAGATAAGTGAAAATTGACCTACATCTTCATACAACCTATTCAGATGGAAAACTCGATCCGAAGGATCTACTCGGTTTGTGCCGGGAGAAGGGATACAAGATTATTTCCATCACCGATCATGATAACATAGAGGGTTATCTGTCGGTAAAAGACCAGGCGTCCGATTATGGACTGACAATTATTCCAGGGGTAGAGATCAGCAGTAAATACGAAGAGACTGAGGTGCATCTCCTCGCTTATTTCTTTGATGAAACACACCCATCTCTTCTTTCTCTGCTCGATTTTATCAATGAGAACCGGATAAACCGGGCAAGAGCTATCGTTAATAAACTGGCTGGATTGGGGGTGAAGCTCGACATCGAGACTCTTCTTTCCACGACAGGAAAGTCTGGTATTGTCGGGAGACTCCATATTGCCCGGGCACTGGTAGAGAATAATTACTGTTCAACGATCAGAGAGGCTTTTGACAGATATCTCCACGATCGTAGTCCGGCATTCGAACCTAAAGTGACCCTCCCTGCTGAGAAGATCATACCGATGATCCAGTCTGCAGGGGGAATATCTATACTCGCACACCCTCATAAACTCGATAATATTTCGGTAGTTCTCGGCCTGATCGATCTTGGAATAAACGGTCTGGAGGTATACTGTTCCAAATCATCAAGCTATGCTGTCTCTCTTTTCGAGCAACTCGCCAGAGAACACGATCTTTTGACTACAGGTGGCTCCGACTTTCATGGAGAACAGGAAGAGCTCTACTACTTCGGCAAATTCAGTGTTCCTGAGGATGCCTATAACGAGTTTTACGATTTCCAGGAAATGAGATCAGGAAGCTATTCCGAGAAGTACCAGCAATAAATAAAGAGAGAGATAAAAATGAAGAAATACGAGACTTATGACCTGATCGATATTAACAAGAAGAAAGGTTTTCCCAGAACCTACCGGTTCAGCCCTTTCGTCAGATGGTTTGTTATTCTCCTGTCACTTGCCGCATTAGCATACGCTATCTGGTATATCTTTACTGCTGTTGATGCCGATACTTCAACTTTCCGAAAGATTATTCCCTTCGTTATTATCTTCTTTGCAATCAACCCTCTGATTAGAAACCTCTTCTCACTCAATACCGTCCGGTTCACAGAAGATGGTATCATTTTTGGCTTTCTTCTCAATAAGAACCTCTTCATAAGATGGGAAGATATGATCAAATTGTCTCTCTATCAGGGCAAGACAAGATCGGTAAAACTCAATTATCTCTCTGAAGGTGAGGAAAAAGAGTTTGTCTTTACGATGACTTTCCCCAATATGTTAGAGATAATTAACAGTATTGCCGAGATGTGCAC